>Ga0172375_10007424_pt1 | contig 15035 bp, 14 predicted proteins | sample LakKiv1m_FD_114537 | JGI IMG/M metagenome (GOLD analysis project Ga0172375, IMG submission 114537) | Freshwater microbial communities from Kabuno Bay, South-Kivu, Congo - kab_092012_11.1m | ecosystem: Environmental > Aquatic > Freshwater > Lake | place: Democratic Republic of the Congo... | reverse complement strand
GATGAACAAAAAATACAATATAAACAAAGAAGAAACACTACATATAAGGGTAGTTATTACTAAAATTAAGGCAAAACTCGTTTTATGACTTTTGCAACGGTCTCAACTTTACAAATGGTGCATGGCACGAATTGTAAAGTTAGCTATTTATCCTTAGTAGAAGCGAGGCGCCGATAATACCTGCGTCGTTGCCAAGCCCCGCTAATGAGATTTTTACATGCCTGGCATGGCCTTTCATGGCGCGGGCTTTTATTTGCTTCCTAAGCGGGCCTAATATAAGCCCCCCTGCCATGCTTACGCCTCCTCCAATCACTATTTTATCCGGATTTAACAGATTGACAACGCCTGTAAGGGCCACGCCTAATTTTTCAGCCACATCAGCCCAGATAGCTATAGCCTTTTTATCTCCAGATTTGGCAAATCCTGTCAAGGCTTCAAGCGTGATATTGCCGCCAAACGCCTTTTTAGCCCTTTCAAGGATATATCTATTTCCTACATATCTTTCAAGACAGGCAATACCTCCGCAGTTGCACTCAGGCCCTGTCTCATTAATAGGCATATGTCCTATCTCGCCTGCCAGCATAGAGCCGCCTCTATAGAGTTTTCCGTCTATAATAATGCCTCCGCCAACCCCTGTCCCGAGCGTAAGGCAGACTAAATTATTACAGCCCTTGCCTGAACCAAATACAAATTCTCCAAGCGTCATGGCATTCACATCATTATCCAGCTCCACGCGCAGCCCAAGCCTTTTTTCAAGCATAGACTTGAGCGGGGCCTCTTTCCATCCTTTTATATTTGGAAAATAATGGACAATGCCTTTTTTGGAATCCACAGGGCCAGGAACGCCAATCCCAACACCTGCGGCCTTTTTGCCTGAAGCCATAATAATATCTTTTATATTGGATACAATAGTATATATAAGAGGAGATTTTTTTGCGTTAAGGGGGGTCTCTATCTTGCGCTTGAAATATATATTACCTTTTCCATCCACAAGGCCCATCTTCACGAATGTGGCACCAAGATCAACGCCTATAGTATACATAGATAATTATATTACAATAATTTATACCATAATGCAAGATTTTTCAGGCAACCATGTCCCGCTGCGTCGGCGGGACATGGTTGCGGGATATGTTTATGCTACCTGATTTCTGCCTTTTTCTTTGGCCCTGTATAAAGCCTTGTCTGCTGATTCGATAAGGGAATTTTCGTCCACCCCGTCTTCAGGAAAACTCGCTACCCCTATGCTTATAGTGATAGCTGTTTTTTCGTCATATGCCTTAAATACGGAATGTTCAATACTCGAACGCAATCGTTCAGCAGCCTGAAACGCGCCTTCCCTGCCTATCCCTGACAGCGCCACGCTAAATTCCTCTCCTCCATACCTGCCTATTATATCTATCTCGCGCAGGTTTGATTTAAGGATCTTCGCGGCCTCTTTCAGTATAACATCCCCTACGAGATGGCCAAACCTGTCATTTTTCTCTTTAAAATAGTCCAGGTCTATCATAAGAAAAGACATAGGGTATTTCCTGCGCATGGAGCGCCGTATCTCTTCTCTAAACCTCTCGAGAAAATAGCGCCTGGTGCAGACCTCTGTGAGGGAATCAGTAATAGCCATTTCCTGGACCTTTTTATACAATATAACCTTCTGAAGCTCGATCGCGAACTGGCTTGAAAGAATGAGAAAATTTTCAAAATATACAGCCGGGATGTTTTCAATATACAGCACACCCGCAAGGTTTTCCTCGGATATAAGCGGTATAGCGATCAGGGTTTCAAACTTTTTTATGACGGAAAGCCTTCTTAAAAAAATCGGCTCGTCATGAGGCGTGATCAGAATTTCATTTTTATCCCGGGTAATTATATCTATAAGCTCCCTGTCAAAGTTATCCGGCGCTACCCTGGCATAAGAATGCCCTACTTCGATCTCGTAAACAGAATCTATCCCGCCTCCAGGACATCTTAAAAGCGCGAGCCTGGCGAGCTTAAATCTAAAAGACCTTTTAAGTGCTGATGAGAATATGCCGAAAATATCTTCAAAGGTAAGGCATGCGGACATCTCTTTTGATATCTCGTATAAGGACGCGACCTGCTGCATCTTTCTCTCTGTCTCAAGGTTTATTTCCAGCTGTTCCTTGTCCGATTTCATAAGGCTTTCATAGGAGGCCCTGACAGATTCAAGTTCTGTCCTCATGCGGGATTTATAGGCATTAAAATTCCTCCTGAATTTTTCCGTAATAAAGGGTATGGCATTAAAAAACAGGGCGAACATAGTTGTTTCATATGAAAGCCTCCTATACCCGAATATAAAAATAAACAGGCTCATTGAAATAGAGCACGCCAGAGACCATGATAATTTTACCCTGTAGCTTAAAATCAAAAGCCCTATATAAAATATGCAATAAATAAATGAGTTCATATATATGGATTTACAGATACTGCGCGGAGCCGCGCCCCGCTACTCCGCTATAACCCTGTCTTTCCCTTCGCGCTTAGCCTTATATAAACGCTCATCAGCCTTTACAATCAACTCATCCTGGGCCCTGGCGTCTTCAGGGAACACAGCCGCGCCTATAGAAACCGTGACATGCGTTTTTATCCTGCGAAGCTCTATGGTTTCTCTTTTTACAGCCTTCCTGATATTGTCAGCTATGCGCTGCGCCTCTTTCTTAGGGGTATCTGGAATAAGCACGGCAAATTCTTCGCCTCCATAACGGCAGGATATACCAGAATCCGCGAAGCCAGACAATACCCTGGATATTAACTTTAACACCAAATCGCCTGCTGTGTGGCCATACTCATCATTATAATTTTTAAAATTATCAACATCTATCATAAAAAAAGCGCAGCTTGACTCATTCCTCGCGCACAGGGACAATTCCTCTTTCAGCCTGTCTAAAAAATATCTCCTGAGCATCAGGCCTGTAAGCCCATCTTTGATAGCGAGATCCATGGTCTGTTTATAAAGATTCGCGTTTTGAACGCTTACCGCCCCTATGTCGCATATAATATCCAGGAGCCTGAGGTCTTCAGAGGTATAGTTATAAGGCCTGGTATTTTCAAGCCTTAATATACCTATGACCTTATTGCCTTCCATAAGCGGGCAGGATATCACAGAACGGAACTGCCTCTGGTATCCGTTAAACCTGTCCTCGCTAAACCTGAAATCCTTTTTTGCGTCTTCCACAATAAGCGCCTGGCGCTCCTTCATGACCCATTCGTCCAGGATGTCGCCTTTTTTCGCCTTGACTCTTTCGCTGGAGGCGTTATTCTCCGAAAAGGCAAGGCACAATTCCTGTTTTTCCGTATCCACCAGGAACAAAAGCCCTGAATCAGACTTTCCTATAATCTCGAACGCGTTGCCCATTATTTTTTTTATCACATCTTCTAATAACAATGTGGAATTAAGCGCGGAGACAGTATCCTTCAGTGAATTATATCTTTTTTCTTTTTTCTTTAACGACACGGCCTCTCTTTTGCGCTTGGCATACTCGTCCTCGAGCACATTAATATTTCCGCCTATCTCTTCAATCCTGGACCGCATAATGTGGGAATGATAATTATGTTTCTTTATCTCATTATCGGCAATTAAAAATGTTATAAAAAACACCGGCGCATTCCACACATATGAAAAATTAGCGGTAATGGAGGTGAGGATTGTTAAAAATACGCTCCCCCCGAGAAAGAAAAGGCTTCTGTTATACCCGAGCTCATGCAGGCTGAATATTATAACAAGATTATATAAAAAAATATTGGGCAGCTTAGGAAGGCCTGTGCGAAAAACAAGGTAAGATATTACTATAAAACTGACACTCGAAGCTAAAATCGATACCAAGAGGTTTTTGTTTTCTGGTTGCATGCTATATTATAGTATCTTCTGTATCCTTATCGAAAAAATGGGCCTTTGACATGTCAAATACCAGGTTCATGTCCTGATGGACCTCTGGCCTGTCGTGCCCGCCCACCCTTGCGACAAGCGAACTCCTCCCAACCGCCAGATACAGGAAGGCTTCTGCGCCCATAGGCTCCACTATCTCCACAACCGCTTTTACCGTGTTGTCATCTGAAGCCTGGGCGACAAAAAGTTTGTCGTATATGTCTTCAGGCCTTATTCCAAAGATTATCTCCCTGTTTTCATAAGGGGCTAACTTTTTATACATGTCTTCCACTATCCTCACGGTAAAATCCTCTTCAGCAAAGAAAAGCCTGGAGTCTTTTTTAACCAACCTCCCGGTTATAAAATTCATCGGCGGAGAGCCCATGAAACCCGCCACAAATTTATTCACAGGCCTGTCGTAGAGCTCTATAGGACCCGCAACCTGATGTATTACGCCGTCCTTCATCACAACTATCCTGTTGCCCATAGTCATGGCCTCTGTCTGGTCATGGGTTACATATATCATGGTTGACTGGAGCCTGATATGGAGCTTGTTTAATTCTGCCCTCATCTGGACTCGCATCTTGGCGTCCAGGTTGCTAAGCGGTTCATCGAATAAAAATACTGATGGCTTTCTTACCATTGTCCTTCCCACCGCCACTCTCTGGCGCTGGCCGCCTGAAAGCTCTCTCGGCCTCCTGTTTAAAAGCTTTGCGATGCCAAGTATGTCAGCCGCCTCTTTTACCCTGGCCTCTATCTCTGATTTAGGGTACTTGCGCAGCCTCAGGGCAAAGGACATATTTTCGTAAACCGTCATGTGGGGATAAAGCGCGTAATTCTGAAAAACCATGGCTATATCCCTGTCCCTGGGAGGCATATCGTTTACCATCTTATTGCCTATCCATATCTCTCCCTTTGTGATATCCTCCAGGCCAGCTATCATCCTCAATGTAGTAGACTTGCCGCAGCCTGACGGGCCCACAAGGACAACAAATTCTTTGTCCTCAATCTTTAGGCTTATATTGCGGACAGCCTCTATATTGCCAGGATATGTCTTGGAAACGTTATTTAAGCTTACCTGAGCCATACATCAGTTTTTTATATCTAGATAGTTTATAAGCTGTAATACAGTGTTTTTAAGGTTCTTGCGATGGCTGACTATATCTATTAGGCCATGCTCGAGAAGAAATTCTGAGGTCTGGAAGCCTTCAGGAAGTTTCTGGCGGATAGTCTGCTCTATAACCCTTGGGCCTGTGAACCCTATAAGGGCCTTTGGCTCAGCTATTATCACATCTCCCAGGGTGGCAAAACTCGCGAGGACCCCCGCCATTGTAGGATTTGTAAGTATGGAGATATACAGAAGGCCTGCCTTATTGTGCCTGGCGAGCGCGGCGCTGGTCTTGGCCATCTGCATCAGGGAAATCAGGCCTTCATACATCCTGGCGCCCCCGCCCGAGCCTGATATAATTATTAAAGGAAGTTTATTTTCTGTTGCGTATTCCGCAATTCTCGTAATCTTTTCCCCTAATACAGCTCCCATGGTCCCCATTATAAAACGGGAATCTGTAACGCCTATCGCGATGGGTTTTTTATCTAAAAGCGCTCTGCCTATTATACACGCGTCTGCCATGCCGGTAGACTTTTGATCTTCCTCTAATTTTATAGGGTATGCCTTTGGGCCCTTGAAACCCAGAGGATCCCCTGACTTCATGTCCTTGTCAAATTCCTCAAAGCTGTTTTCTTCGACAAATTGATTCACGCGCTCGTATGCGGAAAGCGTAAAATGAAAATTACATTTGGGGCAGACTTTAAAATTTTCGTCAAGTGTCTTTTTATATATAATCTCGCCGCAATCCTCGCACTTCACCCACTGGCCATCAGGCACGCCCTTGCGTCTCTGCGGATGAATATTGGTGGTTGCTGATTTTGGCTTACCGAATATAGGCATATTGTTTTGCGCGGAGCTTCCTTCGACTCCGTCCCTCGACAAGCTCGGGACTTCGCTCAGGACAAGCCGCTCCGCTACTCCAAATATGTTAAAATACGTTTATTACAAGCCCCGTGAGAGCCTTGGGGTAAAAATATGTTGATTTCTGCGGCATGCGGCTGCCCATAAAGGCTACATCCCTGATTTCCGTAATCTTTACAGGATTAACCAGGACCGCAAAGCTGAACCTGCCCTCATTCACTTCATTAACAGCATAATCCAAATCTTTTGTAAAATCTATAGAAATCTTCTGGAGAGGCTCGATGATAAGGTTTTTAGCGATAGTCACATCCAGGTCTTTCTTATCCTTAAATATAAGCCCTGTGATTTTCTTCTTGGCGTAGATTACCATCCTTGCCTCAGACACGGCAGCCCTGCCAAGAAAAGATTTTATATCGTTTTTAGATTTCAGCGGCTTTACAATAAAATTCTTTTTTAAACCGCTTTCAAGGCCCGCGAGCGCAGCCTCATTTAGGCCTCCTATTAATCTGTGGTATGGCAATACCACAAGGCCATCCCCGAGAAGGTCTGTAAAATAAGTGAGTATATATCCGAACTTTGGGTCTTTTTTAAACTTGCTGAACGCGAGGCCCACCTCATACCTGTGATGGCCATCTGCTATAAAAAGCTTTTTATCTTTCATATAAGAGCAAAGCCTGTCTATGGTTTTTTTATCAGAAACCTTCCAGAATTTATTTTTTACGCCGTGGCTGTCTGTCATATCCACTATCGGCTTCGATTTCATTTCGTTCTTAATCAAATCATGTATAGCCCTGTCACGGTCTTCAAATATCGCAAATATAGGCCCGAGGTTTGCCTCGATGGCGTGAATCAGCTTAGCCCTATCCTCTTTGGGGGCAACAAGCGTATTTTCGTGAGGATATACAGAGGAGCCCTTTTTATCGAATTCCTCAAGCTTTAAAAGAGCTATAAAACCTATTCTTTTCTTTGTTTTCCCGTAAACTTTAAATTCCTGCAGGTTTATATATACGCTCGGCTCCTGGTCCTGTTCCAAAACCCTGTCTTTCTGCCATGCGCCAAGATACCTGGCCGCCCGGATGTATTTATTATTATTTTCATCATCAGAGGGAGAGTCTTTTCCCAGAAGCATACGGATTATATTATACGGGCTCATCTTGTAAAGCTGGCCCTGTTCTTCTTTGGATATTACATCGTAGGGAGGCGCCGTAACCTTTGACATATCCTTTACTTTTTCCAGATTATAGCGAGTCCCTTTAAAAGGGGTTATATTTGCCATAAAATACCGCTCCTATTGTTCCGCCAGCGAGATCTGTAATTAGATCAAACACGTCGCAGCTTCTGCTTGACACAAAAAGCTGGTGAAATTCATCCGATGCCCCATAAGCTACAGCTGTCAGGACCGCAAGCATCTTAAAATTTTTACTAAGGGCCTCTTTCGGGGAATTTTTAAAGGCCCTGGCAGCGAGAATCCCAAAAACAGCGTATTCAACTATATGCAAAAATTTATCAAAATAAGGTATGGAAATGCTGGGGAGAGGATGCGGAAGGCTTGACATGTAAAATATAAATCCCGCATAAATATATAAAGGCGTCCAGTATATAAGAAATCTCTTGATCAATGCTTGCACCCTTCCTTGCACGTGTGGCATGGACTGGACAGATTGTCTTTTTTCGCCTTTTCTTTATAGCTGGCGCTTCTGTTATCAGTCGCATAAAAGCCAGGCCCCTTGAGTATAAAGCCTCCCCCTGAACTTATCAGGCGCTTTACTTTACCTTTGCATTTTTTATCCGGACAGGATGCGAGCGGCTTGTCTTTTATACTCTGAAATACCTCAAAAATCTTTTTGCATTTTGAACATTCATATTCATATGTAGGCATTCACTACCTCCTGAAAAGCGCTTCTGTAACAGGTATCAGGCAACAGGTTACAGGTAAAAAACATAAAAACCTGTAACCTGCAACCTGTAACCTGATACAGAATCTTATTTTTTAAACAGCTTCCTTACCTTATCCATGAATGACTGCGAAAGAGGATTAACATTTCCGTTGCATGACTTTTCAAAATCCCTAAGAAGCCTTTTCTGCTCCGCGTTTAAATGGGTAGGCGTCTCTACTACAATCTTTACCATCTGATCGCCCGTGCCATATCCTTTGAGATTTTTTACGCCCTTTCCTCCCAGCCTGAATACCTTTCCAGATTGAGTCCCTTCAGGGATCCGCATCATCACATTGCCTGTGAGGGTAGGAACCTCCACTTCTCCGCCAAGAGCGGCAAGCGCAAAACTGACAGGCAGTTCACATATTATATCATAACCATGCCTTTGAAATATAGCATGTTCTTTCACATGTATGTAGATGTAAAGGTCTCCTGAAGGCCCGCCTCTTAAGCCAGAATCCCCTTCTCCCTGGACCCTTAGGCGCGAGCCAGTGTCAACCCCTGCTGGAATAGACACTTCTATGCTGTGGGTCTTTCTGACCTTACCTGCCCCGTCGCAATTGACACATGGACTTTTTATGGTAGAGCCTTCTCCTCTGCACTTAGGGCAGGTCTGGGAAACATTTATAAATCCTGCCGAATACAGGACCTGGCCCCTGCCATTACAGGTAGGACAATCTATCTTTTTGGTGCCTGGCCTGGCTCCTGAACCACTGCAGACATCGCAAGTCTCCTGCCTTGGGATATTAATAGTCTTCCTGGTCCCGAAAGCCGCTTCCTCAAAAGTTATTTCTATCTCAAATTCAAGGTCTCTTCCTCTGCCTGAAGACCTGCCTCTCCTGCGGGAAGACCCTCCGAACATTCCGAAACTGCCAAGGATCTCTTCAAACATATCCCCTGCGCCGCCCATCTCTTCAAAGATGCTTGAAAAATCAGCGTTCCTGAATATATCTTCAGAGGAATATTTGGAATCAATGCCTGCGTGGCCAAACTGGTCATACTGGCTTCTCTTCTGGGGATCAGAAAGCACTGCGTATGACTCTGATATATCCTTAAACCTTTCTTCAGCCTCTTTTTTCTTATCAGGCGTAACGCGGTCAGGATGGTATTTAAGCGCTAAATTTCTATACGCCTTTTTAATATCATCCGCGCTCGCGCCCTTTTGAACGCCAAGTATCTCGTAGTAGTCTCGTTTTGTAGTCATATCATATGGTTAACCATGTCCCGCTGCGTCGGCGGGCTTTTGCCCGCCGACGCAGCGGGACATGGTAATATGCGATTACTTTTCTTTAAACTCCGCGTCTATAACGTCATCGCCGTCTTTCTTCTTAGACCCTTCTCCGGAACCTGTATCAGACGCGCCTGGGCCAGCTCCCTGGCCGCTTGCGTCTCCTGGCCCGGTCTGCCCCTTAGGCCCGCTCTTTGCCTGGGCTGCCTTATAGACCTCTTCTGCCAATTTATGGGCAGACTGCGTGAGTTCCTCCATCGACTTCTTGATCTTCTCTACATCCGTACCCTTTAAGGCTTCTTTAAGATCAGAAAGCTTTCTTTCGATATTAAGCCTGTCATCCTGGCTGACCTTGTCGCCGAAATCTTTCAAGGATTTTTCAACAGAATAAGCAAGCGTATCTGCCTGGTTCTTTGTCTCAACCTCTTCCTTCTTCTTCTTATCATCTTCAGCGAACTGTTCGGCCTGTTTCACCATTTTGTCTATCTCTTCCTTTGAAAGCTTGGTAGAGGCTGTGATCTTAATAGTCTGCTCTTTTCCAGTGCCGAGATCTTTGGCGCTGACATGGACAATGCCATCCTTGTCAATATCAAAGCTTACCTCTATCTGGGGCACGCCTCTTGGGGCAGAAGGTATCCCTACCAGGTCAAATCTTCCAAGCTCTGTATTGTCATTCGCCATCTTGCGCTCACCCTGAAGCACCCTGATAGTAACAGCTGTCTGGTTGTCAGTAGCAGTTGAAAACACCTGGCTTTTTTTGGTGGGAATGGTCGTATTGCGCTCTATAAGGACTGTGCAAACCCCTCCCATAGTTTCTATACCAAGAGAAAGCGGGGTCACGTCCAGAAGCAGTACCTCTTTTGTGTCTCCTTTTATAATAGACGCCTGAATTGCCGCGCCGAGCGCCACGCATTCCATAGGATCCACTCCGCGCTCAATCTTCTTGCCCACATAATCTTCCAGGAATTTCTGGACTATAGGCATCCTTGTAGGCCCGCCTACCATAATAATCCTGTCTATGTCTTTAGCCAAAAGGCCTGAGTCTTTTATTGCCTGGTCAATAGGGTGTTTGCACCTGCCAACAATAGGTTTTACAAGGTCCTCAAGCTTTGCCCTGGACAAAGGCATGGTAAGATGTTTTGGCCCGGATGCGTCCGCGGTTATAAAAGGCAGGTTCAGATCTGTCTGCACAGTGCTTGAAAGCTCCACCTTTGCCTTTTCAGCAGCTTCCCTTATGCGCTGCATCGCCATCTTGTCGTTTTTTAAGTCTATGCCTGTCTCTTTTTTAAACTGGTTAGTAATGTAATCGACAAGCACATTATCCATATCTGTGCCGCCGAGCTGGGTATCACCGCTCGTGGCCTTTACCTCAAAGCCGCTGGCCTTATGCTCTTTTTGATACCACATATCCATTATAGTGACGTCCAGCGTGCCGCCGCCAAGATCAAAAACCATTATCTTTAAATCGTTTTCAGCCTTATCCAGGCCATAAGCAAGGCAGGCCGCGGTAGGCTCATTTATTATTCTCAAGACTTTTAAGCCCGCGATCTCCCCTGCGTCTTTTGTAGCCTGGCGCTGGTTGTCATTAAAATAAGCAGGGCAGGTAATGACAACACCTTCAACCTTATCTCCCAGATAAGCCTCTGCGTCCTGTTTTATTTTCTGCAGGATAAACGCGGAGATCTGTTGAGGCGTGTATTCATTGCCATAGGCCTTAAACTTATGATCAGTGCCCATTTTCCTTTTGGCAGCGTATATCGTGCCTTCAGGATTCATGGCTGCTTGGCGCCTTGCTGGCTCGCCCACAAGTTTTTGCCCGTCTTTAGTGAAAGCCACAAAAGACGGAAACGCCTTTCCGCTGGCAACCCCGGCTCCTTCCGCGCTCGGGATAATGGTAGGCCTTCCGCCTTCCATTACCGACGCGGCTGAGTTAGATGTCCCTAAATCTATTCCTATAACCTTTGCCATATTACACCTCCTAGTTACTATTTACTGGTTCCTTTTTTATCTCCACTTACTGGCTTCTTCGCCACCTTAACCTTCGCCGGCCTTATAACGCGGCCGTTCAAAGTATACCCTTTTTGAAATTCTTCAACTATATGGTCTTCAGGATGTTTATCTGTCTCCTCCTGCATCATTGCCTCGTGTTCATTGGGATTAAAGAGCTTGCCTTTGGCCTCTATCTCCTTAACGCCTTTTTCCTTCAAAAAACCCCGCAGGTCTTTATGTATCATCTCTATACCTTTATATAGCGTATCAAAATCATGTTTAACCTTGCCCGCCTCCACTGCCCTTTCAAAATCATCCAGTATTTTTAATATCTCCGCTATAATTTCCTCATTAGCGAATTTTATAAATTCTACCCTGTCTTTTTCAAGCCGCTTTTTATAATTGTCAAAATCAGCCTGGAGCCTTAGGAGCCTGTCAAAATACTCTTCAGACTTCTTGGATTTATCTTCCAGCGCATGAAATTCCTCTGCTGTCAAGAGTATCTTATTCTTTTTTTCTTCTACGGGTTCCTGTTCGTGATCGTGCTTATGCTCAGCCAAGTCTCTCTAATTCCTTTCCAAGTTCACGCGATATATATTTCAGGACAGATATGACCTTACCGTATTCCATCCTGGTAGGCCCCACCGCGGCAATCGCGCCTACTATCACGCCATTGATCTTATAATCGCATGTAATAACAGAACAGCCCTGTATCTCGTTATTAATATTTTCTTTTCCTATGTGGATCTTTATGCCTTCGAATCCCATATCTTCATTTAACATAGCCAGCAGGCCTTTTTTGTCCTCGCATGCCCTTAAAAATAATCTTGCCTTGCCGATATCCGTAAATTCTGGATGCGACATCAGGCACGCCGCGCCTTCAAAATACAGATGGTCGTCTGTCCTGAACAGGCCAGGAGTAGACAGTATATCCATAGCCCTCTTTAAAAATGTATAGAATGAGTCCCTTTCTTCAAGGAGCCTGCGCGTAAGATATGCCTTTATCTCTCCAAGGCACACGCCCTCTAATTCGTTATTCAACATCTCTGTCATGCGTATAAGATCCTGTTTAGTAAAGCGCTCTTCCATATCCATTATGGAATTTTTCACAAAACCAGATGTGGTGACAATAACAGCCAGGATCCTGGATTCATCAATATTAAAAAGTTCTATGTGCTTAAAGACGCTTCTTTTAAGCCTGGGCGTAAGCACGAGGCCCGCAAGATTTGTTATAATACTTATGGCCTTTGACGCGTTTTGCATTATATAATCAATATCATTTCCAGAATGATGGATCAGTTTATTGATTGCGGATTCCTCCTCCTTTGTGAGGTGCTTTGGCTCCAAGAGAGAGTCCACATAAAACCTATAACCCTTGTCAGTAGGCACTCTCCCTGCGGATGTATGCGGCTGCATAATAAGGCCGTCTTCCTCCAGGTCCACCATAACATTCCTGATAGTAGCTGGGCTCATGGTATTCCTGAACCTCTGCGCGATAGCCCTGGAGCCTACAGGCGTAGCGCTATCCACATAGGATTCAACTATAGCGTTAAGTATATTTTTCTGCCTTGATTTAATATCTACCTTCTTCATATACCACCTTCTAATATTTTAGCACTCTAACATTAAGAGTGCTATTTGTCAAGCAAAAAATAACCTGTCCCGCTGCGTCGGCGGGCAAAACCCGCCGACGCAGCGGGATAACTTTACAAATGGTGCATGGCACGAATTGTAAAGTTTAGTGACAAAAAATCTTTTAATCTTAGCGAAACGCAAGCCTCTAAGTAAACTGAGTCTGGCCTATCCTCCCTATAACTCACCCTGCCATTCTCGTAGATTAGATTTACCATATCCATTCTATTATTAGGTATCTCTATCTCTATTTCTGTCACAAGCCCTGAAAGCAGCTCTTGTATCCTGTCCACAAGTCCCGCTATGCCGCTTCCTGTCAATGCGGACACCTCTATGGAATTTTTAAACTCTTTCTTCAGGCGCTTTATATAATTCATGTCCCTAACCTTGTCAATTTTATTTAACACGTTTATAATTACCTTATTTTCTGCTTGCAGTTCCTTCAGCACCTCATACACAGCCATTTCCTGTTCGTAAATCTTCTCGTTAGATGCGTCTAACACATGGAGTAGTATATCAGCTGTCCTCACCTCTTCGAGCGTAGATTTAAACGCCTCCACAAGATGATGCGGAAGATTATGCAGGAACCCGACTGTATCTAAAAACAATATCTTCTGGTTATTGGGCAGTATATAGCTCCTCGCAACAGGGTCCAGAGTGCTAAAAAGCCTGTTGGCTACTAAATTATTAGAGCTGGTAAGCTGATTTATAAGCGTAGTCTTTCCTGCATTTGTATAACCTATAATAGACACAACAGTAAGAAACGCGTCTTTTCTCCTTATCCGCAGAGCCGCGCGTCTTTTTTCTATATCCAACAATCTTTCTTTTAATCTTACTATCTGATTTCTGATCTTGCGGCGGTCATATTCCAATATCTTCTCTCCAGGGCCTCTTGTCCCTATGCCGCCACCAAGCCTTGAAAGATGTATACCTTTTCCTGTAAGCCTTGGAAGAAGATATTCAAGCTGGGCCAGCTCCACCTGGACCTTGCCTTCTACACTCTTTGCGTTTCTCGCAAATATATCAAGTATAAGCTGTGTCCTGTCAATGGTCCTTATGCCTTCCATCGCATTTTCCATATTCCTAAGCTGAGTAGGCGTAAGGTCATTATTAAATATAACCAGATTGGCTTTTTTCTCATGGACAAGCCTGCGCAACTCCTCAAACTTCCCTTTACCTATAAATAAATCAGGGGTGGGCTTTTCCTTATGGCATAATATCTCGGCTATTACTAAGGCCCCGCTGGATGAGGCAAGCTCCTTGAGCTCTGCCGCCCTTGCCTCGAGCGGCCATTCGCCTTTTTCATTCAAATCAACTGTCACCAGTATCGCTTTTTCCATACCAATAAACCATTTTCCCTCTCCTAACTTTACAAATGGTGCATGGCACGAATTGTAAAGTTAGAGCACCAGGAGATACGGCGGTCGGGGCGGAACCAGGTTAATTGGCGCTTGGCAAAGTGACGGGTATTTTTCTTAAGGAGCTCCATGGCCTCTTCTTTAGAATACCTGCCTTTTAAATAGCCCATAACCTCATCATACCCAAGCGCTTTTTTGCTGGTCATACTGAGCTTTCTCTTCGAAAGCCTTTTTACCTCTTGTACAATGCCTTTTCTGAACATCTCTTCTACCCTGTCATTTATATTTTTGTAAAGCTCACCCCTTGGTACATCCAGGCCAAAAATTTTAAAATCATACTTAAGCGGTTCTGTGGTTTTATCTAATTCTGACGGCCTTTTTTTCTCTGTATAATAAATCTCTAACGCCCTTATAACACGCCTTAAATCATTAGGATGGATTTTTTCCGCGCGAAGAGGGTCTATCTTTTTTAATTTTTTATACAAATATCCTTTGCCGTATTTTTTTGCCAGGGCATCCTGCTTCTTTCTGAACTTTGAGTCTTTTACAGCCGACGGAAAAAGGCCGTCTATTACCGCTCTTACGTAAAGCCCGCTGCCGCCGACAAATAAGGGGGTCTTACCGCGCTTCAGGATATCTTCTATTTTATCAAGCGCCATCCTGCGGTATTCCGCAGCGCTAAATTCTTTTTCAGGAGAAATCACATCGATTAAATGATGGCGGACTTTTTTTAAATCAGACCTGGAAGGCTTGGAAGTAAGTATATCCATGCCCTTATAAACGCACATGGAATCGCAGGATATAATCTCTGCGTTTAACCTCCGCGCGAGAAGTATAGACAGCCTGGTTTTTCCGGATGCGGTCGGGCCTACTAAAAATATTACTGGCATTTTTTGCTTGATAATATGCCCCTTTGTAAATCTAAAAGCATGGCGTGGCGCCTTTCTTTTTCCTCGAGGCTCACATCATCTTTAAATTCAGCGGCCTTTGTGCCAGGCCTGGGAGAATATTTAAATATATACGCCGCGTCAAACTGAAGCTC
>Ga0172375_10007421_pt1 | contig 15041 bp, 12 predicted proteins | sample LakKiv1m_FD_114537 | JGI IMG/M metagenome (GOLD analysis project Ga0172375, IMG submission 114537) | Freshwater microbial communities from Kabuno Bay, South-Kivu, Congo - kab_092012_11.1m | ecosystem: Environmental > Aquatic > Freshwater > Lake | place: Democratic Republic of the Congo... | reverse complement strand
CGGATAAATGTAAGAAATTTGTACATAAATTCATAAGAAATTCAAGAGAATTTCAATCTACAAACTCAACACTTTCTTTTGATATCATTATCCGTTTTGTCCTAATTTTGTCTCTTAGCTTCTACATTGGCTTTTCTCCATTTTTCATACCCCATGGACCCTATGCTTTATTTTACAATAGACCTTATTCCAATAAAATCAGTTGACTTCTATCTCTAAATCATTATCCATCTCTCTGGACATGAGTCTTTATCTTACCGATATTTCATGGTTTCCAAGCACCCTTATCTCAGAATCTTGTCACTGTTTTGTAGATATATCGCTTTTAGCAAGAAATTTTTTCGTCTTTCACATATGTCGTCCAAAGTCAGCCTCACCGGCTGATTTTTCTTATTCGCGATTTTTTCCTAGCTTTGTCCATTTTTTTGTGCTGAGGAATCCATATATCATCGCCGACAAATAAAATACAAACAAAAAAATAGCATTCAGTTTTTACTTTGCTATTTTTTACAATGAATTCCAAGCAATTAAAGAAAAGCCACAGAGCAACGTACGAATCTTTTTTTGAAAAGCATCAGATTGTCACCTCTGCCCCATTTCTTATGACTTGGGCATGAGATCCATCCAAGTATTATAGCGGGATTACTATCAAACAAAAGATCCCCTTGCGTCTCTATCTAGGTATCGCGCCTAGTAATTCCTGAAAGATCCGCTTCAACACCATCACCTATTTTGACAAGACAAGTGATGCATTCGCTTCGGCAGACCTCTTGGAGTATGCACCCCATTTTCATCAGCTCAATGAATATGTACATCAGCATCGGAAGGCGATCTTGGATCGCTACGAGGGCATCGATATCAACATCCTTTCAGAGCTCCCTAGATGAGTATGACTGGGATTTGAATCCATCGTCTCTTCTCTGGTCTCCACCGTTTTCCACAGACTGTCGGGGCATATCGATAGCGACTCCCTAGAAAGCGTCCAAAAACTGACCCTTGAAGAAGCACTCAAGACATCGGACACACAGATCCTCCGCCGGCTGGGCGATAGCATCTCCATGGACAGACTTATGTTCTGAGAGATTATCTCCGGAGTCAAGAGATCTTCATTTTTCGATTCTTATTATCCCATCGTGACTATGGCTGAGGATTACGATAATATGTATGATGACGTTTCTTTCTCTCTCGCTAAGTCCTATTCGTTCAGATTAGATGAACTTTTTACCCAACTCAAGAGTGTCCCTTCTTTGCCGCTGGATTATGGAATCATCTATTCCGGCAAACCCATCCTGCTGGAGCAGATTGTGTCCAAGGACCATTATACATCTTCTTATCTCAACGACATCAAGCCAAAGCTCAAAAAACTATTCGCACCTCATTTTGCTCATCTCCCTTCCAAAGAAGTCCCAAAATTCTACAAGGATTTTATCTGCGTAGACAACGAGGGTCCCGAACAATGCGCTTATGGAAAGATTATGGAACTCGCCAGCATCAATACACTCTATTCTATGGCTCAGCTCTATTGCAATTCCTACAATGAAAAATATATCGCCCTCTTTATCGATACTCTCAAAAAATTTAGACGGGTCGATTATATCACGAGAGAAGGCCTAAGCGAGTTTATAGAGATCGTCAAAGATCTGACCGAAAACTGCAAGATGCCATCCAAGATTCTATGACTCTTCCCAAACGATACCTGCATCATGGGAGGAACCATATGATTTGCTATCCCTCTGGAAGGCTACAGAAAACACATACTCTCTTCCATAGAAGATACCAAGAAAGCTTTCTCTGGTGTGGATCTCATCTACTGCAGCCGATTGGACGGACTAGAGAGCAAATGATTGCAATTCGAGCAAGATATCGAAAAGGGAGTTTTCTCGGAATTCATCGATGGAGAAAAGCACACATTCATAAACACTGACGGCGTCCATATCCTGTGAAGCTACAACGAATTGATGGCGATCAAGGGTCAGGATATCCTCCTAGACTGCACCAACAACAAGCTGTATGTGAACGATAAAAAAGTGACTTCTGAGGAACTTCATTCGCAGACTACTACGATAGATGTCCTGCAGACGCTCATGAAACACATCGGCAAAGACGTGCACAACAAACAGCTCCCCTCCTCCAGTTATTCCAAGAACAAAAATACGATGCTGAGCAAGATCGTCATCCCTTTTCTCAAACTGACCAAGAAAGAGCTCAACAAGGATTTCCCTCTGATCTGCAAGGGTATGCTCTATGATTTTCATATGAAATTAGGATCTAGCAACATCAAAATCGGAGTGGTGGACAAGATACATCACGCCAGATAAATTTTATCCTTTCATCTTTCTCTCCATGAGCACTTCTCGCTTACCGAAGCATCGCAAAGCATATCCGCTTTTACCGGTCGATAGCTATGCTTTCTGGTTTTTACAAGCCCTGAAGACGATCCACACGAAAAAAAAGAATTTCAAGCCGGTGCCGTCTTCAGAGATCATCGCGCATCTTCCTACCTATCTCAAATCTATCAATTTCTTTGAAGGAATAGAGCTGTTTTACAACCACGATATCATCCAGATCCATAGTAAAAATCGCTTCTCCTTGTGAGAAAACTATCGCTGGTAAATAACTTGACTTTTTTGTATATATAAGTATATTCATGTGGATATATTTATATGGTATAGTGCTTTATCATGCCCAATTCATCCAACAACATTTCTCAGCTTAGGGAGGTCACCTGACCTGCCATGGTATATCGCAATACAAATGACGAAATCCTCATGATTATAGAGAGGGAAGTCAGATCGCGGAAAAGACCAGGACAAATTTTTGTTCCAGCCGGGAAAAAAAGACCCAACGATGGTATGTTGGCGACCGCATTGAGAGAAAGCGAAGAAGAGACATGAATCCCTCGCAAATTTTTGAAATCGGACAAATTCGCATTCAAAGGGATTGTACCTTTGCGGACCAATGATGCAAAACTAGATATCAATGTCTACGAATATCAAGAACGCCTGCCCGACAAGATCTTGGAGCAGAACGCAGATTTTTTCCAGAAAGAAATCATACAGAGAACCTTCATCAAAATCAAAGAAGTTCTTGATTTCGATACTGATAAGATTAGACCATGATTGTTTGAGATACTCTTGGTCCTTTTGGGTTGAAAACTCAGCGACGAAAAGATTTTCATAGAAGATGGAAGATATCACGCCACCGATTTTAAGAGGATCCAAGATATCAAACGACAAATAAAATATTTATTGAAAGATTATGATCCATGATTTTAATAAAAATAGGGTGATCCTTGATCGCCCCAAAACATGATACCACTTTATTCAATCTCAATTTTCTCAAAAAAATAGCTCGTTTCCTAAAGTGATTTGCAGACGAGCCCATCATTCTCCTTCATGGCACCTGAAATGTATGACACTGATTCGTGGAACAATTTTGACTTACAAAAAAAAGTTCTGTTCTCCTAAGGAAAGAGCTGGATAAATATTTCGAGAAGATAAATACTGTTTTCCCTGACTTCAAAAGACTCAGGGCGATAGATATCATGAATGCCAGATACACCTTATCACCTGGGGCCAAGATCATCTCCTGATGAGATACTACCTCCAAACCTAGCATCATCTCTTCCGATGACCTGTTCTCACATTTTTTGCATACGATAGGTACGGACGACAACTACATCCTTACCGATGTGGATGGCGTACTCGACAAACATGGCAAGATAATAGATGCGATCGACTATGATAAACTCAAAAAAATCGCATTCCGATCAAAAGCCTGAGACGTCACCTGAGCGATGTGAAATAAGGTACGCAAATTATTCACATGAAAAAAATCCTCTCCCAAGACGGTCTGGATCGTAAATGGAAACAAGCTAGAAAACCTCGCTCATATCATCAAACACAAGACATGAGTCGGAACGAAGATATATATACGCGAGTACTAAATTTCACGACTTGTACTAAAGTACTCGTCTCGCATCTCCGATAAAAATACCGGAGCGGTCGACTTGCAAATTTAGTTTGAATATGTACATTTCTCTTTGCAGAAAATAGTATTAACTAACGAAAGGAGGTATCATGCCTGAAATTCTACTATGGTTATTGTTTGTAGGTTCGATTGCAGGATTATTTTTTTGGGGAGTTATAATGCTCCTCAAATCGCTGCCAGCGGAAACTCTTAAATTCTTAGTTGAAGCTCTTTCGAGAGCAAGCCTATCCCAAGGAGGATTGCCGTATTAATTATGTAGAGGAGGTTCCATGTTTCGGTGGGACCTCTTTTATTATGTCTTGAATGATATGGCTGAAAATATATAGTATCGGCTGATTTTATATGCTTTAAAAGCTCATATGAAAAATCTCATCATCCTACTTATCATTTTCATTCTTGGATTTATCCTCGGCGCCGGAACAGGATTTAAGGTCCTGCAAGGATTTTCTACAGATCTCGTCATCGAATCATTCCAAAATTCAGCGCAAGGATTTAGCGAGGCCTTTTCAGGAAGCGCTATACAGTCAGCGATACAAGGACAAAAAGATACATTGGAAGCTCAAGTAAAAAACGGCATCCTGGAATATATAAAAGGGAAGCTGGGAATGGGAACAGGAAATTAATTAATTCCCTCACCCCCTGCCCCTCTCCTTCAGAGAGGGGAAAATAAAAAGACATGTAAAGTCCCTCTCTGCAGGAGAGGGATTTAGGGTGAGGAAGAAATATAATTTTAATTTTTACCGTGCATTTTTTTATGACCAGTATTATTGTTTTGATAATCATAGTCTTGGCAATCCTTTCCGTTTTCCTCTATTTTTTCGTATTGGAAGACAAGAGATCCGTCCAGGATTTCCTGCAGAAATTTAGGAAACACAAAGAACAGCTGATAGAAAAAAAATCTCTGATAGATACACGCAACTTCGAAAAGGGACTCAGTGATGTACATTTCCACAACGAGCTTTTGAAAAAAGCGAAGACCGAACTCCACAAAAAAATAGTCTGAATGGATAACTTCATCAACTCCGTCATCGTAAATCTCCTCTGTGGATGACATATCTTGGTGGAGGGATTTCCATGATTGGCGAAGACCAAAACTATTCACACCTTCGCAGATATTATGTGAATGGCGCTTAAGAGAATTCAATTTACTCCCGATATGTTACCCTCCGATATCATCGGCGTGGAAATTTATAATAGCGCGAGTAAAGAATTTGAAACCAAGATGGGACCTATCGTAGCAAATATCATCTTGGCCGATGAAATCAATAGATCCACTCCCAAAGTCCAGTCAGCACTCCTTGAGGCGATGCAAGAACAACAAGTTACCATCTGATGAAAAACTGTGAAATTACCGGAACCATTCTTGGTGCTCGCGACTCAGAATCCGCTCGAACAAGAAGGAACCTACCCGCTCCCCGAAGCTCAGATTGATAGATTTTTGTTTAAGATATTAGTCGACTACCCTACTCTGCACGAAGAAAAAAAAGTGATGGACACGGTCGAACACGAAGATAAGATCCACGTAGAGAAAGTAGTCAGCAACCATGATTTCGATGAAGCGAAACAGGCGATGGAAAAAGTGACCATGTCAGATGAAGTCAAAGATTATATTACGAGACTCGTCCAGAAAACCAGAGAAAAAAATCCAAACATCCTCTACGGTTCCTCTCCGAGATGATCGATTGGATTGATGACTGGCGCGAAAGCATTGGCATTCGTCGAAGGCAAAGAATATGTCACTCATGAAGACGTACAAAAAGTAGCACTCTCTGTGCTCAGACATAGGATTGTATTGAGTTATGATGCGAAAATTTCAGGATTGACTGAAGATGGTGTTTTGTTGGAGTTATTTGGTCAGGTTCACCTCACCCCTTAATCCCCTCTCCATTGTCATAGAGAGGGGAAGCTAGAATGCCATCTCGATGAGTCGAGGTGATTTTTTTCCTACTTTTTTCTTTGACTTTTGAAGTGCGGAAGCATATAGACCGAGTGTTTTACTCGGTAACTTTTTAAAATGCAATCACTTTTTGATTATGATTTTGATCTTTGGAATGATGAAAAAAAGAAATTAAATGCCTCACATAGGATTGTCCATCCCAAACCTAGAGAAATATGGTATATCAAGATATGAGCTAATGTTTGAAAAGAGATTTTTGGGAAAAATGGATTTTTTAGACCCGTATTGGTTATTAGTATAATTTGAAATATGTATCTAGGCATGCCGCTTACCACTAAATGACATAACCCCGCCTATCATATCCTTCTTTTAGATACTCCCTTTAAGAAGCCTTCTTTTGTCGTCATCAATCAATGAAAAATGTTTGATGTGCAAAGATTTTTTTCTAGAATAGGCATTCTATCATTTGATGAATTTTCCAAAATAAAAAATCTTCTGAGATATAAGTACTTTCCAGAAGATTCTTAAGGTTTTTCCCCCACATTGTTGTGGGGTAGGGGCCCGAAGGCAGAGTTTGGGGCCCACCAATTAGGCACTAACACCTAATCTTATGGACATCCCCGTCGTGATAACGATATGAATATAATTAAATTTCCCTAAAATGCAAATGAAAATAGAAGTTATTTCCTTTCTTTCCTTCTCTCACGACCTGGGAAATTAGCCTTGAAGATGCTATCATTTTTGAGTCTAGGAAAATCTTTGATAAGTTCTTCATAGGAAGGATAAGTCTTACCATTTGGCATCGTGAACGTGCCTGACTTATCTGTATCCGATTTCAGGATTATTTTTTCTGTGGTATTCTCAGATTTGGCGGCTTGTTTTTTTGTGCCCGGCTCATAGACTCAATCCAGCTTCGGTTCGACTTCCATATCTTCATATACGAAAAAAGTCATTACATGATCCTTGGGATCTCGGAAGGTATAAGCATTCTCATTACCCCAAGTTATCTCATATACATCATCAGATTCGTTTACTTTTGACATTCAGATAGTGCATATAGAACCGACGCCTCGCCGTTCTCCGTCTTTAGCGTCGAAATATCCGCCCATCTCCAGACCTAGCAATTCTCATATAACTTCTATGCGTGACGCTTCACCTATTCTAGGGAAAAAATGAATAAACTGATCCACTTCCTCCATGCCTGAGAGAAGCCCTTTCCCCTGCTTCTTGCATTCTTGCTCTGCTGCTCTACCAGTGAAATATATCATTCATTTGATTCCTGTTTTCCCATTTTTATCTTTGTAGCTTCCATCCAGAATATCTTTATCATTCGGCGTTGCGGTAAGTAGAGAAAATTTTTTGTGCATCTTTATGACCTCTATCTTTCCATCGCTTGTGATGGCGATGTTTTCTTTCATGTATTTCTGCTGATCGGGAGTGAGTTTCTTCCAGACTTTACTGTAGCCTTCATGGTCAGGAAAAGGACAAGGTTCCTGCTGCTGCTCACTTTGCTTGCCTGTCTCTTTTTTGAGATCCTGCAATTCTAGCTTGAAATCAGCAAGCGCCTCTGCGGATGATTCAGTATTCTGATGTAAAAGTTCGTTCATGAGTGTATATTAATTTAAATCTATTTCCCGCTTTGCTGGAGCGCTTCGAGCATCATATCCTGATGCCTATTTCTGAGTTCGTTGACTTGGTGCTGTCTGTAGTCGGTGAATTTGTCAGCATCAAATCCATACTCTTCCAGCATCAATGAGGTATGGCTCGCTCAGATATAATGCGGCAGAATGACATAATCAGCACCCTGCTCGTAGAGCTTGATCGCCTCCTCTACATGATGCGAAACGAGGATGACGATAAGATGCGGATTGAGATCTTTGAGTATCTTGAGCAGGACCATATTCTCATCGAATTTTTTGATAGTAGAAATGATCATCTTGGTGTGTTTGACATTGAGATCTTCTAGGAAGTTGATGTCCCCGGCGTCTCCGTACATGCAAGGAGTTCATCTTTTCTGGAGCATGGAAATGATTCAGGGATGTTCTTCTACCACTAGGATCTCCTTATTCTGTTTGATGAGCGTGTTGTAAAGATTGCTACCGAATTTTCCGTAGCCGAAGAGTATGATTTCGTAGTCCTTATCTATGTGTTCTTTGTAAGATCTATTTCGATTGCCGGGGATAAATTTGGTACATTCTTTACATCGTCCATAAATCCTCTCTCCGTAGATCATGTAATAACTCGATCCCGCTATAGAGATCAATCCGACAAGCGTGATGATGGAAGCGATATTTGGGTCCGTGATCGCTCACGAAGCTAGTCCCATGGTGATGAGCAAGAACGAGAATTCGCTGATCTGTCCCAGACTCGATCAGGCTAAGAAGTTATTTTTCTTGGTGTGCCCCATCAATCCCAGGATCAACATAGTGATGATCGGTTTGATGATAAGCACGAAGAGGATAAAACAGATAATCTGAGGGATATAATGGATAGCCGTATCAAAATGTACGCCCGTCCCCAAAAGCACGAAAAATATCACGATGAAGAAGTCTCTGAGCGATTTGATCCTACTGGTGATCTCAAATCTATATGATGAAGTCGCTAGGCTGATACCTGCGACTAGCGCACCGATTTCGATACCAAATCCCAATCGATAGAATATCGTCCCGATGATAAAACATCGGCCGATGGCGAAGAGGAAGAGATATTCTTGGGTTTCTGCTATTTTCTTGGTGATGACCGGGATGATAAATCTACTGATGAGATAGAGGCCTCAACCTAGAAGCATCATTTTGCCCAGCATCAGGAGTCCGGCTACCAGTTGGTTTCCTTCTCCGCCCCCGTTGAGAGTAGCCAAAAACACGAAGACCAGCATGACGATGACGTCCTGGACGATGAGGATTCCTATAGAAAGCCTACCGAAGGTGCTTTCTGTTTCGTCCTGATCGGACAAAAGTTTGAGGACTACGATGGTACTACTGAAGGCAAATCCTACGCCTATATATGCGGATGTGACACCGTCAAATCATAAGAAATATGATAATCCGTATCCTACCGCTGCCGTCAGTACGACTTGCAGACAGCCTGCGACGATAGAGCTTTTGCCCAGATCTTTGATGATGAGCGGATTGAGTTCCATACCCACGATAAAGAGCAGCAACGAAATACCTATCTTGGAAAATGTTTCGATGGCGATATTCTGATCTATGACATGCGGCAAAAATATGCTCAGAAGCACACCGGCTACGATATATCAGATGATCATCGGCTGTTTGAGGAATTTCATGACCCCCATGGAGATGAGGACCACGCCGATGACTATTCATAATGACGCAAATATCTGTTCTGTCATAAAATAGTGAAATGGTAAATGGGTAATGGATAATGTACATGGCACATCCACCATTAACCTTTATGCACGTATAATTATAGCCATAATTGGATTTTTGTCAAATTTTTGGCTAGCAAATCCATGGCTTGTTAATGGTCGTATCCTTGCATTTCCGGATAAATTTCCTATGGTAGGGTGTGTTTTATCCTTTTAATCCAAAAATACGCATGGTAAGCACATTTAGATGGAAATTCTATTATTATGAGAACATCAATGGCAAGGAGAAAAGGGTCGAAAAAGAGTTCAATGACCCTAAGAAGTATGCTGAATTCACCAAGAAACACCCTATGCCTAGCTTCGCTTCTTTCTTCGGATTGGGGGCGCCTGTCAAGAAGGCGCTGTCTAAAAAGGCGGTGAAAAAGACTAATACGACGAAAAGGACGAAAAAGGCAGCGAAGGAGAAATAATTATTTGCATTCACCCCTATTTTTACTATATATGGCTCGCTGAAAAAGCAATTTTTTCGGTTCATAATAATTTTTAGACTCTATCACATATATCCTCATGGCAGAAAAAAAAGACAAAAAGGAAGCGAAATGAGCTAAGGACACTGGAGCGTCTGAAAAGACAGGAAAACCTCTTTTGACCGGAAGGCCGGCAGGATGAACTGTCGTGACGAATTCCGTAGAAGGCGAGATATCCAAATCCTATATAGAATATGCGATGTCCGTCATCGTATCACGCGCCTTGCCTGATACCAGAGATGGATTCAAACCGGTACTCAGAAGGATACTTTTCTGAATGTATCAGATGAATAATTTTTTCAATCAAAAACATAAGAAATCTGCGAGAATTGTGTGAGATGTGATGTGAAAATACCATCCGCATGGAGATAGCAGTATCTACGAAGCCATGGTCCGCATGGCCCAACCTCGGTCATTCAGATATCCGCTCATAGACGGACAAGGTAACTTCGGTTCTATCGATGGAGACGGAGCGGCAGCGATGAGATATACGGAAGCGAGATTGACGAAAATAGCTGAAGAAATGCTGGCAGATATCGATCAAGATACGGTCGACCGGAGAGATAATTTTGATGGTTCGCTCCAAGAACCGGTCATGCTCCCTACCAAATTCCCCAATCATCTCTGTAATGGAACGATGGGTATCGCCGTAGGTATGGCGACAAATATGGCCCCACACAACCTCAATGAAGTGCTCGATGCGTCATTGCTCTTGCTCGAAAAAGAGGGCAGACCATTGAAAGGCAAAAAGGACGAAAAGGACAAAAAGGGCGAAAAGAAAGCTGAAATCAAAAAAGAGGAAGTCGAAGTAGATGAAAACGGTGAAGAGATAGTCGATGATGGGAAATATCATGTAAGCATCGACGATATCATGGAGATCATCAAATGACCGGACTTCCCTACAGGGGGCGTCATCTACGATCCTACGAATATCAAAGAAGTCTACAAAAAAGGTAAGTGAGGTATCGTCATGAGAGGAAAGACTCATGTAGAAGAACAGAAGAACGGCAATATTATCGTCATCGATGAGATACCCTATGTCGTGAACAAATCTTCCCTCGTAGCGAAGATCGGAGAACTCGTCGTCGACAAAAAAATCGAAGGTGTTACTGATATCAGAGACGAATCCAGCAAAAATAAGATCAGGATAGCTATCTATGTGAAAAAATGAGAAGACACCAATAAGATCCTGGTGGAACTTTTCAGATACACAGAATTACAGACCAACTTTAATATCAACAATGTCTCTCTCGTAGAAGATGGTATCCAGCCAAGACTCTTGAATATCAAGGATCTCCTCATGGAATTCGTAGTCTTCAGAAGACAGGTCGTCTACCGCAGATCCGTGTTCCAACTAGGGAAAGCGAAAGACAGATTACATATCTTGGAAGGATTAAGAAAAGCCATCGATATCATCGACGAAGTGATCGAGACTATCAAGAAGTCACAGACCAAACAAGATGCGAAAGAAAATCTGATGAGAAAATTCAAATTCTCTGACCCGCAAGCTGAATACATCTTGATGATGAGATTGCAATCCCTGGTCGGACTCGAAATATTGAAGATCGATGATGAAATAGACGAGAAGAAGAAGCTGATAGCTTACCTCGAAGGCATCATCAACGACGCAGACAAACTCGACGGCGTTATCAAGGATGAATTCAAATATATGAAAAAACAATACGGCGATGAGAGAAAGACAGAAGTCTCCACCGATACGAGTGTCTACAATATCGCAGGCAGCCTCAAGGCATTCTTGTCTGCTGCAGATAAGGTTAAGGAAGACGTCATCGTCCGAGTAGGAAATGATTTCTCTGTCAGAATCTTGTATCAGTCAAGAATCCTAGCGATTCCTGAGGAAACTATGGACTTGATTTATACGCATAATCAGGATAAATTGATCGTCATCACCGATATCGGCGAATTGGTCGTCCAGAGATTGAAGGATCTTGGAAGTCAGGTCATGAAGCAGAATGCTATCGATCTCAAAGGACAATTCGGTCTGCAAGGAAAAATCATTTTCGCCAATACTTTGCATTATGATTACAATTATCTTGTCTTCATGACAGACAAAAACAGTCTCAAGAAAATCAAGAAAGAACTTGTTCTTTCCTTCAAGAAATTCCCAACCAAAATCATGGGACTTGCCGAAGGAGAAAAGATATTAAATGTCGAAGCGGTCAGTGATGGAGACCATATCGGCGTCATCACCAAACAATGATGGATGAATATCTTCAAGAGCGATGAACTCAGACCTATGGGAAAAACAGCAGGCGGAGTCAAAGCAATCGACCTGGAAGAAGGAGATCAGGTTGCTGAATTATTCTTGCACAAGGATGAACCATTTATCTTGATCCATTCAGACAAAAATGGAAAAATGTTGAATCTCGAAGATCTCAAGATATGGAAAAGAGCCAGAAAAGGTATCGTCGTCATGACATGAAAAGAACAATTGGAATGAGCAATCTCTATCATCGAATGAGCGATCAGAATAAGATTTAAGGATGGAACAATACAGACACTGCATTCCAATAATGTGAGTCTTGATGAACCAGAGACACCACTCTACTCTATGGTAAATAAGCACATCGACGTCATCTACAGACCGTGGGAGGAAAAAGAAGAAAATCTGAGATATAAAGAAGAAAGAAAGAAGGCAGAACGTGAAGCTGCCAAACTTGAGAAATGAGCGAGCGATGCTGAAGAAGCTGAAGAAGAAATCACTGAAGAAAACGAAGCAGATAGTGAAGAATAAGATAAAATATAGTAGGAAAGCTGACTTTAGGGTCGGCTTTTTTACTTTAAATCGCGCTTGACTTTCTTTATTAATTATGTATAAAATCTATAGAAAAATTAATAATATCATGCCATATGGAAAATTTAGAAAACAAAAACACAGAAAACAAAGACACCGGGAACAAAGAAGAAGAAACAGTTAGCATAACTGCCAATTTCAAAGCTTTGCCTCCAAAAGACAAAAAAATTGTAAGGGCCGTAATAATAATGACTATTTTCTTCGCAATCGGTGCTTTGTACTTCGCTTTTGTAAAGTAGAATTCTACTTTTGAACACCCTATAAAAAAACCGGCAATATCTACCGGTTCTTTTTTTTATCTGACATTATGCATGATTATATATCAAATCCTGAATAACTAAGATCCAGGCTCTTATTACAAATCGGGAAATCTGCGATGATATTATTCAATACTGTGTAGTCGATAAGACTCCGATTGACGAATGATGGGTCTTTGACTTTGAAATAGTTAATTTCTCCTTTTTCTATCACCGTCATCTGTAAAATCTGTCCTCTATGCCCTTCGGTAGCTCCGAGATATATTCCGTCCTTCAATATAATTTCGTAATCTGTTTTTTTCTCCGTTTGTGAAAAAGCTCCAAGCTTATGTAAGCATGCGGCAATGATATTCGCGGATGCCATATATTCTTTTGCCCTGACGATCAGTCTATCAAGCACGTCACCTTGTTCACCCAATGGAATTTCAAACGGAATTTTCAGGTCTGTATAATACACGTCGCACAATCTTTCATCGATAGCGAGCGTTGATCCCCTTGCCGCCACTCATAAAGCTCAATGTGCGGCAGCTGTCTGAGCATTAATTATGCCCGTATCTTTGAATCTATCGTAATTCCCGGTTCCTTTCGTCGCCATATCGATCAGGTTTTGTACTCTGTTTTGTACTTTCTCTAGAAGATCTGAAAGAAGCTTTTGCTCATGTTTTGAAAGCAATTTGCTGACTCCGCCGAAGGCAATTGCATTTTTGAGTGTTCTGCTACCAAAAATCGTATTATTGATTTCCATAAATTGTTCTCTGACTGCTAGGCATCCGTTGAGGATAAATGCCTGACCTACGTCATTTCCCAATGCTCACATCGTCCGAAGATGATTGTAGATCCTTTCAAGTTCGAGCAGAATGACTCTCGTCAATTTTGCTTCGTCAGAGAGTTGGATATCCGCTGATTCTTCGAGCATCCTGACAAAAGTAGTCGCGTACGCAACAACAGAATCCCCCACGATTTCTTGGGCAGCATCTAGTTGTTTTTCGTGATTTTTCTCAGTCATGAAGTATGATTCCACTCCTCTGTGCTTCCGTCACATCTGATTGTCGAGATTGAGAACATCTTCACCATCAACGGTGAATCTGAAATGTCCCGGAGGGATTACACCGGCATGAATAGGTCACACCTGTACTTCCGTCAATCACTCCCCTTCCATCTTGGTGAATTGATATGGCGTTTTATGAGCCACCATCGCTTTTCACAATTTTCTTTTTGGGAAATAATTATCGGGATATGTGTGCAATCTGAGAATGTAATTTTCTGTATTTTTAGTTGGCTTGCCATAGAAATCATAGATTTCATTCTGATACATAAATGCATCGTAGTAGATATTGGAGATTTGTGGCAAGGCCTCCTGATTTGAATGAACGAATGAATACATTTTTTTTTCAGCATCCTTTTGTGTTACGACAAAAAGTTCATCATCTTTCGCATCAACTTCACGCATAAAAACTCCCAACAAGCGATATCCCTGTTGTTTGTCTTCTGTGAGATGAGTGAGTAATTCAGATTCGTTTTTGCATATGATAGATTTCATGATTGCATTTCTATGAGAATAAAATGGAATGATATTTATCCGATTCGTCAGAATCATATGGAAGCGATTACGGTAAGAACAATAGGGAATATCAATGATATGGCAACTGCCCGGTGCGAACCATTTCGATGAAAGTCAGCTTCGTCTCTTGATAATTTATGCGTTTCGTGTTCTTCTCCCTTGAACATCTTTCCGAAGTTTATCAATAATCCACTTGTTGCAAGCAAGATTGCTAACGTGATGATAATCGATATCCGTGGACTATAAGCGAATGATTTTACGATAAGTGCAATTTCCGTCACGAATAGGTAGGAAGGCGGGATTCCCATCAGAAATACCAAAGCGATGATCAATAAGATTGGCGTGAATTTCATGTAGTTGAAGAGATTTCTGATTTTATCGAATTGTCCGGAACCCATCTTGAGAAGTACATCTCCAGCGCTCATGAAGGCGGCTGATTTAATGAAACTATGGAAGATGATATGAGCAAATGCAATCATCGGAGCGTTGAGTGCAAACGCGATTGCAATGATTCCCATATGTTCGGAAGATGAATATGCAAGCGCTCTCTTGTAGTGTCTCTGTTTGATCAGGATGATGCCAGCGAATACTAATGTAATGATACCAAACACCAGTAATATCTGGTTTGCGAATCCTGGAGTCACTATGTCTAAAATTTCTTTCGCT
>Ga0172375_10007420_pt1 | contig 15041 bp, 28 predicted proteins | sample LakKiv1m_FD_114537 | JGI IMG/M metagenome (GOLD analysis project Ga0172375, IMG submission 114537) | Freshwater microbial communities from Kabuno Bay, South-Kivu, Congo - kab_092012_11.1m | ecosystem: Environmental > Aquatic > Freshwater > Lake | place: Democratic Republic of the Congo... | reverse complement strand
TAAATTAAGTTTATTTAGTTCGGGGAGTTGCAACAAGCTCTCCCTGAATCAAAGTTTTTCTAGAATAAATAGTCTTGTTCGAGGCACCCCATCCTAAAGGATGGAGATATCTCCTTAGTTATCAATCTTTATGATGATTTCTTCAAGAAAAGTAATCTTCCAGAAAAAATAATGGAAGAAGCATTAAAAACACCTCTATCTGAAAGAGTTAAAAAAAATCCTAAAGAAAGAAGAGATTTGTTCATGTATTTATTCTTTTTATCTTGGATTACTTTTTTTCATGCAGAACTAACAAGGTATCCTGATGGATCAATTAAACCATATGAATATACTGAATCTAATCCATTTGTTCAAATAATTCCTAACTTACTTGAAAAAATAAAGACTATACTTGATATAATGAAAAGTTATACTTTTGAAGGCTCTTTTTAAATATAGAATCGAATCACATGAACCCTGATTTACTTAGGATCTATTAGAAAATAGATAACCTCTCTACCCCCCAAAACCTTCTCTTACTCTTGCCATGAACTCTCGAATACTTTGTCTACTGACTGGTTCACGGGTATCTCCTTTGGGCTTGAAATAACTTCCAACAATGGCACCATCTGCAACTCCTAGTTGCTTGCTAACATTATCTAATTTAACTCCTGCTCCAACAATCAATGGAAAATCTCCTAAATATTTTTTGAATTCTTGTAATTTTTCTATAGGAGTTTCAATTCCTGTTCCTTCTCCTGTTGTAACTATTGCTTCACATCTCTGCCTTGCTTCTGCTAAATCTTGTTCTAGAGGCCTGCCTGTTGGTTGAGTATACTTAAATTGAACACCACCAAGAACTGCAACATTTGGATTTTGCTTTCTTAGAGAATTATAGTTCCCTAAATCCAAATCAGGAGTTTGAACACTATCAAACTGTACAAAACCCAGGTTATGCCTACCTGCTAGATCAAATCCATAATAGGGGTCTCTCAAAACATTTATACCAAGAGTTAAATTTAATCTAGGTGTTCTTCCTAGACAATGTAAAAGATTTTCTACATCTGTAATCTCTCCGTGATAATCTTCTATTATTACTCCGTTTAATCCTTCTTGGTTATATATCGTGATTTCCCCCCAGGCTCTAAGTAATTTTTCATCAGGAGTATCTCCTGCAAGATGAATCATACCTATTATTGGCTTTTCTGTATGAAATATATCTCTAAGGCTTTTTGCCATGATTTAGTAATCTACTTGTTATTTTTAAGCATTTATGTGATTTAGGAAATAGAAACCTATAAAAATACTAAAAGACTAGACAAACCATAAAAGAGGAAAGAGAAAAAACTTAATAAAACATGGAAAGCATTCTTCTTGCGGCAATTCTTGGCGGTGTTGGTGGCTTGACACGGGGATTAGTGGGATTGCTTAAGGCACTCTCACTCAGAAGAAGAATTCTTTGGGGATATTATGCTATAACTGTTCTGGTTGCAGTTGTTATTGGAATTTTTGTTGGAATAATTTTTAATTTTGATACTCGCCTTAGCCTGCTAGCAGGTTATGCAGGCACCGATATAATTGAGGGGATTTACAAGAGTTTTCAAGTTCAGAAAGTTTATGTGGGCGGAAAGAAATAAAAATAAACATAAACTTGGGTTCTGAAGATATCTTCTCAATAATTTATAATTATCCTGATTCTTACGGCTAAAGAAAGTTCAGCGATTAAACAAACTCTTAAGACTAAAACAACATCAAAATTGAATTGAAATTAGTAAAACTCTTATAGAAAAGCTTATAAATAGGAAAATCCTACTTTCCTACTATAGGAAAGTATACAAAGTAATACAGAATGGAACTATTAAAATTAAGCCCAAAAGGTCAGCTGGTAATTCCTCGAAAAATGAGAGAAGAATTAGGCATGGAAGAAGGCGTAATAATTGGTATTGAAAAAGTAGATGATAAAATTGTTATGAAAAAGATAGACGAAGAACTTTTAGCCAAGATAAAAAGAAGCTTAGAAGACATAAAGCACGGAAGAATAAAAGAGTGGAAAGGTTAGCCGTGCTCTTTTATTTTCTTTTCTATAATCTCCTTATAATTTTTTAATTCTGAAATTATTTTATCAATTGTCTTTTGTTGTGCTTTCTTATCGCTTATTGCCAAAGCCAAAATAACCATATAATCCTCATAAACTAAAAAGTATAGTCTTTTTCCCTCAAATTTTTTCTCGCGAAAATAAGGATATCTAAGTTGCTTTCCTGCATCACCTGTTTCTTTTAGTTGATTTAGTATTTTTTTAACCCTTATTCTTTCAGATTCATCTAAAGAATCAAAATCATCATCAAACTCTTTTGTAGTATATATCTTATAGAGCATATATTAAATTATACTAGGTTATTCTTTAACCTTTCTATCCCCTCAACCACAACTTATAAAAAGCCCGAGCATCTTTCTTTAGCAACATGGCGAGCCAAGCTCTGCTGGATTTTATAAAAGAGGCAAGAAGAAGGGGTTTTGATGATTTTCAAATTAAGGAACCACTCATAAAAAAAGGTTGGCCTGCTGAACAGGTTGATGAGGCTTTTTATTTATTGCGAGAAAAAGCTAAGAAAATTTCTAATCTTGGAACAAAAACTAAAATGGAACTCTTCTTAGATAATGAAGTTCTAAAAATGCTTGAGAAAAGAGCTAAGAAAAACCTTTTTTCTCTTAATGAGCAGATTGAAGATATTTTAAGAAGAAGTTGTTCAACTCTAAGGAATAATAAAACCCTGGTTGAAGAAAAACTTGATGATAAGTTCATAACAATTTTTTCCAGAAGAAAAAATAAGAAGAGTGTGTAGAAACAATTTATTTATTGCTCGCTCACCTGCTGCCTCGCTCGCATCCTGAAAATAAAAAACCCAACCTACTCTAAACTCCTAAATCGAGGATGAATAAACATTACTAAAACTCTTCTTGATAATTATTATCTTAATTCTATGCTGGTTTAATTGCAAGCGCTAAGAGACGCTTAAAACTTTTCTTAACCACTCTGACCCTCCAAACAACCCAAGCGGAATGAATAACAATTATTGAAACTCTTATTGTTCATCTTTATGGTATAAGTCAAGAAAAACAATTTTATCTTCGTGTTTTAGGTAACTGTAGGAAAGCCTAAAAGGAGAGATATAAACTTCTCTGGTATCCTTTCTAACATATCTCATTGGTTTGCCTATCTCTGGATTTTCAATAATTTTAATAATCTGCTTTTTTATTTTTTCTTTTAAAGAATTGTCAAGCTTAGCCAATAGTTTAAGAAATTCTGGACTATAATCCACATTTGGCATTTTGTATTTTTATATTTTAGAGAGTTCTTTAAGGAAATCCTCTTTAGATTTAGAAATAAACTTACCTTGTTCATATTGTTTCCAAGCTTCTTCAGTTCTTCTTGCAAACTCTAAATCTTCTTGTACATTTTTAGAAAAACTATCGGCTTTTTTTAGGATTATTTGATCTCCATTTCTAATTACAATCATTTTATCACCCTCGCTAATTCCGTGTCTCATATCAAGAGGAATTACAATTTGTCCCTTAGAACTAAGTGTGGTTATATCAATGTTTACCATAGGTAAGATTAATCTTACCAGTATATAAATCTTTCTATTTACTCTCTTGCTTATTACTAACCACTAACTCTTCAAACAACCTCTTCAAAATCTGAACAGAATGTATAACCCTTACCAAAACCCAAATCTTGCTTTATTATTCTTTATTATATAGTATTCTAATATATACTTTGCAAAGTATATTTTAAAGAATATGAATATACGGACAAATAAGCTTAAAAACTCTTATACACTCAGAAAATAAGCCTTAGGGAAAGAGTTCTGGTGATTTTAGAAGAAAATATAGAAAGAAAATACAAAATGAAAATAGAAGATTTTATGCGTACAGCTACGGCAGAACAGATAAAACTGTTATCAGATATATGCACAACTGCTGAACAAGAACAAAGATTAGCAAATAGCCTAAAAAGAGTTCGTGATTCTATTCCTAGAGGTATACACTCTTCTGATGGTTTTGGTTTGACTATCTGTGAAGATGAAGACGATGCAAGAGTCATTTCAGCAGCAGAAAGGCAGAAATTACAAGGAGTTAGAGAACAGATGAAAACATATATGCAAGAAGCAGTTAGACTTGGAATGGGTTCTTTAGGGATAGTACAAAGAAGCTATGAACACTATGTAGGAAAACCTTTACCTATGAATACTACATAAAGTTAAATTAACATTATCAAAACATAAAAATAAAAATCAAACATGACAGGAAAAATAATAGTTGTCACAGGAATATCAGGCAGTGGAAGCAGAGAATTCTGCCAGCGCTATGATGGCAAACCAAGCAGAACCTATAATCTTGGGCAGATGATTTATGATGCAAGCCAAACCCTTTCATCACCAAGATTTCCAAAAGGAAATCTACTTAATCTTCAACCTGACTTACTGGCTAGAGCTAGAGATCAGGCTTTTGAAACAATTCTTGATAATCAGGCAAGAGATAGACAAAGATATGAGAGAATATTTATTGATACTCATGCACAATTCTTTTGGAATCAAATATTTCAGGGCGCTTATAATTGGAATCACCTAAATAGACTTAATGCAGATATGTTCTTAACAGTAATTGATAAGCCTTCAGCAATAAAAGCAAGCCAGATGCAAACTGAAGATGGAAGAGTTCAGAATCATGATTTAAGGGATATATTATTATGGCAAAATATTGAAGTAAATATTACTCAGGGATGGGCAGAAAACTATGGTAAACCTATGTATGTTTTTTCCAGAAAGCAAAATCCTGGAGTAGTAGACAGTCTTTTTGATAATTCATTCTTAGTTTATGCAAGTTTTCCTATGACTGATGCTGATCCTGTTAGAACAAGAAAAATAGAAGACTTCAAAGGAAATTTAAGAAGATTAAGAATCCCTATTGACAACCAAGAAACTCCTATAATAGATCCTGCTGATATTGACATCGAGTCTCCAGCAGGATTAAAGCCAGAAGAAGTTGATGCCATCTCCAGACATACTGTTCATCGAGATTTAAATTGGGATGTTGCTCAATCTACTCATGTTATAGCTTACTATCCTGATGACAAGATTAGTCTTTCAAAGGGAGTTGGTGATGAGTGTACTCGAGCAATGCAAACAGGAAAATATGTTTATGTTATCTGCCCTAGAGAAAAAATCAGCCCTTTCATGGAAATATGCCACAAAGTTTTTAGAAGTGAAGGTGAATTTTTTGAATTTTTCGCAGAAAAAATGAAAGAAGATTTAAGATACTTTCGAAGAAGATAAGAGAAGATAGGGGAGTATAGAAAAACTGCTTTAAATCACAATAATACTTAAAAAGTGAAAAGAACTAAAAACAAAATGCAAGATAGATTAAAGAAACCAATAACTAATGGAATATATTTGGAAGTTGAAGGTGGCTACGGCTATCAAGTTAGACTTGATGAAACTGGCAAAAGTTATCAAATAAAAGGAGCTTGGGATAGTCAATATGTTCCACTAACTCCGGATTTAGCTGGTAATTTAGTTAGAATAGAAAAACCAACAACCTTGGAAATGTTCCTAGGTAATATTAGAAGAAATTCTGAGGGTGTCTCTCTTCAAAATTTTTGTATTGCTTTAGTTGAAGAAGGTAGAAGACAAGGAATTGGAACAAACCCACGTCAACTAAAAAGACCAACTCCTGAACAAAATAACAGGATAAGAGCAGCACTAACAGGACTTATCCAGATAACAACAAGTCAAAGAGAAAAATATAATTCAGGACAAAAAACTGAACTTAAAACATGATTTCATCATCAACACAACTAGAAGAGGGATTTTATAGTTATGATTCTCAAAGGGCTAGACAGCTAAAGCAGGCTGTAGAAGGTAAAAAGTCGGATAATCATGATAAAGATGCTAAACCTTTATTGGTTTATGCTAGACGACACGAGATTTTTATGCAAGTAGTTCCTGTTTCTGATTTAACTCAAGTCGAAGAAGTTTACTTACCAATAGCAATGGCTACTCTAACTCCTGCAACTGAGAAAGAGGTTAGAGCCGAGCTAGCTAATGTAAGAGAAAATGCAAGAAGATTTCAAACTTTGTGTGAAAGAGTTTACAATCCTGCTTCTATGCCCGCAAATCCTGCTGATGCTAGCACAATGATGTTTGGATAGTTGTAAAATACGCTTTTCAGTTCAATAATTCTTATAAACCCCTAATAGGGTTAATCTTTGATGATAAAATTTGTTGATGTTGAGACACCCTACGGCGATAAAGATAAAAAAAATGTGAAAAGAAATCTGCTTTATGCTCGAGCATGCGCAAGGGATTGTTTATTAAGAGGAGAAGTGCCTTTTGCTTCGCATTTATTTTTTACTCAGCCAGGAATACTTGATGATAATATTCCTGAAGAAAGAGACAGAGGAATTAGAGCAGGAAAAGAATTAATTGAAGCTCTTCCGAAAATTATTACTGTAGTCTATCAGGATTTAGGTATTTCAAAAGGCATGCAGTGGGGCATAGACAGAGCAAAAGAGGTTGGAAGGCAAATTGAATATAGATCTCTTACTGGAGATTGGAAAGAAAAAGAATTAAAAATTGCAAGGAGACATTCACATGCTGATGTTTGGGGTGTTTAACAATTCTTATAAACTAAAAGAATCTACTTTATTATGGACATACCAAGATTGATGTATGAATGGGGACTTGATAGCTTGCTTAGAAATGAAGACCTAAATTTGATTGTTGATGCTTCTCAAATTCCTTTTCCTTCTTGCCCTGCACAGCTTAGAAGTGGAGATGATGGACTAAGAATGATAAATTATAAAACGCCTAGTGGAAAACAAATAAAAGTTGGTATTTGTTTAGGCTCTGAACGAAGAGAAATCGAAGGCAGAGCTAATCCTTGCGAAGAATGTTCGCTTTGTCCTTATAATTCTGAAGGACTGCCGAAATAGTTTAAAAAAAGAAAAATAAGCTAAAGGTTTTTCCAAGAAAAAACTTCTTTTATGCTGTCTTTGAGAAGAGGACGCTTTATTTTGGGTTTTTTTGTTTTTTCTCTTTTGAAAATTAAAAAAAGCAAAGCACCCAGAGAACTATAAACCATGTCTACCATTGTGTCTTTGAGGGGAGACATGATAAAAACACCATTTCTTACGACTCCTTGAAATTGCGAGCCTGTAAAAAAATCAAAACCAAACTCAATTAATTCCCATAATCCAAAAAAGCCTACGACTGCAAGAAAAACCATATCTTTTTTTAATGTTGAATTATTTATAAAATAACCATAGATTAAACTTGCTAGAATAAAACCCATAACAAGATGTATGACCTTATCATAGTAAAAAAATCCATCATAAAATAAATTTATTTCTCCCAAAAGATTAACAATCAATCCAAGATTTATAAAAAGCCAGTATATATCTGGTATTTTTTTACTTTTAGAAGCCAGGAAAAAAATATAGAGGCTATAAAAGAACCAAAAGCAATAAGAATTGTACTTGTTCTGCCAGTTCCATAAAAAAGAAGAATTACTCCTGAAATAAAAAAGAGGTAAACTATTAATTTATTCAATACTTTTATGGTTTTTCTTGCGCCCTCTTTCATGATTAAAGGATGTTTCTGAAGTTTAAAAATCATTTCATCCTTAGTTTGCTCTGAACTTTATCAAAAAGCTCAGGATTATCTTTTCTTACTTTTTCAATAGATTTTATTAAAATTGTTGCTGTTCCCGTCATTTCTTCTTTAATATATTTTTCAAATTCTTCTTTTGAATTGGGCGCAAAATGATGGCAATCTTTACAAAGAGTTATTAAATTATTTTTGTTATCCTTACCCTCAAAAACTAATGGGCTAATATGATGAACCTCTAAACTCTTACCGCTTTTATTTTCTAACTTACATTTTTGGCAAGTAAAATTATCCCTCTTTAAAATTTCTTCTCTCAATTTTGCATTTCTTTCTTTTACCATTTTTTACAGATTATCTAGAGGATTTTTAACATTAACTATCATGTTTTTTATAAATTTATCATAGAATGAAATAGACTGCGACCATTTTTCACTTTTACTGAAAATAAACCACTGCATTTTTGAATCTTCTGATTTTTTTGCTATCTCCTTCCATGGAGCATAGCCCTTAGTTAAAATCCAAACTTCGTCAGACTCTCTTAAAAAATCTATAACTTTTTTTATTTTACATGAACAACACTCGACAATTATTCTTCGATGGGGCTTTTCAGCCATTATGTCGGGCCTAAATCCTCGAAAAGCAACTTCTATTAAAATTTCATTATCTTTGAAATCTTCTAACTTTAATAGTTCTTTAGCTATCTTCTTTTGCTCTTCCTGCACTTCGAATTTAACCTCCTCTTCTACATATATATTCGAAGGTATTTCTCGCTCTTCTAAGGATACTGCTTTTTTTAATAGAAAACCAGCCAACCAAACTTCAGATTCAGGATCATTATACCTTGAATCTCCTTGATTTAGAATATTATACAACTTATTGATTGCTTCTTCCATTGAAGAAAAGATTATATTCATCTTACCATATCCCCTCTCCTGGACTTTTAATTTTCTTTAGTTTTTCTGTTGAGATATGAGTATAAAGTTCTGTTGTAGATATAGAAGAATGACCCAAAAGTTCTTGAATGCCTCTTAAATCTGTTCCATCTTCAAGTAAATGTGTTGCAAAAGAATGCCTTAAAGTGTGTGGATGAACAGATTTATTTATGCCTGCTTTTTTTGTTGCTAATCTTACTATTTTTTCTATATTTCTTTCTGATAATTTACCTTTTGGACCTGTAAACAAATACTCTTGGTTTATTTCAACTTGCTTTTCTGCTTGCTTTTTTAATTCTTCAATTAAATAAGGCGGAATATTAAATGCTCTATCTTTCCTGCCCTTGGCCTGGCGAATATGACCTTCTTTTTGATTAAAATCTAAATCTTTAATTTTTAAATTTACTAATTCAGAAACCCTAAAACCACAAGAATAGATTAATTTTATCATTAGTCTACTTTTCTCGTTATTTATTGCGTCTGTTAATTTTTTAACTTCTTCTTTACTCAAAACTATTGGGATTCTTTTTTCTTTTTTTGGCCTTTTAATGTTAAATGTTGGATCTCGCTTAAAGATACTACCAAAAGCATACCTTATTGCAGATAAAAAAAGAATTATGGATATACTTGCTTTATCAACAAGCTTCTCTGCCATAAACGATTTAACATCATCTTCTTCTATATTCTCTGGATTTTTCTTACAAAATTCAAGAAGCTTAGAATTCGCTTCCAAATAGTTTCTAAGGGTATATTTTGAACTTTTTGAGATTTTTAGTTCAATTTCAATTTTCTTTAGAAATTCTTCAGGTGTCATGTTAACTTAGGTGGGTAAGTTCTAAGGAAGTTACCTCTTATTAATTTGTAAGCTTTTCTGCCATCTTTGTGAGTTATCGGAGTACCTATAACTCTACAGCATCTTAATTCTTGGTTTCCTGAGAATTTTTTGTTTGAGATGATTCTGTTTACATAACATCGCTTTAACCAACCAGGTCCATCTTTTTGATATTCAAATAAAACCCTGCCACACTTAGAACATTTAACTTTTAGAATTCTGCAATAGCTGCCTCTCTTTCTGAAATACTTATCTCTCTTAATTACAAACTCTTTCTCCATAAACTATAATGTACGAACTTCCTTATAAATTTTGGCTCAAATTAACGAGTAGTAACATTACATCTTGTACGAAGGATTTATGCTTAAATGAAGATTTTATGAGAAAAACGCAGAAATAGGGTTGGTTTGAGCTATTTTACTAGGACTAGGGTTAAGGCTTACCAAGGTTCATCAGAAAAACCAGCTAATCCAAAATTATCTCCGTAAGGAGGTCTTGACAAAGTTTTAAGTTTTGTGCCCTTAGGTGATCTTTGTGCAACTTCACCCAAAACCCCTCTTAGTTGCTCCGGTGTATGGGCAACAATTCTTGGTAAAGGAGAAGGCATATCTGTATCATAAGGATGATAGTCAGTAGTTGGGGGCAAACTTTTGATAGATAACTCAAGATAATTAGCTGGTGGGCATGGTGGAATTTCTTGCCTGGGTGTTTGACTAGGATAAAGGTCTTCTGAACTTGCTAAACGAACTGGTTTTCTTGAATCTGGCATTTTAATATTTTTTTCTTGGGTCTGGATTATCTCCGCCTCTTTTGTAAGGCGAATAGCCTGGAGAACTAGGATCTTCATGAGGAAAGGTTCTCTCTGCTCTTTCTGCTTTTTCTGTGCTCGAAGGTAAGCTTTGTGCATGATGCTGAGCATAAGACTTGAGTGCTCGAGTTAGGACAGTGCAAATACCTTTAGGATTGATTCTAGTACAAACTCGTTCACTAATACTTGCGCAACAAACATGATTATCTGAAACAAGCATATCTCTTCTCCAAATCCTACAAAAATATCTGCCCTCTTCTAAATTTTCTGGTTTTGTTTGAACTTTTTTTTGCATGTTCTTTCTTTTTATTCACTTAGCTAACCTTGGTTTTTTAGGTTTTTAAGTATTTAGATAATCAAGAGCATAATTTTCTTATTTTTTCTCTTTTTGAAGAGCTTGTAACTCGTTCAAAAAGCTCTCGACAACCAAGATGTTTAAACTGAAAATTTGGATTTATTAATGGATTAACTCTAGTCATAGCTACTTGAAATTGACTCAGAGGGATTGTTTTTCTACCATTTCTCGTCTCAAAGATATATTCTTCTTCCTTGCTTCCTGGAAGATACCTTGCTTGACCTATACCATAGTATAGGTTTCCTGTATATCTTTCTTCGTAAAATCTTCTTGGAACTGGGGGATTTTTTTCCATAATTCTATTTATTTTTAATATTATTTAAGAATTGCTGTGATTGAATTATGATTAAAAATAGGATTAGAAAAGAAAAACCCGCACTTAGCTGAACTTAATTATTCAAAAAATTAAAAGATTAAATTAGCTGTAAAATTCCAACGATTATTAGGTATAAACCCAGGGCTATTCTCAGTATCTTAGGCCAAATCAAAACTAAAATGCCAACGATGATAGCTAGAACTCCGGAGGCTATAACCGGTATTATTATTGCCATTGATATCTAAACACTCGGGAGTATATATAATCTTGCATGGCCAAGAAGAGTAATTTTTCTAACTAAAATGGGGTTGGGGCCCCATTTTTTGATAAAAACCCGAATTTTATGCACTTAGGTGAAGTTAGTGAATAGTATTAAAATTAAAGTCAAGACTAATAAAAGCGGCTGAGAACTAGATTAAAAAATTAAATAAAATAGATTCACAAGAAAAAATTATCTTTTTCTTTTTTTACTGTAGTTTCTGACTAGCTTTGCTACCCCTACTACAAGCACTGCTAAAGCTATAATCCAAGATACCCAGACATCACTTAAACTGATAATCTTTAAGCCTGGGGCCGCTAGCACAAGCAATACTCCAATAAGAGTTACAAGCCATGCTGTCAATTTTGCCATTTATCTTTTACCTCCTTTTTGCTAATTTTTTGATCAAATTAGGTAAAATAGCATAGATTCGCTTATATTTAAAGCTTGGCTACTTCTAAAAAGTTAAGCCAAAATGCCTTATTTTTTGTTAATTTTTGCTAATTTTATCATTTTTGCTATTTTTTTCAATTTTTTTTAGCTATTTTCTCGTTAAATTATAAATAAAAAATTAGCAAAAATTAGGTTTAAATATGGAGTCTCAATTTTTGAACCATTTTTTTGCGTTTAAACAGTGTTTAAACAGCATTTTTCGTCGATAATTTAGCTGTTTAAAGGTGTTTAAACAACCGTTTATACCTTAATTTTTTATATTAAAAAAAGAATTTTAAGCATGAAAAGATTTATAAAGACGAGATTTAGTTATATTATTATGTTTGGATGGATGTTTAAAAAAGTTAAAAAAGAGGAATTTGAGAGTCATAAAAGCCTAGTTCAAACAGCCTTAAACAGCGTAAAAGATGATATGACTAATGTTACTAAGTGGATAAAACATCTTGATCAACAGGATTCTAACATAAAAAAAGATATAAACGAAGTTATCATGGATTTATCGTCGTTAAAAAAAGATATAAAAGAACTAAAAGAAATAATTTCAAATGAAAAGGAAGCTGTTCAAGCAGAGGTGTTTAAACAGCCCCAAACAGTTAAACATAAACAAACAGCCGTTTATGCTGTTCAAACAGCCGTTCAAACAGCCGTTCAAGCAGCTTTTTTTAATAAACTTTCATTATCTGAAAAGGCAATTGTAATGCTTTTAGCAAACTCTGATATGAAATTAAGTTATGAAGATCTTGGAGCTATGACTGGAAAAGATAGTACTACCATTAGAGGCCAGGTAAATACCATAAGACAAAAATGTCCAGGCATTATAGAAGAGCAAATAGAGAAAAATAACAAAAAAAGGCTATTTATACCTGATAAAATAAAAGGAATCCTCATGAGAAAGGCAAAAGTGAGGCAAAATAGGCCAAAAATAAGTGAAAACGAGTAAAAATAGAGGAAAATGAGGCCTAAAACCTAAAAAATAGGGTAAAAAGGGCCTAAAAAACGGAAAAGTGAGAGTTAGAATGGGCCTAAAATCCAAAAATTTAGCTAAAAACTCTGAAAAAAGGTGAGAAAATAGGGAAAATAGCTTGAAAATAATGGAAAAGTGAGAGTTAGCAGATAGGCAAAAAATCAAAAAAATACAGAAAAACAAGACACTATACCTGAAAAAGATTAAAATCAGGTAAAAAAGAGAGCAAATCAAAAAAATATCATTAAAGAATCGTCGGATCAGGTAAAAGTTAGACTAAAAAAGAGGGGATAAAAATAAGAAAAAAGAAAAAGTCATACTCAAAAAAAATCACTGAATTTAGTCATTTTAGGACTTAAAATAACTAAAAAATAAGTAAAAGAGAAATAGAACCTTTAGCTAGAAGCAGTTTTAATTCGTTACAACGAAAAACTATAAAAACTGATTTTATGCTTGAAAAATGAGGATTTAAGGCTTTAAAATACTTAAATCTGAGTAGATTAACCTAAGAAAATTAGAAGATTGAAGACTATAACTCCCTAAGTTTAATAATCGTACTAAGAGTGGCTATTTTCTTTAGTTCAGGAGAAATCTTAAGAAGGATTTTCTTATTATTAAGCTTATTTTTAAGGATTGGGACTCCTTTATTCATTAAACGAAGCGTATAATCTCTTATGGAGCTAGGTGAAAGCTTTAATTTTGAAGCAATTTGATCATATTCTACCCCCTCTGGGAAGTCTTGTTCAAGCTCATATATCGTCGAGAAAACCAACATTTCTTGGTTGGTTATGGTCTTAAACTTGAGCCTTATCTCTTTCCTAAGATTATCAAGAGAATTAAGAATCTCTGTAGCGTTTATAATTTGATCATGAAGGTTTTGAGAAGGAGTTTTAGTCTTATCTTGAGGTATTTCAGAACGTTTATTCCATACTAAATCTGTTGGAATATCTGTCTGTTGGTTGGTTTGTCTGTCTGTTGAAACCCCTTGATTTCCGATGGAAACCCCAAAAAACCTTGATTTTAACCCCCCTATTTCGTGTGGAACTGTTGGATTATCTGTTGGACTGTCAATGTCTGTTGGGATTACTCTATCTTCTGTTGGATTATCTGTTGGACTGTCAAAAGAGGTTTTTCTATATTTACAATGAGATTCTAATCCAATCTGTCTTAGTTTCATAGAGTTTAACTCTTGATCAAGAGTAGAAAATAGCTGCTTTAGCTCCAGGATATTATTTTTTATGCTAAAAATTTCATTACTTAAATTAAAAATATCTTCTTTTACTCTTTCAAATGACTCTTTTATCCCTCTTTCATTAAACATAATCAAATTAACTCCAGAGTTTATTTAAACTTATATGTTATAAAAAGATTATATTGATTAGATTATTTTAGAATTAAAAGACTGGGTCTTTTCACGATAAATCTTATGCGCTTCTGGACTAAGTTGCCAGCGCAATCGCCTTACAAACAACAAACCTTTCTCATTTTTACGAATCAGCGTCAGTAAATTCTTATCTTTTAGTTCAATTAAAAGGGTCTTGACAAACTCTTCGTCTCTTGCTATTTCCTTTGCAATCTCTGCCGTAAACATTTGTTTAGGGAAATTTTGGAATAATAACCCTAAAATTTGCTCAGCAATCTTATCTCTTTTTTCTTTTGATAGTTTCATTTATATTAAAAAACCTCAAAATTCTATAACCGAATAACTATTTAAATCTATTCAGCTACTGTATTGTGCATCTATTAAGATCAAGAAATCTATTAGAAATTCTTTGCACATTTGTTGGTGGAAGTTCTCCTAACTTAAAGCCATGTTGTTTCATTCTGAGTACAAGAATTTCATAATTCTGATTTAGTGCTGCCATAAGTTCATAACTACCACCCCTATCTGGATGAGCATACCATCGATTACCCTCGAAATTCCTGGCTGCTTCTTGGAATAAGTCCTGAAGATAGTAAGGGTCCCAGCTCCAAAAATTCCCTTCACCTGGTCTAAAGACTTTTGAAGAATCTACGCCTAAATTTACGAGGGCTTGTTGAACATTAGAGGGCTCAGTTACAAAAGTCACTAATACTTTTTTTCCTTTAATGGTTCTCCAAGCAACAGATTTATATTTAAGTGTTAAAAAAGGCACATATTGTAATACCTTAAATCTAACTGTAGAGAGATAGGTACCTCCTTGTTGAGTACACTCGGCAGCAGACTTTACACCCTTTATTTTACAGGGACCAATAGAACCGCAGATTGAACATTTTCCTGCACAAGAGCCCGGTCCAGAAATATAATTAATAAAATTATCAAACCAAGTACCGTCGCTGTTATGTACAATAATACTTTCTGAATTAACTATGAAAATGACATCCTCCCCACACTAAAGTGTGGGGTTTCCATGATGGCTCTCTTGGTTCAGGATGTAGTTCCTTACTCTTTCTTCTTGGACAAAACCTACCGAAGCAGCAAACTTTCCTCTGCTCC
>Ga0172375_10007419_pt1 | contig 15042 bp, 15 predicted proteins | sample LakKiv1m_FD_114537 | JGI IMG/M metagenome (GOLD analysis project Ga0172375, IMG submission 114537) | Freshwater microbial communities from Kabuno Bay, South-Kivu, Congo - kab_092012_11.1m | ecosystem: Environmental > Aquatic > Freshwater > Lake | place: Democratic Republic of the Congo... | reverse complement strand
TCATCATTCAGAATAGTTAGTTCATCTAATCCTTATGACCCCTCATTAACTAAGATAAGTCCAGCAGGTGATATTTTATGGAAGAAAACATACGGATCTGATACCTTATATGAAAATATAAATAGTGTAATTCAAACAAATGATGGAGGGTATGCTATAATCGCATCAAGAGGTTTTTCTTCTCAAGCTGATGCTTATTTGATAAAAACAGATAGTGAAGGAAACGAGCAATGGGAAAAGCAGTATGGGGGTAACAATTATGAAGCAGGAAAATCTGTAGTGCAAACGCCTGATAATGGTTTTCTTCTCTTGGGTTGGACACGAAGTTTTGGCAATGGGCAACGGGATTATTATCTTGTTAAAACTGATAGTGGGGGGAATGAACAATGGTATAGGACTTATGGGAGCGGTGAAATGGATACAGGACTTGAGATATTATCTTTATCAGATGGTAATTATTTGCTTATAGGTGCAAGGGTAATAAACGGACTTGATCAGGGTTATATTTATAAAATAAATTCTTTGGGAAATATTATCTGGCAACATGGATATTCATATCAGAATAACGACAGTGAATTATTTAAAGCAAAAGTATTGGAAGATGGAAGTATTGTTTCATGCGGTTTAACCAATAATACAAGTGAAAGTGATGATGGCTGGTTAGTAAAAACTGACAGCGCAGGAAATGAGTTATGGCAACGCAAGTACAACAAAAGCACTTCTTCTGATCTTTTTTATGGCATGATGCTGACTAATGATAATGGCTTTTTGTTAGGTGGGCAGGCATGGAATGCTACAACTAATAACCAGGATGCATGGCTGCTAAAGGTAGATAGTTTAGGCTGCCCATATCCAAACTGTGTAACCGGCATAGATGAAGAAGAGAAGAAAGTGTTGGTGGATGTTTATCCAAATCCGGCAAACGGAGTATTAAATATTGAGTTGCAGGAAAATAAACATTACAATTTAACATTAACTGATTTGCAGGGGAAGGTTGTATTTGTTTCGCTTCTCGACTACGCTCGAAGTGACAAGTTTGCTATTGATGTGAGCGGGTTTGCGAATGGGGTTTATTTTTTGAGTTTGCAAAACAGCGAACAGAGAACTACTGTGAAAATAGTAATACAACACTAAAATATTTCTCCGGTTAAGTGTAATTTATACTTTATGCCTCGTAAAAACTTATTACTACATTTGCTACATGACAAATCAGCAAATTATTGTTACAACTGTTGATTACCTGAAACAAAACAAGGTAAAGGAAATTGGCTTTTTCGGTTCGTTTGTCCGCAACGAAATGACCGACAAAAGCGATATTGATATTTTGGTTGAATACAGCCGCGGCACTTCTTTATTTGATGTGGTAAGAATGAAACTTGAGTTAAGCGAACTGCTGGGAAGAGAAGTTGACCTTGTTGACAGAGAGGCAGTGCGCCCGCGAATAATGAATTATATACTTAAAGATTTGCAGGTGGTATATCATGCCTAAAGATAACTTAGTTTACATTGAGCATATTATTGAACGTGCTGCGAAAATTCAGCAATTCACACAAGGCATGAATGAAGATGCTTTTCTCAGGGATGACAAAACATAAAGTGCAGTTATCAGAGAATTTGAGGTTATAGGCGAAGCGGCTAAACGTATCAGCGATGATTTTAAAATTCAGCACGATGAAATACCCTGGAAAATGATGGCGGGTATGCGTGATGTGCTTATACATGACTATGAAGGTATAAGCCCTTTCAGACTTTGGGACACTATTCAAAAAGATATACCACTTCTGCTGAAACAATTATCGAAATTTATCAGCTAAACCTTGAAGGTTCCCGTTCAACATTCAACCCCGTACGGTGAGCAAGTTTCCATAATTTTATTCCCAAGGTTTAATCCTCCCGCTTATATTTGCAGCCAATAAATCTTTATCAAATCATGAGCTTAGACAAAAACGGAATAGCGAAACGCATCGCGAAAGAAATCAAAGACGGTTATTATGTAAACCTCGGCATCGGCATCCCCACCCTTTGCGCCAACTACATTCCTGAAGGAGTGAATGTGGTGCTGCAAAGTGAGAATGGGATTTTAGGCATGGGACCTTTCCCTTATGAAGGCGATGAAGATGCTGACCTGATCAATGCAGGCAAACAAACCGTTACCTTGTTAAAAGGCTCTTCTATTTTTGATTCAGCTTTGAGCTTTGGGATGATACGCGCACAGAAAGTTAATCTTACTATTCTGGGCGCAATGGAAGTGAGCGAAAATGGCGACATCGCCAACTGGAAAATCCCGGGCAAAATGGTGAAGGGAATGGGAGGAGCAATGGACTTAGTTGCTTCCGCTAAAAATATTATTGTGGCGATGCAGCATGTGAATAAAGCAGGCGAATCAAAGCTGCTGCCCCAATGCACCTTACCTATTACCGGATTGCGCTGCGTGAAAAAGATTGTAACCGAACTGGGTGTACTTGATGTATTGCCCGAAGGGGGTTTCAGGCTGCTGGAGCGAGCTCCGGGAGTTTCGGTTGAACACATCATCAATTCAACTGCAGGAAAATTAATTGTGGAAGGAGATATTCCGGAAATGATTTTGGATTGAAATATTTGAATTGTCACTTCTTGCGTGTCACACTGAGCGTAGTCGAAGTGCAGGAAGCAAAATGAAGAAAAAACTCTCTGTCATCATTCCCATTTACAACGAAGAAGGAAACATTCCTGCACTCTTTGAACGCCTCAACACCGTGGTATCAAAAATGGAAGTGGAACCTGAATTTATTTTTATCAATGACGGCAGCAGGGATAATTCCATTGCACTGATAAAAGCATTGGCGGCAAAAAACGCTTTTGTGAAATACATTGACTTCAGCCGCAACTTCGGTCACCAGGTGGCGGTAAGTGCCGGGCTTGACAAATGCTCAGGAGATGCGGTGGTAATCATTGATGCCGATTTGCAGGACCCGCCCGAACTGATTGCAGAGATGTATGCGAAGATGAAGGATGGCTTTGATGTGGTGTATGCAAAACGCAGGGCAAGGAAAGGCGAAGGATTTATGAAGAAGTTTACGGCAGGAATGTTTTACAGGATACTGAGCAGCATGACTTCTGTTTCCATTCCTGTTGACACCGGTGATTTCCGTATCATGAGCAAACAGGTAGTGGATATTGTTAAAAATATGCCGGAGAAAGAAAAGTTTCTGCGCGGACAAATATCATGGGTGGGTTTTGAGCAGACATATATTGAGTATGACCGTGATGAAAGACAAGCCGGAGAAACCGGATATACTTACACCAAGATGATTCGTTTTGCATTGGATGGCATCACCTCGTTTTCAAACTTTCCGCTGAAGTTTGCAACAGGTATCGGTTTCCTGGTTTCAGGATTTTCGTTTTTCATGATAGTATATGCTTTGTATTCGCGCTTTATTTTACATGATACCGTGCAGGGCTGGACCTCGCTCATGCTTGCCATCACCTTTATCGGTGGCATACAACTGATTTGCATCGGCATCATTGGTGAATACATCAGCCGCATGAGCGCCAACATACGCAACCGCCCGCTTTATATCATCCGAAACACCAATATCGAATAGCCGATGGAAGCAAAAAAACTTTCCGTCATTATCCCGGCATACAACGAAGCGCGAACCATTCATCTTATCCTCGATAAAATAAAGGCGGTGAAGCTTATCCATGATTTTGAAAAGGAAATCATCATTGTGAATGATTGCTCTACTGACGATACAAAAAATATGTTGGAGCAATACATGGCAGCCAACAAACAATTTAATATTACACTTCATAACCAGGAAATAAATAAAGGAAAAGGCGCTGCCATTCATAAAGGAATTGAACTTGCATCGGGTGACTATTTAATTGTGCAGGATGCCGACCTTGAATATAATCCTGAAGAATATAATTTGCTGCTTCAGCCCATTGCCGATGGTTTTGCTGATGTGGTTTACGGTTCGCGCTTCATGGGAGGCAACCCTCACCGTATTATGTTTTTCTGGCATTCGATAGGTAATAACATTCTCACCTTCCTGTCCAATATGTTCACCAACCTGAACTTAACCGACATGGAAACCTGCTACAAATTATTCGACAGCAAAATGGTGAAAAGCCTGAACTTAGTGGAAAACCGTTTTGGTTTTGAACCTGAAGTTACTGCAAAGATTGCGCGTATAAAAGGTGTGAGAATTTATGAAGTGGGGATTTCTTACTACGGACGCACTTACGAAGAAGGAAAAAAGATTGGCTGGAAAGATGGTTTCCGCGCTATCTGGTGTATTCTGAAATATGGTTTGTTCAACGCCTGATAAATGATAGGTTCACTGCTCAAACCTTTTGTTGCCGGAGTTATTGTGTTGCTGCTGGCTTGGGGAGTTAACCTGCTTCTTCAGAACAAAACCATTTACGATAAAACCATAGGCAAACACATCAGGCAGATTCAGCGGGTGAATGGTGAGGGAACCTCCCCGGATAAAGCGTTTGAAAAAATAACAAACGAAAACCTTATCCATTGGGATGCCTCGCATTATCTTTTTATCCGTGACAATCATTATGACCAGAACAAGGTTGAAGATTATATTTTCGCGTTCTTTCCTTTGTTTCCGCTTATCTGGGAATTGAGTGGATTATCTAATGTGGGTATCTGTATATTCAATTTCCTGCTGTTTATCTGCGGATTGATTTTACTTTTTAAATCCCTGGACATCTCGCTTGAAAAAGGAAACCTGCTCAGGTTTATAACCTTGCTTTCGTTACCGGGCGCAGTGGTTTTCTTTATTCCTTACACCGAATCAGTTTTCTTTTTCACACTCTGCCTGGCATTTTATGGCATGATGAAGGAAAAATATCTTCTCTATTTTATTGGTATGCTCCTATGCTCAATGACCAGGCCTGCTGCCTTAATAATAGGTGCCGCACTTATCAGCAAAGATGTTTATATGTTCATCACCACCAAAACATATTATTCACTTCTGAAAAAGATCTTCATCAATATTCTTCCTCTTGTTATTGGTACACTGATAATCAGTTTCGTCCAGTACATATATGACCCCACGCAGTTCTTTCATTTCTATCATGCAAACCGTTACTGGGATCACAGGCTGCAAATTCCGCATAACCTCAGAGACTGGTCTCAGGAAGGTTTCAGCCTGAGCATTGCTGTTATTTTTATACTGGTTCCATTACTGACTTACCTGCTTGCAAAAAATATTTTTGTCAGGAGTGAGAAGAATAACATAAAAGATGACCTGTTTTATTTCTCCTGTTTTTATATGCTTGGTTCTTCATTCTTCATTTTGCTTTTCCAGGGCGGCAATCTGCACGGGCTGTTTCGCTATGTGATGTGCACTCCTTTCTTTTTTGCTTTCTGCCTGCTGGGATTTGAGCGTTTCAGGAAATTAAATTCTAATCATAAGCTTGCCTTGTTTGTCTTTACATTTCTCCCTGCATTTTTTACCTATTCTTTTGCTTCTTACCTTGAAGCATGGGAGTTTTACAGTTTAGGATTTTCATTGATCTTCCTGAATTTTGCTTTCCTGTTTTACACACCATCATTTGAAAAAATAATGAGCAAAGTTGCATTTGCATTCATTGTGTTCAGCAATATTATATGGAATGTTTACCTGCTGAATTGTTATCTGAATGATGGATGGATATTTACATAAAATGAAAAATTATGGCGCTTATAAAACCTGTAAACGGAATTGAACCCAAGTTCGGGAAGAACTGTTATTTAACTGAGAACGCAACCGTGGTAGGCGATGTGGTGATGGGCGATGAGTGCAGTGTGTGGTTCAATGCGGTGGTGCGCGGTGATGTGCATTATATCCGTATGGGCAACCGCGTGAATGTACAGGATGGCGCTGTTATTCATTGCACCTATAAGAAAGCTGCAACTACAATAGGAAATAATGTATCGGTAGGACATAATGCATTGGTGCATGGCTGCACCGTGAAAGACAATGTGCTGATTGGTATGGGAGCTATTGTGATGGATGGTGTGGTGATAGAAGAAAACAGCATTATTGCTGCCGGTGCGGTGGTGCTTGAAAACACGCACGTGGAGGGAGGAAGCATTTATGCAGGTGTGCCTGCCAGAAAAGTAAAGTCTTTAGATGCTGAACAGACTGCCATCCTTATCAAAGGCATAGCAGAAAACTATGTGATGTATTCGGGATGGTTTACTGAGGGTTGAAAAATTCTTATCCCCTTATCGCCTTCACTCCCGGCAGGTCAATGCCTTCCATGTATTCAAGCAAAGCGCCACCGCCAGTTGAAACATAACTTACCTTATCAGCAAGTTTATATTTATTAACCGCGGCAACCGAATCACCGCCTCCAACCAATGAAAAAGCACCTTTGGCTGTTGCTCCTGCCACTGCTACTGCTACTGCTTTAGTCCCTGATTCAAATTTATCCATTTCAAAAACGCCCATCGGTCCGTTCCACAAAATGGTTTTTGAATTTTCTATAACAGCAGCATATTCTTTTTCAGCTACAGGTCCAATGTCAAGTCCCAGCCATCCTTCCGGTATAGCATCAGTGGAAGAGGTTTGTTTATTTGCTGCGGCATCAAACTTATCACCGCAAACTGAATCTTTGGGCAGATAAATATTTACTCCTTTTTCTTTTGCAGCTTTTAAAATATCAAGCGCAGTCTGTATCCTGTCATCTTCCACCATTGATGCGCCCACTTTGCCGCCAAGCGCTTTGGCAAATGTATAGCTCATCCCCCCTCCTATTATAATGTTATCCACTTTATCCATCAGGTTACTGATGATTGAAATTTTGCCCGAAACTTTTGCTCCGCCCATGATAGCAGTAAACGGATGTTCCGCGTTTTTCAAAACCTTATCAATGCTGTCTAATTCATTACGCATCACATACCCAAACATTTTTTCTTCCGGGAAAAAGTTTGCCACAATGGTGGTGGAAGCATGTGCGCGATGTGCCGTACCGAAAGCATCATTGATATAAACATCGCCCAGCGCGGCTAATTGTTTTGCAAAATCTTCTGTTCCGGCTTCTTCCTGTTTATGGAAACGCAGGTTTTCCAGTAATAACACTTCACCCGCTTTAAGTGCAGCGGAAGCTGTTGTAGCTTTTTCGCCCACGCAATCTTCAGCAAACTTCACATCAACAGAAAGCAATTCTGAAAGATGCGCAACCAAATGTTTCAATGAATATTTCAGTGCCGGACCATCTTTCGGTCTGCCCAGGTGCGACATCAGGATAACAGAACCTCCACCGGCTAATACTTTTTTAATGGTTGGAATTGCTGCGCGGATGCGGGTATCATCAGTGATGGTAAATTCCACATTCAGCGGAACGTTAAAGTCAACACGGATAAGCGCTTTTTTGCCTGTGAAATTGTAGGTTTCTATGTTTTTCATATTTGATGTTTTTGCCGGTTCCATTCTCCTGCATAAAGGAGAGGACTTGGGCTGAGATTTTTACTTTGCGGGCGCAAAAGTATAATAATAGTTAATCAAAAACCCTGACATAAGTCATACAGGTAAGGAGGTAAGAATTTATATTTTTGCTTCAAATTAAATTTCAAAAACAATAATTATTGTATTGCCTTTAATCTGCTTCCTATAAAAATACTCAGCAGCGTTGCCGCAACGGCAAGGTATCCTGCATACTGGTAATTTATAAGCTTCCCGTTGAGGTCAGTGGAAACAATCGCACCGCCAATTAAAGCGGCAAAAGCGGAAGAAAACTGCTGAACAGCAGAATTCACACTCATAAAACTTCCTCGGTGCTGCGGTTCAACAGCGCTGGTTATCATCGTCATTCCCGGAACAGTTCTTCCTGAAATAAAAACAAAAAACAAGACTGCAATAACCAGTACCATCCATAGTGGATTTTCCTGCATGTTGGTTACCAGCCACAACGGAATAAGAGAAAGGAAAGCTATTATGGTGAAAAGTTTCGGTTTGCCGTATTTGTCTGACAGCCTGCCTATCCATTGCGAAGTAAAAAAAGTGGCGCCTCCTCCAAACAGGTAAATATAGGTAAGGTCTTTTTCAGATACGCCCATATTGCTTACCATATACGGACTTATAAACGGTACTACAGAAAATTGTCCCATCACCAGCAGGAACATAAAGAACAATGCTTTCAACAGGTTAGGTGTTCTGCCAATATTCAGCAAAAAATCAAAAATGCGTTTATCAGCTTCTTTTATACCAATGTGATCGCGCAATGCAGGGATATAAAAATAAATTCCGGCAGCAATAAAAATTCCGGTAGCTCCAAGCACATGAAAAGGAAAATGCCAGTTGAAATGCGAGGCAAGAAAAAGTCCGAACGGAACACCAATTGCCGCTGCAAATGAAAATGCAGCCATCACCACTCCCATTGCTGATGCTCTTCTTTCAAAAGGGAAAGCATCGGCAATAATAGAATATACAAGAGCGTTCATCACTCCACCAAATGCACCGGTAAAAATTCTTGCTGCCAGCAAAAAATGATACGTATTTGCAAAACCGCAGGAGAAAGTGCCGGCAACAAAACACAGGTAAGCTACAAGCAAAACCTTTTTCCTGTCAAAACGGTCAGCCACAAAAGCAAAAAGAAAGCCCACCACCCCCGCACTGAAAGTATAGGACGAAACCATCAGCGCAAATTGTTGCGGACTTATTTCAAGCAGGCGCATCAGTTGCGGACCCAGCGGCATGATAATCATAAAGTCAACAATGTGTGTAACCTGTATGGCAGCAAGAATAAAAAGCAGGATTCTTTCTTTGTTCATAAATAAAGAGCGCAAAGCTAAATGTATTTTTATTGCAACCTTTAAGCATCAGAAACAAATACATCATTACTTTTGTTTGCTTTAACAAGATGAAAAAAAATAAAATAATTGTAGCAGTTACCGGAGCCAGCGGTGCTGTTTACGCAAAAGTGTTGTTTGATAAACTACAGCAACTACATGAACAGATTGCTGAGGTGGGCATAGTGATGAGCGATAATGCGCGTGAAGTATGGAAGTTTGAGTTAGGCAATGCAGACTTTGAAAAGCTGCCATTTAAAATTTATGACAAGAATGATTTCTTTGCGCCCTTTGCCTCAGGATCGGCAAAATATAACATCATGATTGTTTGTCCCTGCTCCATGGGAACGCTGGCGCGGATAGCTTCAGGAATTTCAAATGATTTAACCACACGGGCAGCCGATGTAATATTGAAAGAAAGAAGAAAACTGATTCTTGTTCCCCGCGATACGCCTTACAGCCTCATTCATATCAACAACATGAAAACCATCACCGAAGCCGGAGGAATTATTTGCCCGGCTTCACCCTCTTTTTACAGCAAGCCTGAGAACTTTGAACAACTTGCTTCCACTGTTGTTGACCGTGTTCTTGATTTATCCGGACTGGAAATAAATAGTTTCAGGTGGAAGGAATGATAAGTAAAAAATAATTTATGAAAAGACTTGTACCTGTTTGTTTATTATTACTTGTGTCCTGCGCCAAACCAATCCTTGATGAACCCACCATCATCACAACTTTCAAAGAACATGGTTTGGATTGTAGCTGGGACCCGACAGGAACAGATTATATTCTCTATTCCATGAAAGGAGAAGACACTTATTATGACATTTATATGTCGAAACCCGATGGCACGGATGATACCTGCCTTACCTGCGACCACCCCGCTTTACCGAATAAACACATTGCAAACATGGCATGGCGCTATGATGGCGACTGGATGATTTTTGTTGCAGAGAAAGCCACACATCCCGGAAGTTCTACTGACGCCTTGCCAGGCTTTGGCGCTTACTGCGATATTTATATCATGAACATTGACAGCAACACCGTTTATAAAATCGTTGACATCCCGAATGATTATGACCATGGTGTTATTTGTCCGCGTTTCTCGCCTGATGGTACAATGATTTCCTGGACAGACCGGGTAGAGGCTCCTGACTTCCTGGATGGGAAAAAACTTGCCGGTTACTGGGTAATCAAAGTTGCGGATTTTGCTTTTGACTCAACCGGTGTTCCGGTGGTAAGTAATATTCATGTTGTGCCAACAGGCGAACCTTCATTTTATGAATGTTATGGTTTTTCGCCCGACAACCAGCAACTGATTTATTGCAGCAGTGTTGGTCAGCCATCATTTTGGGATCAGCATATTTATACCATTAATGTGGACGGGACCAATATCCGGAAACTCACGGATAAAAATTATAATGAACATGGTTTCTACCGTCCTGACGGAAATAAAATTGTCTGGATGAGCAATACCGAAAGTAAAGCAGGAGGAACTGACTGGTGGATGATGAACACCGATGGCAGCGATAAAAAAAGATTATCCTACATGAATGAACCTAAAAACGGACAATATGCAGGACACGCTGTATGGGCAGGACTTGGTTCTTTCGACCCCAATAATTACAACCGCTTTATCAGTGGCATGCAGTTAGACCTTGTTTCGCAGGAAGGTAAAATAGTTATTGTAGAAATAAAGCCCTGAAAAAAATAAACCCCTTCACGCCTGGCGTGAAGGGGTTTAGAAATTTCAACAAAATTGATTAGAAGTTTACAAGCAGGTTGATAGCACCTGTGCTTCCTGTTCTCAAACCAAAGTTTGAAGTTTTGTTTTGGTTAGTGGTGGTCGATTCAGTTGTTGTTAATGTACCGCCAACAGAACTTTCTGTAGAGTTAGTTACTTTGGTATCACCACCTGTTGAACCAACACCCAAACCGAATCCATACTCACCTCCTACAGCAATGTTGTCAGCAAAGAACCAGAAGAAGCCTGCGTTCAGTCCGAATCCAAACCCAAATCCACCAGGGTTTACAGTATTAGATTTCATCGTGAAATAGTCTCCGTTTGCTTGTGTGGTAGTATTTGTATTGTCAACTTTATTTTTCCCTATTATGCTGAAATATAAACCGGCTCCTACATAAGGGTCAATGGTTTTTGATTTGTTGCCAATGTGTTTTTCAGCTCCTATGCCTAATGAAAAAGCTGAAGTTCTGTTTTTAGCTTCTGTTTCAGTAAGCGGAATACCACCAGTTGTATCATTAGAAGTCTTTGTAGTTGTAGAAGCGGTGTTTACACCAAGACCTGCTCTTATAGCAAATTTATCTCCCACAAAATAACGGAAATCCAGCACCTGGGTATTATTGAACGGGTCAGTTCCTGAATTCAGCGCCCATACGGCAATTCCGGCAAGGTTCATGCTGATGGCTTTATCACCTTTTACAGGTTGACGCTTTTCTTCATCCTGTGCAAAAATTGCAGAGGAAATCGTGCTAAGCGCTAAAACGATTGCAATTGTTTTCATTGTTTTCATTGTTTTTTGTTTTTGGTTATTTAAAATTGATTATTAAATTAATGGTCGTTGATATGTTCTTACTCGGGTGCGAAAATAACAATTGTTCTGATAAGTGGTTTTTAATTACTGACAAATTATTAACTTCTGATTCTTAATAATTTCTCCTTTTTTGCTGATTGAAGCGATATAAGCCCCTGATGGCAAATCAACATGAATTTCGTTGCGATCTATGTTTAAATATGTATTCAAAACCAGCCTACCGGTTTCGTCTGTAATGGTTAATAGCAATCGCCCTTCAACAGGGTTGTCTATAATCAATTTGTCTTTAACCACACTGGGATAAATGTTTATTGAATTACCGGCTTCATTATCTTTTATTCCGGTTGCAAAGATGATTTCCATATCGTCAAGCCAAAGAACACTGCCAGCCTCAGCGCCATAACGCGGGCTTGGTGTAATTACAAAAAAAGCAGTATAAGGATTATCAGGCATTTCATATTCAACAGGCGCTGAGAACCACCTGTAAACACCGTTTGTAGTTCCGCCTGCAAAAATTGCCCTTCCTATTGTATCCCTGAAAAAAGAAAAGAGAAAGAAAGTAATGTATGCGCTGTCATCACCTGTGGGTGCGTATTTATACCAACCTCCTATACTATCAGGGCGACTGGTATAGGGTGTTCCTCCATCTATTGTTTGAGTGGTTATCTGAAGGGTACCGGTAGTAACCAATCCCGGAACAGGCTGGTTAGCCTGTGGAATAAAAACAGTTTCAGTTTTCAGTGCAAAATTGCCGCTGTGAACATCAGCAGGGGTATTTGCTTTGGTTGTAAGCTGAACGCCAACCAATGTTGAATAACTATTTGCGGTTGTCCAGCCGTCCGGGTCTTCATAAGTTCCGGTAGTTGTCCAGTCCTCAAAACCTGGATTTGGCAGGGCATTCTGAGAAAACAGGTTTACAGAATCCAATAACGACAGGATAACAATTAGAAAACTGTATCTAATTAGGTTTTTCAATAGTTTTCTTTTAACTAAATAATAAAACTGGGCAAAAGTATAAATTGTAGTTGACAAAGAATTATGACCACCGACATAATTGGGCTTGATTTTCATCATTGTTTTGAATGTGTATTAATTCATAGTTTTGAAAAAAATTTAAAACTATGAAAAAAATTACACTTACTTATGTTCTGAGTTTGGTTGCAGCTTTTCTTGTTTTTAGTCAACCAACACCTGTTGCTTATTATCCATTTAACGGAAATGCAGATGATGCCGGAAGCAACGTAATCAATGGTACAACATACGGCAACCCCACTCTCACAACTGACAACTCCGGCAATAGTAACAACGCATACCAATTTGATGGAGTTGATGATTACATTGACCTTGGCAGCAGTCTGATTTTAAAACCCAACGCACAGGTTTCGCTTGCTCTATGGGCTTACAGCAGTGACTGGACTTCATTTTCGTCCTGGGCTGCACTTGCCGGAAACACTGCTTCGGGAGGATATGAGTTGATTGTCCATGGCGGAACCGGAGTGCTGGAACTGGAGGTAAAAAGAAACGACACCTATGGAATTGCCGAATATCCGCTTGCCAACATAAGCAGTGGATGGCATCATTTTGCTATGACTTTTGACGGGCGTTACAGCGTACTTTATATTGATGGAATTGCAGTTGACACTGATGATGCCGGTGCCAACTATCCAATACAATATAGTTATCCCGGAAACAGCACCCTTATTGGTGATGAAGCAGGAACAGGCTCCACACCTGAAGGAGATAGTTTTACAGGAAAAATAGATGAAGTGCGTTTTTATGATGTTGCATTGACTGCGCAGGAAGTTCTTACGCTTTATAATTCTTCAACCGGGATAATCGAAAACCAAACAAACATTAACCCGGGACGTGTGTACCCTAATCCCGCATCTGATAAACTTAATATTGATGTCCCTGAGCAAAGCGGAGCATACAAAGTTTGCTTAAATGATATTACAGGAAAAATAATTTGCAAAAAGACCGTTAAGATTAATCATGGTGTTATTATTTTTAACAGACCTGTTCAGGTAGATGCTGGTTTCTACATGCTAACCATAGAAAGCCCTTCAGGAGAAATATCTTCACAGAAAGTGGTTTTCAACTGAGTCTGAAATCAGCGCTTCCTGATTTTTGTTTCTATTGCTGAAGTAGAATACCCCGGAACAAAGTCAATGGTTTTTACTTCACCATTGTAGGTTTTCAGAATATCATAGCCAACAATTTCTTCTGGTTTGTAATCGCTGCCTTTCACAAGAATATGAGGCTTAACTATGGAAATAAGGTTATAGGGAGTATCTTCTTCAAACAGAACTACAGCATCAAGAAAGTCTAAAGAGGCAAGGATATGCGCCCTCGAATTTTCATCCTGCAAAGGGCGATTATTTCCTTTCAGGCGTTTTACAGAACTATCTGAGTTCAGTCCAACAATTAATACATCGCCCAGGTCACGCGCTTTTGAGAGGTATTCAATGTGTCCGTAATGCAGTATATCAAAACATCCGTTGGTGAACACAATCTTCTTTTTCTGGAAACGCCAGAGATTTAAAACCTTTTGCAGTGAATCTCCTGAAAGAATTTTTGAACGGATGATGTCAAGCTTGTTTTTCTTCATCTGGCTTTTTGTTAAAAGAAGGCAATAAAATTAAAGAGAGTAATCCAAGCACCAAAATAAGTAAAGTTTGTGATGTCCAGGTGAGCCAGCCGAAAGCAAATCCTCCTGTTTTTGAAGTGCCATAAAGCACCAAAGTAACCATGAGGATTGCGGGGTACGCGCCAATTCCGCCTTGTGTTGCAATCATACCAAAGGTTCCGAAAACAAAAGCGGAAAGCATAGCTCCGATTGACAATCCTGTTGTTTCAGCCAGAGCAAAAGTGCTGAAATATAACATGGCTACATACATTGTCCAGATAAAAAGAGAGTGAAAAACAAATGACCATTTGTTGCGCACATTTTTAATAGTTACCAGTCCTTCGGCAAAGTTCTTTGTCAAAGCGGAGATATTTTCAAAAAACTTTTTGAGTTTATTCCTAAGCAGGAAAAACAAAGTAACAATAACTGCCAGCATTATAACAGCGAATAATATTACCATGCCAACAGAGTTTTGCAAATATTCCAGTTTGTCTTTAGCCGGGGAAACAAAGTATTTATTGATAAGGTCAGCCAGCAGCGCGTATTGTGTGAAGAGTGTAACGAAAGTAAGCACCATAAGAATAAGCAAATCAATAATCCTTTCAGCCAATACAGTTCCAAGCAAGGCAGGCAAAGGAACTTTTTCATAACTATTCATGATGCCGCAGCGGGTAACTTCACCCAAACGTGGGAAAGCCAAGTTGGCAAGGTAGCCGATGGCAACAGCAAAGAAACTGTTCCTCAACTGTACTTTATATCCTAATGATTCAAGCATCAGCAGCCAGCGGAAGGCGCGGCTGAGGTGACTGAATACTCCTGCGATCATGGCTATTATAATCCAGAAATAATTTGCATTGCGGAAAGATTGCCAGATATTTTCGCGGTCTTCAGCGGTAAGGTCTTTTACGACAAGCCAGATGAGAAAAATTCCAAGTCCGAGGGGAATAATGAACTTGAGAATATTGATCAGCGTTTTTTTCAAACGATCAGTTTATTCGTAGCTGTGTCGGGAAAGACAAGTGCGGGTTTATGCGTTTTTGCTTCCTCGAAATCAATGAAGCCATAACCAATCACAATAATGATATCGC
>Ga0172375_10007418_pt1 | contig 15048 bp, 7 predicted proteins | sample LakKiv1m_FD_114537 | JGI IMG/M metagenome (GOLD analysis project Ga0172375, IMG submission 114537) | Freshwater microbial communities from Kabuno Bay, South-Kivu, Congo - kab_092012_11.1m | ecosystem: Environmental > Aquatic > Freshwater > Lake | place: Democratic Republic of the Congo... | reverse complement strand
CGGGGGCTTGTCCCCCGACAAATCGTGCGGGGGGACGAGCCCCCCGCCTACCAAAGGTTAAATTAAATGGGACTGGTCTAATCGTTAAGGAAAGACTACCCATACAAAACAGCGAAGAGCCTTATTAATCAGTGGAATTAACTAAACAATTCGAGTAACCCATTCGAGATGTTTTCTCCGCTTTAATATGCGGCGATCGATCAAGTTTTTACAGGAGGACAACTCGAGAGTAATAAATCATAATAACCTAACTAAATCACCATAATCCTAATGACGGAGGATTACTAAATGCGTAGAGCTTCAATATTTTTAGCAGTGTTGTTAGCAGTAAGTGTAATTGTATCCGGGGCTTTGGCGTCCGGCGAGCTTTATCCGTTGTTGCCGCAAGGTAAGGATAGGCTGGTTGGCCCATCCGCATCGATGGATCCGATATACGCTTACAGCCATGTCGACGATGTGGCGGAGTATTATCTCGGTTCCGGCGCTGCTGACGACACCTTTTTCATCACCTTCGAACCACCGGCGGCTTGTTCAGTCAAGTATGTCGAGGTTCAATGGTACGATGCCGGCAACACTAATGCTTTCGCCGCTTGGTATAGCGATGATGCGTTAGTGGCTTATCCCGATGGTACTGCGCCTAACCGCGGCACCAGTCCGGTCAGTCCGGTCGGGGATTGGATTGCCGGTCCTGTTCCCAATGCGATTACCGCTACCGGTGATTGGGAACTTTTGGATTTAGGCGGCACGGAATTCATCGTCGGCGATCCGCTGACTTTGGAATCGGCTATCTTCGGCATTGGTTTCATTAAACCGGGCGAATCGCCGCATCCTTTAGCGGACCGGATGGATACCAAAGGCATCCATTTCTCTTACACCTGGTTCGGCGGTCCCTGGAATCAAGGCGCGACTTATCCCTGGGGCGCTTACTCTGCTAATCTGGCCGGCACGGTGATCGATGTGATGATGCAGGTTTGGGTTTCATATCCCTGGGGTATGCCCATCCTGATTTCGGAACTGGAACAGCTGCCCAATACCTTCGATTTTACCGGTCCGTATGATGTGACGGTAAAATTGCTCGACGACGCTCCTGGTATCACAGGCGACGACGAATGCTTACTTTACTATACCGACGGCGAAGATACCAATTCGGTGGAATTAACAGCAGTCGCAGTTGGCAGCGATTATTTCCATGCGGGAATTCCCGGTATGCCAGTAGGGACTGAAGTTACTTATTGGGTAGAAGCTACCGATGATGTCGGTTTGTTCAACTTCTCCTTCCCCAAAGATTTTATCGTGACCGAACCAGTTCGTCCTGACGCAGACCTGCTGTTCATCAGCGATAATACCACCGATCGTTTCGACGCTTATTGGTGGGCGCTGGACAATTTAGGCTACTATGCTGAAAACTGGATTGTCGAAGACAATAAAGGTCTTGACGGTTCGGTGGTCAATTGGGGCTGGGGAACTATTTTAACTGCTGGCTGGGGCGTAGCATCCATCCCCTGCCTCGATCAGGAAACTCCCTTTGCCGATTTCCTTGACGATGGCGGAAATTTAGCTTTAATCGATCAGGATTGGTTCTACGGCAACAATCTGGATCCGACCGGTTCATTCACTGCTGGAGATTTTGCCTATGATTATTTCGGCATCGTAGAGTATTTCAACGATTACGCCACCGGCGACTCGACTTATTGGGGCGTCGGCGGGAATGAAATCACCAACGATTGGGAAAACTCCCAATACGAAACTTACTGGAGCGGCGAACCTTATATGGATCCCTCTCAGTATTGGGCTGACTGGTTTACCGAAGGTTCGGCGAGCAACATATTCTTCGGTGACGACGGTAATTCTTATGGGTGTTATTACGACAATGGTTTCAAGACCGTATTTATGTCCTTTATGGCGGAAGCCAATTGTATGTATGACGACAACGGTTATTGGGCGCCGACCCCGGATTTCACCGATTTACTGGGCAATACTTTGGCCTGGTTCGGAACCCTCAAAGTGGACAATCAGACGGTGTTATCTCCGTTTAATTACTCTTTGAATCAGAATTATCCCAATCCGTTCAACCCTGAAACCGCCATCAGCTTCATACTGCCGAATTCCGGCAAAGTTAACTTGAAGGTATTCAATATGATGGGTCAGGAAGTCGCCACTTTGGTCGACGGAAATATGAATTCCGGCGCTCATCTGGTGAATTTCGACGCCGCCAACCTGTCGTCCGGTGTGTATTACTACACTTTAAAAGCCGGCGATTTCAAGGAAACTAAGCAGATGGTCTTGGTGAAGTAGTCGATTTTGATTTTGTCTTTAAAAGCCCTCCGGTTTATGGAGGGCTTTTTTTTTGAAAAAATGGGCATAGTTATTAGGAAATGTGGTAATTCGGTAATTTGGGGAATTAGTAAAGCAGGAGTTCGCGAGTTCAATATCCAATTCGGTTATCAAGTTAAGTCAGGAAAATCACTTTTCCCTTTTTTACAGATAGCCGCAAAGTGGTCATTCCGAACTTGGTTCGGAATCCAGCGCCTTTGCTTTTCAACAGCATTTTATACTGTTTCTTAAAAGTATTTTCGCATGTTTAGGTAGGGACAGAACAGTGTTCTGTCCCTACAATCGGTAAATAGTAATTAGAACGGGTATAAAAAGCACTGGATGCTGAAACAATCCTGAATCAAGTTCAGGACAGGGCTCAGCATGACCCTTCTACTCGCTTTTGACATTAAGCTGAACTAACTGGATAACCGAAATATCCAATAACCAATAAGCAACAACCTGTCCAACGACTGACAACTTAGCCATCTTTTCCGGTTCCGGTAAATGTATTAAGGCCTACGCAGGAAATAAATTTTTGTGATTTTGACTATTAGGATTATTTTTGTTAAATTTAAAGTTTAATATAATATACAATGATAAAAACACATTGTTTATCTTTTGTTTTGTGTCAGGCGATGACGCCTGATGACGCGGCTTTTTCTTTCGACTTTCGACTTGTGGACTTGCAGACTTGCGGATTGGCAATTTATATTCAGGAAAAACAGGTATTATGCTGTTTCGATACAAGACATTGGTAATATTCAGTTGGTTAGCGATGATGGTGGTGTTCCCGGTCTACGGGGTGCTGTTTCATCCCAACAAGCTGCCGCTAAGCGGGCATTTTGGCCGGGTAGTGGTGGAAAAAGGTCAAAGCCTGGTGGAAATAGCAGACAGCTTTAAAAAAGCCGGATTGGTGGAAAGCGCGCGGCAATTTATCTGGACGGCGAAGATAATGCGGGTGGAAAAAAAATTGCCGGCGGGGATATTTGTAGTGCCTTTCGGTTTATCGAATTATGATTTGCTGAAAAGGCTGCTTTACAGCGGGATTTATACGGAAAATATTACGGTCCGTGAAGGCTGGACGGCGCGGAAAATCGCGGATGTACTGCAGGAGAAATGCGATATCGATTCGGCGAAATTTATAGAAGCGGTGGAAAATCCCGAATTTATTCAGCAGATGGGGATTGAAGCGAATAGTCTTGAAGGGTATCTGTTTCCCGAAACTTACAATTTGTATTTGGGTATGGACGCGTATGAAGTAGTGCGAAAGATGGTGGTGCAGTTCAAGTCGATGTTTGTCGATTCTTTGAAATACCGGGCGTTCGCCCTGGGATTTTCCGTCAATGAAATTATAACTTTGGCGTCGATAATTGAAGGGGAAGTAATCTATAATTCGGAAGCGCAGATAGTTTCGGCGGTCTATCATAATCGATTGCGGAAACGGATGTTGCTGCAAGCTGACCCTACGATTCAATATATCATTCCCGATAGCCCCAGAAGACTGCATTACAGCGATTTGAAGATTGAATCACCCTATAATACATATCTCAATTTAGGATTGCCGCCAGGCCCTATTGGAAATCCGGGAAAACGGGCGATATTGGCGGCTTTATATCCGGCGTCGTCGGATTATCTTTATTTTGTGGCTAAAGGCGATGGCTATCATTATTTCAATACCACGATGGAAGGACATTTATCGGATAAGCAGAAATTTAATCAATACCGCCGGCAGGTGGCGATGGAGAAGGAGGATTTAAACGATAAACGATAAAGGAAATTCTAGCCAAAGATATTTGAAATTTTCGGCTTCGGGCTCTGGGCTCAAAGCTCAAGGCTCAAGACTTAAGCGAACAGACTAAAGTCTGTTCTCCCGACAATAGGAGGTCGGACTTCAGTCCGACACCTTTTAAAATCACTAATATAATTTGTAAAGATGACAATTAGTTACGAAGATGTAGGAAATGCGCTCTTACACCGAAAAGGTAAGAAACTAAATTCGAAACTCGAAACTATAAACTCGAAAAGAATATAAAAGCTGGATTCCGTCAGCCGTACGGATGATCGGAATGACGCTCTGCGGTCGTATAATTTGTGTCAGACGAGGACGCCTGACACCACAAATCTCAGCAAATTATCGACATTTTTTGTCGATGTCATAGCGCGAAGCGCTTAATAAAGTAAAATTGGATATAAATTGGCGTTAATCGATAATTTAAATGAAGAACAGCGGGAAGCGGTGATCAATACCGATGGAGCGGTTTTAGTTTTAGCCGGGGCGGGATCGGGGAAGACGCGGGTGTTGACGCATAAAGTGGCTTATTTGCTGGAACGGGGATTAGCGCGGGAGCGGGAAATATTGGCGGTGACTTTCACCAATAAAGCCGCCGGAGAAATGAAAGGCCGGATTCAACAGCTTTTGGGGCGGGATTTACCCACAATGTGGGTGGGAACTTTTCATGCGCTTTTCGCGCGGATGATGCGCCGGCACACGGAAGTTATGGGCTGTAATCCGAATTTTGCCATTTACGACCGGGAAGATCAGTTGAAGGTGGTGAAAGAAGTATTGCAGGGATTGCCGCAGATCGAAGCTTTAATCAAGCCGAAACGAGCGGTCAACATCATTTCTTCGATAAAAAGCGGATTACGGGAAGCTCAGGAAACCGGCGCAGGATTGTTTAAAATTGACAGCAAGATGTTGTATGAAGCTTATGAAAAGAAGCTGAAAGCATACGGCGCGTTCGATTTCGATGATTTATTGGTTAAACCTTTAGATTTATTGCGTGGGCATCCGGAAATCGCCGAGATTTATCAACAGCGCTTCCGCTATATTTTAGTGGATGAGTTTCAGGACACCAATGTAGTACAGAATGAACTGCTAAAGCTTTTATGGCTGAAGCATAGGAATATCACGGTGGTAGGGGACGATGACCAATCGATTTACGGCTGGCGGGGGGCGGAAATCGCCAATATTTTGTATTTTGAGAAGAATTTTTCCCCGGCGAAAATTTTCCGACTGGAAAGGAATTATCGTTCTTCCAAAGCGATTTTGGATGCGGCTCAAGCGGTAATCGAGCATAATGTCAGCCGTCACGGCAAGGAATTATGGACGGAGATAAAAGGTTCGCATAAGCCGGTATCGATAAGTGCGCAGAACGAGCAGGAAGAGGCGAACATTATCGCCCGGACCACGCTGGAATTAAGCGCGGAAGGGATCAAGCGTTCCGATATTGGAGTATTATACCGCACGAATGCGCAGTCGCGGAGTTTGGAAGGGGCTTTCCGGGATTACAGTATACCTTATACCATTGTAGGGGGATTGAAGTTCTATCAGCGGAAGGAAATCAAGGATTTACTGGCTTATTTGAAATTGACGATGAATCCGGGCGACGGAATTTCGCTTATGCGTATCATCAATTTCCCACCGCGGGGGATTGGCGATAGGACGATTGCCAAATTGGGGGAATGGGCGCGGGAAAAGGATATAGGTTTATGGGAAGCTTTGGGGCGGGTGGAGGAATTTGAAGAATTATCCGGCGGCGCGGCGAAAAAACTGAGTAAGTTTTATGCGTTGATTCATAACATAAGGGAATACGCAGGTAAGGCCGGATTTCCGGATTTGGTAAAGTTTGCGCTGGATAAATCGGGAATGAAGGATTATTATGAGCAGGAAGGCGATGAGGAAGCATTATCAAGGCGGGACAATCTGCAGGAATTTGTCGCCGGAGTGGAAGAATATGTGAAGAATTATCCGGAAAGGACAATGGAGGACTTTATGCAGGAAGCGGCGTTGGTGGCCGATGTCGATGAATGGGAAGAAGGGGATTTGGTCAGTTTAATGACGGTGCATTGCGCTAAGGGATTGGAATTTACCGCGGTGTTTATCACCGGGTTGGAAGACGGATTGTTTCCTTTAATCAGGGATGATAAACCTAATATCGAAGAAGAACGGCGGCTGTTTTATGTAGGGGTGACGCGGGCGAAGGAAAGATTGTATTTATCATACTCTGTTCAGCGCAGGGAAGATTTTGGAACGGCAAGGTCAAGGTTTTTAGGGGAGATCCCGGAGAAACTATTGGAAAGTTTCGGCAGTAAGAAGAGCACGGCGGTGGAAAAGCCTAAAATCCGCTATATCTCTAATATCGGCAAGTCTGAACCGTCATCAATGCCGGCAGCGGTTAAGCGGTTCAAACGCGGCGATGAAGTGGAACACGCCAAATTCGGATTGGGGATGGTGTACACGAGCGAAATCCGCGGCGGGGAGGAAGTGGTGATGGTCTATTTTCAGGGGTACGGCGCGAAAAAGCTGATGGCGAAGATTGCGGGATTGAAGAAATTGAATGGATGAAAGGTGGGAATTCGGAATTCGGAGTCAGGAATTAGGGAAAAGCAAAAGCAAAGATTTGAACCGCAGATAAAAGCGGATAAAAGCCGATTAAATCCAAAGCAAACCATCACGCCGGTGGACGGCGTGCACCCAAGCATGAAAATAGGCTATGAGAAGAGTCGTATGGGCGAAGCATTTTTTCAAGGTTTTAGTCAATCCAATCATTTACCTTATATGCTTCGCCCCTACAGGAATACCCTAATCGACGGTCTATTTTCAAAACAAACCGCCATGGGCGGCTGGATTCGCGGCCGCCCACAACTTAGAATGAAAATACCCGGCTCGCGAGCAGCGTCCCGGCTAATTTCAGGATAAAGGTGTCGGACTAAAGTCCGACCTTCTATACATTAGAAAAACAGACTTTAATCTGTTCGATTTAAGACACGAGATTAGAGACCAAAGATCAAGGACGATCAGATAAACGAGGAAATATGTATTTACGGTGGACAATCACGGTTTTAATGACGCTGATGGCGGTGACGGCGTTTGCGGGCCGTGAGGAAGATTTTCGATTTGCGCAGAAGCTTTATACCGACGGATATTATGATTTGGCGGCGGAGCAGTTTGCTAAGTTTGTGGAGAATTATCCGGACGATGCGCGGACGGGGACGGCATATTTTATGCGGGGGAAATCTCTGTTCAATCTGAAAAATTGGAATGGAGCGAGGATAGCTTTTGTCAGAGTGGCTTTAGAATACGGCGATTCGCGGAATGCGGCTGAAGGGCTGTTTCTGGCGGCGAGTTGCCTTCAGAACGAGGGGAAAAACGCTGATGCGGCGCGGAATTTCCTCAGTGTGAGTGATTATTTCCCGCGCAGCGAATTTGCCGCGAAAGGATTGGTGGAAGCGGGGAAAATTTACCGCTCGCTGGGGGAAATTAGCAAGTCGAAAGTGGCGTTTGAGAGAATTATCAACGATTTCCGAGGCAGCGGGTCCGCGGCGGAAGCTTATTTCCAGTTGGCGGAAATGAGTATGGCTAAGGGGGAAATAAGCGAAGCGATGCAGTTTTATCAGTTAGCGGTGGAAAATTCGGAGAACGAAGAATTGTCGGCGAAAGCGCATCTGGCGCGGGCGATAACATTCCATAATAGTGGTGATTGGAACCGGGCGGACAGCGAAGTGGAAGCGGTGAAATCGCCTTTGGAATATTTCAATTACGGGAGAATCCTCAAAGGAATTTGGCAGCAGAAGCAGGGGGATTTGACCGGGGCGGAAAGATTGTTTCGTAATGTGGTCAATTCGGCGAAAGCGGATACAGTGAAGCAGATGGCTTTAGTATGTCTGGCGGATAATTTATATTTGAATGAGAAGTATGGCGAAGCGCTGGAACTGTATCAATCGGTTACTTCCAGCGATACATTGACTTTGCGCAAAGGAATAACTTTACAAAAGCTAGGAAGAGATGCGGAAGCGGTAGAAGCTTACAGCGAGGTACTGAAAGGCAAAGGTCAATATGCTGATAAAGCAGCCGCGCTGCAGGGATTACAGGCATTATATGGCCAAGCCGGATTGAAGTCCAAAATTTCTGCAGCGCTGGCGGATTATTTGCCGAAACTGACGGAAATTCCCCAGTGGGAATCGTTCGCAGTTACGATGGGGATGTTAGCTTACCGCGATGGGAATTGGGATGTGGCGGAAAGGTTTTTCCTGAAGATGCAGGACTCTAAGTCGATGTGGAGCGATGACGGACTTTATTACCGGGTGGTGATTTTGGCTAAACGGGGAGAAATTCAATCAGCCCTCGGGATATTGGATACTTTGCGGTCGAATTATCCCGGCGGGGATTTTGCGGCGCAGTCCGATTCGCTGTACCGGATTTTGCAGGATAATTTGCCGCCGGCGAATTTGGTGGATGAAGTAGCGAAATTGTCCGCTTCGGCGGTGGAATTCAGAACTCGGGGGGAGGTGACTTTACATTGGGGGAAAGGGTATTACGATATTTTTAAGGAATACGGCAAGGCTTGCGAACAGCTGAAGTCGGCTTTACAGTCCGGCGATTTGGATAAGGACAGAACCGGAGAAGCCTGGGCTTATTTAGCGAAGGCTTTGCAGAAACGCCTGGTGGAAGAACCGGCTTTGCAGGATTCGATGGGGAAGGCTTGGCAAGCTTATTTACGGAATAATCCTCAGGGGAGATATGCGGGCAAATTCAGTATCGATTTATTACGGAGTCAGGTGGCTTCGATTGCGGAAGCCGGGGCGGCGCAAAAAACCTGGAATGATGGATTGGAAGAATTGGCGGAACGGTATAAGCAAGATGAAGCTTTACCGGAAATTCTGTATGAATTGTCTTTAATATACCGCCGGGACAAAGATAAGGCGGCGCAAATTGCCGATTTCGACGAAAGAGTTAAAAACAGCTATCCTGCAAGCGTTTACCGGGAAGGGATTTTATTGAATTGCGGTGAAGCTTTGACAGCGCTTAAGGATACGGCAAGGGCAATGGGAAAATATCAGGAATATATTCAGCTATACCTTAAAGGCGCGGGGATATTCGAGGCGAAAAGACAGATGGCAATGATGCTGCAGAGCACCGAGGAGAAGATTATCTCAATTGTCAAATTAGTCGAAGAGTACTATTATCATACCGATGTCATCGAACTGGAAGGGCTTTTAGGTGATTTATATTTGGAAAGCGGGAAATTTGAAGAAGCTTTAGCGGTGTTTTTAAGGCTGGAACAAGCTCCGGCGGCAGGGCAGGCTAATGCCGGGGAAGATATGGGATATAAAATCGGGTTGCTCTATCAGAAGACCGGTGATTTCGACAAGGCGCAGGAGTATTTTTTGGATTACGCGGTGAATCACAGCAGCGGGAAATTTTGGGAACAGGCGATTTTTGCTTTGGGTGAAATATCGGAAACTTCGGATCAAGCGCCTTCTGCGCTCAAGTTCTACGAAAATTTACTGAGCCGGGGGGTAAACCAAAGCATCGGTGAAGCGGCGAAACGGAGGATGGCGGCGATTTACTATAAAATTGGGCAATACCCGGAGGGACGGGACTTATATTTGGAATTGGCGGGAAATGTGACGGATCAGGATAAGGTAATGGATTATTTATCCTGGGCGATTATCGGATTGTACCGGCAGGGATTATTGGATGAAGGCCGGCAGGAGGCTTTGGATTTTGCCGCCAAGTTCAAGAAGTCGAATAAACTGGAAGATTATCAGGCGCGGTTTTATTTGGAGAAAGCCAAGGCTCAAGCGGAAGAGAAGAATTTCAGCGAAGCGTTAAAGACACTGGATTATTTAATAAAGAAATATCCTAAAACGGGATCGCTGGCCGAAGCGGAATATGAATCGGGGCGGATTTTACTAATCACCAATCAATACGATGCGGCTTTGACCATATTGACGGCGATGCCGGAAAAGTATCCCCAACACAGTATTTTATCTTCGGTCTATGTGACTTTGGGGACATTTTATTACCGGCAGGAACAATATCAGAATGCTTTAGTCGCGTTTCAGAAGGTTTTGGAAGATGAATCGGCGCGGGAGATGTGGGGAACAGCATTGCTCAATTTGGAAGTGACTTACAAGGATTTGAATTTGTGGGAAGCGGCGTATTCTATCGTAATCAGATATTTGGAATTGTTCCCTTACAGCGACGATGTTTTATCGAAAAAGCTGGATGCGGCGCAGTTATTGATTCGAATGAAAGAGTACGACCGGGCGGCGGATAAATTGCAGGCTTTATTGCCGCAGGTGAGTAATGAAACGCAGGTGGAAGTGCAGTTTTATCTTGGCGATGCTTATTTTCAAAAGGGAGATTATCAGCAGGCGGCGCTGGAATTTATGAAGGCGAAATATTTAGATGCCGGAGGAGGATTGGATTGGGCGGTGACGGCGATTTATAATGCCGGAAGGTGCTACGAAAAACTAGGCAAGACCGAGGAAGCTTTGAATTTATACAAGGAGATTGTTAAAAAGTGGGGAGCGGATTCCGATTACGGAAAAGGCGCTCAGCAGAGGATAGATATTTTAAAGCAGAACAGGAAGTAGGAAAAATTAAAAAGCTCAAAGCTCAAAGCAAACAAAAGCGTTTGCCACCGGGATACTGAGATACAGAGAAAAGCAAAAGCAGTCGATGTTTGATGCTTGATGGTAGAGGCAAAGATTTGAACCACAGATACAAGTCGATAAAAGCAATGCATTTAGCGAAAGGAGAAAAAATGGCAATAAGTGAAATTGTCCGGATTGCCTTGCAGGAAGATTTGGGGGAGCGGGGCGATGTGACTTCGCAGGCTTGCCTCGATGCGAAGCGGACTTCGCAGGCGAAAGTGATGGCAAAACAACCGGGTATTATTGCCGGGAGCGAATTTTTTCTTCAGGTGTTCAAACATATCGATGCTGAAGTCAAGGTGCATTTTTTGCGGACGGACGGCGAAAGAGTAGTGCCGGGAGATAAGGCGGCGGTTTTAACGGGGAAAAGCCGGTCGATTTTGGCGGGGGAACGCACGGCGATGAATTTTATAGGACATTTATCCGGCGTGGCGACTTTGACGGCGAGGCTGGTGAAATTGGTGGAGGGAACCGGAGTGACTATTTTGGATACGCGCAAGACTTTACCGGGATTAAGGTTAGCGGAGAAAGCGGCGGTGAGGTTCGGAGGCGGGGCAAACCACCGGATCGGATTGTACGATATGATGTTGATAAAGGAGAACCACATTGCGGCGGCGGGAGGGATAAAACCCGCTTTGGCGGGAGCGCACAAATATAATCAGGAAAACAACACCGAACTAAAGATTGAAATCGAAGTGACCGACATTGAAGAACTGATGGAAGCGCTAAAAGGCAAACCTGATCGGATAATGCTGGATAATTTTTCCGTGGAACAAGTCAGAGAAGCGGTAAAAATCGCAAAAGGAAAAGCGGAATTGGAAATTTCCGGGGGAATCAACGAGAGCAATATCCGGGTATATGCTGAAACCGGAGCGGATTTTATCTCCGTAGGAAAAATAACCGCCAGCGCCCCGGCGCTGGATTTGAGTATGTTGATTGAAAGTAACAAGCAGCAAGTGCCAAGTAACAAGTAACAGCTCACAGCTCAAAGCTCAAAGCTCACAGCTCACAGCTCACAGCTCACAGCTCACGGCTCACAGCTCACAGCTCACGGCTCACGGCTCACAGCTCACAGCTCACGGCTCACAGCTCACAGCTCACGGCTCACAGCTCACAGCTCACGGCTCACAGCTCACAGCTCACAGCTCACAGCTCACAGCTCACGGCTCACGGCTCACGGCTCACGGCTCACGGCTCACAGCTCACAGCTCAAAGCTCAAAGCTCAAATGTACTATCCCCTTAGGTTATACCGGTTCTAAAAATTATTTTCCGATTGTAGGGACAGAACACTGTTCTGTCCCTACCTAAACATGCGAAAAGACTTTTTGGAAACGGTATACATCACACCTATAGTGTCATTGCGAAAGGCTGAAAGCCTTGAAGCAATCCCCTCAATTATAATACAACCTAACTTGTCAATTCACTTATAGCTCAGAGCTCAAAGCTGACAATGAGAGGGGGATAATATTAATAGCATGAGCCTCTTGCAAAAGTAAAAATTACCATAATTTATCATTTAAACTTATTTCATAATCTCTTGTTATTTAGTAATATATATTTTCATAGAGACCCTGAAACAAGTTCAGGGTGACAACTTTGGTGGACTTTTGCAAGTCCCTCGCATATTAAAATTTTGCTTTTTGCCGGTAAATTTGTTAAATTAATAAGATTATACAAAATTGTTAAAAAATTCCCGCTAATGCGGGGCGGTTTATAAATCGGTATAGCTGGAGAATAGCGGATTATGATGGAACAAATGCGGCGCAATATGCCGCTCATTCTATGGATACTGTTGATCGCTTTCATTCTGACGATCATATTCAGCTGGGGTATGGGCGGTTTCAAGGATACGGAGAAAGCCGGGGTAGTGGGGACTGTGGGCGGGCAGGAGATAACTTACGACGCTTTCGAAAATGCGGTGCAGCAACAGATCAGTTCTTACACTCAGCGCACAGGCTCTGAACCTCAGGAACAGACTATCCGGGATTTGCGGAATCAGGCTTGGGATCAGATTGTGCGTGAGATATTGTTCAACAAGGAAGCAGAACGGCTGGGGATCAAAGTCACCGATGCGGAGATAGTGGATTTGGTGAACAATAATCCGCCGGAATTTATCCAGAATTTGGAATATTTCCAGACTGAAGGTCAATTCGATATCGGCAAATATCAGAGTTTTCTGCACGATCCGCGTAACCGCGACCAGGTGATATATCTGGAAGACAGTTACCGCAAGTCGATGCTGGAACGGAAGCTGTTAAGCCGGGTATCGGCGGCGATTAAGGTTACAGTCACCGAGTTGAAGCTGAAGTTCGAAGAAAAGAACACGATGGGTAAAGCTAAATTCTTGTTTTTTGCCGCGGACAGTATGAAGCTGGACAGCAGCGCGGTGACGGACAAGATGATTGATGAATATTACTATTCTCATATGCAGGATTATTTAGTGCCGGAAAAACGGCGGATGTTGTATGTGCAGTTTATGGATGAAACTTCGGCGGAAGACAGCGCTCAGGTGTTGAGTCTGGGCGATGAGATAAGAACTCGTTTGGATCAAGGCGAAGATTTTTCCTTCTTAGCGGTGATGTATTCGGATCACCACACGGCGGCGGACAGCGGGAAATTAGGATGGGTGCCTCATAATCAGGTGGAAGCGGCGGCGGATTCGGCTTTATGGGTGACACCAGTGGGGAAATATTTCGGGCCTTTGGTGACCAGGTTTGGCGTGAATTTCTACAAGGCTTTAGCCCGGAAGATGATGGACGGGCAGATGAAGACGGAGACGCAAATAATCCAGCTCAAGTTTATGCCATCGGCGGACACCAAAGACATCATCGCTAATAAGGCGGCGGCTTTCGCCGAAGACATCAAAGAAAACGATTTTGTGACAACGGCGGAATCGTATAAAATCAAGGTAGATACTTCGGGGTATTTCCAGCGGGAAGGCGCTTTTGTGCCCGGATTGGGGCGGGTGTTTTCCGAAGTGGAATGGGCTTTCAGCAATCCGGCGGGCGCGAATTCCGAAGTGTATCCTCTGCGGAACGGCTGGATGGTGTTTAAGATACTGGATATAGCGGAAGAACATTATACTCCGCTGGCGGAAGTCAAGGAGAGCATTTACGCCAAAGTGATGAAGGAGAAAAAACAGGAAGCGGCTTATGAAACCTGCCAAAAGTTCTATGACGGTATCCTGAATAAAAAAGAGTGGATGCTGGAAGCGGGAAAGCAGGGATTGACGGTATTGGAAACTGAACATGAATTCCGCTTTGGCGATTTTGTCAAGAATGTGGGACGCGATTTTACTTTCACTTCGGCGCTGTTCCGGGCGAAGCCGGGGGAATTATATGGACCGGTGAAGGGATTGGAAGGCAGTTTCATTTTGGAATTGACAGAAGTTATGCCGATGGATTCGGTGGAATTCGATAAAGGCAAATTCGAGCATCTGCCGGAATTGATGCAGGGCAAGCAGGAAGTAGTTTATGAAAGATGGCTGAACGATTTGAAGGATAAGTACAAAGTGGAAGATTTCCGGTTTAAGTATTACCGGAAGATGTAAAAGCGGGGGCTGGGGATTAGGGGCTGGGGGTTGGGGAAAAGCAAAAGCATTCACAACAAATTCAACAGATTAAGCAGATATATAAATGTAGGGGCAGAACATTGTTCTGCCCGTTTTTATTTATCCAAGCTACGAACGCGATTAAAGCTATTTTTCGATTTCCCACGGTTAAAACCGTGGGCTATTATTTCAATAACACCACCTTCCTCACGGTCGACGGTCCACTATCCACCGTCAACCGCACAAAATATACTCCCGAACTAAATCCCCCCGCCTCCCACGCCACCTGGTTTATTCCGGGTCTCAGGTCTCGTGTCTCGAGTCTCGTGACCATCTGCCCCAGCGCATCATACACCGCCACCTGCACCGGCAGAGCTTGATCTATAGTAAACGGGATGGTCAAAGTATGGTCGAAAGGATTAGGATAGCAGGGCTGAAGTGAAAAAGAATAAGGATGAGGTGAATTTTGATGTGAAACAGAATTATAAGGCTCTTCGCTGAATCGTGGGGGTAAAAATTCCCGGATTAATGTAAACAAGGAATAATCAGATTAAGGGTATTGTAGGTATTTTTGGTGAAAATCCCCCTTCCTCCTTTAAGCTTGTCCTGAACTTGATTCAGGATAAACCCACATGCGCCTGTCGGCGCACAACGAAGGATGAAAATAGTGTCGACCACAGAAGATCGATACCACAGACTAAAGTCGGCTGTCAGGCGAGGGCGCCTGACAGCACAGGGG
>Ga0172375_10007417_pt1 | contig 15048 bp, 16 predicted proteins | sample LakKiv1m_FD_114537 | JGI IMG/M metagenome (GOLD analysis project Ga0172375, IMG submission 114537) | Freshwater microbial communities from Kabuno Bay, South-Kivu, Congo - kab_092012_11.1m | ecosystem: Environmental > Aquatic > Freshwater > Lake | place: Democratic Republic of the Congo... | reverse complement strand
TTTTGGCCGCGGGTATATAAAACGGAAATTTTCCCTCGGGGGGAAAGCAGGGGGATAATAATCTTCTGGGCATCCTGGGCGTCCAGGAATTTAAGGCTTATAATTTCCGTCTGCAATGGCTCTTCAGCGGCAATCTTAGCCACATTTTCAATCTTGGTAACTAAAATAACATTTCCCTGCTTCTGATACCCAAAACCATAAGTCTTTAAAATTACGTCCATGGCAGTCTCCCAGGGCACATCGCTTAAACGCACTGAAATATTTCCCGCTACATCAGGCGTTGTAACTATATTAACCCCCGACTTATAGGAAATAATCTTGAGCACGCTGGCGATATCCGCTTCTTTAAAATCAAGGGTAACATTGCCCTGCCCGGCAGGATTATTACCAGGGGCTGTCGGCGCAGCCATATCCGCCTGCTGAGCTGCCACGCAGGCGTAAATACAAAACAATAAAACAACTGTTAAAAATACCCTCTTCACCCTTATCCCCTTATTTCTTATCGCAATCCTCGGCGATAATCAAGCCGCCGGTAGACATTGTGTAAACTTTATTGCCCGTAAGGTTACAATTTACGGGAGCCGCCGAACAGTTATACCCTGTCGCGTTAAGCCGCTGGCAATCATATTCATAACCTCTTACAGATGAAACAGAAAGGTAATCCTTTTCCAAATAAACCGGGCTGCCTTTAGTTAGCTGGTTTATATCGTCAGGATAAACCCCCTTATTATCTTTGGCATAGTTTTCTAAAGCGGTGTAAAAAAGCTTAAGATTTACAAGCGCCAACGACTGGTTACGTTCAATGTTGTAAATAATAAACTTATGGATCACCGCGCGCAGGAGCAGCGCGCTTAAACCCACAACAATCATAATCGTAACAAAACTTCGCGCCTTCTTGTTCATTTTTTTAGGAAATCCATTTTAAAACCCGGGAATTATTGTTAAAAGTCATATTCTTGATTTTAACACAAAGGGGTTATTTAGCAATACTTTTAAAGTAAAACAGAAACTCCCGCTAACCTCTGCGCTTATTGCAAGGAGGGATTAAACACTCCTCCCGTGGTAACGCTATAAGTAACATTCCCGCTTGAGCCGGCAGTAACCGGGCTGGCAGAAAAAGTATAGCCGCCTGAACCCAGCGTGCAGGCATAACTATACTCCCCGGAAACCGTAGCCGCTCCGTTTGAGTTAGCGCAATAACTTCCTGCTGAAGCGATAAATTCAGTAAGCTCGGCTACGCTTGCCGGATAAGCCCCGCTATGCGAGGCGGAGTAATTTTCAGCGGCGATAGAAAGCTTGCGCAAAGCCTCTCTTGCCGCTGCCTCGCTGGATTTCCCGGGAGCTGTCAAATAAGGTATGGCTATAACCGCTAATAAAATCACAATCACCAGGATAATCATTACCTCAACCAAAGAAAAACCATTTTTTTTCATTAACCCTCTCCTTTAAATAGGGACAGCGACCATTATCTTTTCTAAATAGGGACAGCGACCATTATCTTTAGACGACCTCAATAAAGGTCGCTGTCCCTATTATTCAAGCTTAATTTCAATAAACTCCTGCCCGTCGTTTAAAATTACCCTATCCTGTTTTATATCCGCGACTGTTTTTTTACCGAGGCGATCCCCTTTTTTAACCACCTCTGTGTCAATAATCGCCAGGGAATTGGTCTTATCCCAGAGTATCCCGGTTAAAACAAACCCGGACTGAGCATTACTCTCTCTGACTATGGGGGCAGCGGTAAAAGGGTCTCTCTTTAATTCAATAGATTTGGTTTCCTGTTCAAGCAAGCCATACAAACTCCCGCTATCAGCCCCATCTTCCCGGCCCGCTCCGGATAAATCAACCGGATTAGGTTCAATGGCTTTCCGGGTAGCCGGCTTTTTAGCCGCATTGGCGAATGCTAAAATCAACACCACCAGCAATACCCCGGTTATCCCTAATTCAATTAAATCTTTCTTGCGCATTTTAAATTAATAAATACAAGTTAAACCCTATAGTAGAACGGACCTTCCCGTTAAGCTGTTTATCTTTCCTGACGCTTAAATTCTGCACGCTTATAAAAGCCGGCAGGATATTTTTTAATTCCGAAAGGTAATTTACCATATCTTTATAAAAACAAACTACCTCCATCGTTATCGGCAGGTAGCTTGCCGCCTTTCCGTCAACAACCACCTGATTTCCGTTTCCATCAAGAAACTCGCTGCGCTCACCCGGCTGCAAAGAAATAATACTGATGTTCATTTTACGCGCTATCTCCGGAATAAGCCTTAAGCTCTCTTCTTCCTGCCGGGGGAATTTATTGCTTAAATATTGCTGCCTTGCCTTCAGGATGCGCATTGCCTCATCCCTGCTTTGCGAGCCCGATAAAAGCATCTCAATACCCTGTATCTGCTGCTGGGTTAGAACCAATTCTTTTCTCAAGCTGGATATTTTTGTACTGCTGGGCAAATATACAAATACCCAAAGCAACAAGAAAACAAAAACCCCCGCAACGCTGGTTACGATTATGTTTTTTTGATTTTGGGTTATATCTATTTTCGGCAGATTCATTTTATTTAGCTAGAACGCATTCTATCTCAAAAATATCAATACCCTGCTCCTGTCTGGAATTAACCAGGTTTGCCTCCAGGACAAATTTTGAATCTTCCAGAGCGGTCATAAAGTCAGTAAGCACCTTTTCCACCGAATCCCCGCCGGACGTGACCACGCCGTTTAAATGCATAGAGTGGCTAGACTGGTCAAAATCAAATTCATTCAGTATAATATTCGCCGGTACAACCGCGCCGATTAATTTTAACAGGCCTGCCGAAGGGACCTTTCCGGAATGAATTTTATTTATAAAATCATCCCTTAAGTCCACTCTCTGCTTTAAAGTCTTAACTTCTTCTACACTCTGCAAATGCAGCCTGGAAATCTTCAGGCGGTTTTTATAATCACGGATCTGGAAATTAATCACAAACCAGGAAAAGGCAAAGGCCACCGCGATAGTAATTGCGGCAACCCGCAGGAAAGTTTTCTGAATCAGCTCAACCTTCTGCGCCCTTATCTCGCGCGGCAGTAAATTTACCCCTGAACCCGGCAGGCCCAGGCCAATGGCGCTGGAGAGCTGATTCGCGTCCAGGGAAAATTTCTCCGCGTCCACATTTCTGATATCCAGAGAGCCCGGCAAAGGCAGCTTCTCCACCTTAATCTTAAGCTCTCCCGCCAGGTAACTATCAAAACCTTTCAGGCTTGCCCCTCCTCCGGTAATATATAAAACCTCAGGAGGCTGGGAATGGCTTTCGGAATTAAAATAGTCAAACGAGCGGTCTATCTCTTTGATTACTGTCTCAAGCAATGGCCTCATAAGCGGCATAAGCTGGCTTGCCTTTATGCCGTCATCCAGCTTGCCGGTTTCATCAAGCAAAACCCCCTGTTGGCGTATCAGCTTTTCAGCTTTATCAAACTTAATTTCAACCTTGCCGCCATCCGTTACCAATTCACCGCATAGCGATGCCGAAAGCCTGGAGACAGAGAAATTCAGGCTCCTGACAAAACTTAACTTATTCTTCTGGTATATTGAGATATACGAATGGGTATGGCCTACATCAAAAATCGCGCTGGCCTGAGCAACAGGAGACAAAGACTCCAGTATCCCGCAATAATTAAATACGCTGCTTGAAACTTTTTGCGGCGAAAGCCCGCTTCCTATAGCCGCCAAGACATATTTTTTAACTACGTCTTTTTTAGCAAAAACACAGAAGATTTCAATTTTCCTGGCGCCTTCGCTATCGGCGTATTCACGGATAACTTCTAAATCTGAAACACTTTCTTCGGCGTTAAAAGGAAGCTCAGATTTTAACTGCCATTTAACCGCATTAAGCAATTCATCCTTGGGCATATACGGAAGAGCGATTTTCTTAATAAAGATGCCTTCGGGGTCAGAAATACTCAAGTAAGCTTCTTTAGCAAATGCAGGGTCTTCCTCAAGCACCTGCTTAAGAAAGGAGCTTAGCCCCTCCGTCGTGCTTGAAGCTGTGTCAAACTCTTTTAAGCTGTAAGTTAAAAGCTTATAAGCGCCGCCACCGGTATGCAGGCAGGCTATTTTAATAAACGAGCCTCCGAAATCAATGCAGGTAACCCGTTTATTATTCTGGTTAAATTTTAAGAACTTAAATAATTCCATTTTACTGTAACCTATCTATAGAAACCGAACAGGCCTGTTCAGATTGGCCTTCCCAGTCATTATACAAACCTGTCCCGCTTTTAGCAATTAAAATCATCCTCACCCGGCGCACATTCGCCGCTGTAGCGGTTATTGCTTCATTCGCGTCATAATATGTAAAAAGTGTGCCGCTTTTACCGCTTATAGTTACTCCTGATAAACCAGAGGCATAAGCCGGCATAATAACCTCAGCCGCCGCCCCTATTTTACGGTAAAGTTTATTTGTGCCTGTGTCCCAGCGGTATATAATAGCCAGGCCATCCTGGTTAATAAAAGTTACCTGGCTAGCTGATATGCCGGTAATTACCCTGGCGAAACGCAAGCCTCTTGCCTGGCCATCACCTTCAATCATAACCCCTAAAGCATCATTGGCTAATTTATCCATATTCAGCTGGTTAGGGATAAAAACCGAGTTCTTCACTGTATAGCCCATAATCCAGGCGCCTGCGCCGGATAATATCCCGATTATGGCAATCACCATAAGTAATTCAATAAAACTAAAACCCTTTAGCGCCTTAAGATTCTTGATCATTTTAAAAAGGATAGCGTATATTTCTGGATACGTAAGTAACCAGCTTGGCTAATACTTCCGGGCTCCCGGATTTGGTAACCTGGACAGTTATTTTCTTTGTACTTTCAGAGCTGAAAAATGAGCCGTTTACATACGAAACTGTGCGGGTCAAATTATAGCCATAACCCTGATAATTGGAAATACTGGCAGAGGCAATACTGGTATAGGAAGTATTGTTCACCTGCGCCAAATCAAATTTAGCCAGGTTAGTCGCCATAGTTATATCCTGGGATTGAAAAACGCTCTGCACATGCTTAGCCAAAGTAATAGAGATTGGTAAGGCAACTATACCCACGACAACAATTGCCATTATCAACTCAATAAGAGTAAAGCCTTTTCGCTTAGGGCGAAGTAATTTCTGTGTTAATTTCATCAATATCAACTACCCTGGAAGTTGTATTAAAAGTTAGGGGCATCAGATCATAAGTTGCCTTAATTGTGCGGTAAATACTTGAACCGGCCACCTTTCCGGTTGAATTAATAGTAAATTGGCAGCTGTTGGAAGCAGGATAAACTGTCACGGTCTTACTAGACCCATCAGTCATCACGAATTGAATACTCATACTATTTAAGCCATTCATACTGGCGTTGAAACGCAAGCGGTCGATTGGAATAATTGATGTGCCGGTCAGGGTATAATTAGTAGGAAGATTTGCATCTGCCGGTGAACTTAAGTTTCCGGTCCAACGGTTTGAACCCGCGATTCTTATGGATCGCAAATTCCTGGATTGCCCGCTCTTTGACCAGGTTACCACCATCCGGTCAATGGATACAACCGGAGAGGCTGAATTAGTGGCTTTTTGTATATATAAACCTGAAAGGTCTGTGCCGCTCTGCGAAACTTCAGAAGTATCCACCATAAGAAAGTCCGCCGCTGTGCCGCCCCTGCGGTAGGTCTCCCCGGCATCAACAGTAACCAGCCCGGTACTATAATAACCGTATGTGTTAGGCGTACTAATATAAATATTGCGGACATCATACAGAGCATCATGTATCCCTGCCTGGGCAAGATAAAGGCATTTGGCGCTGATCTGATCAGCATTAAGCTGGCTAAACCACTGGGTAATAAAAGTTGATATGCCGAGCACCGCGATAGTAACAAATACAATCAGCATTACCGCGGCAATTAAGGCTAACCCTTTTTTCTTTTTAAGCATTATTTATTATAATATAGCGCAAAGAACCTTAAGCAAATTTTGTTAAAGGCCCCTTGCGCTAAGTTATTTAACCGTTATTTAAAATCCCCGGTTGCCACGGTATAGGTATAAGTGTTTCCTGCCGGCCCGGTATAAGTTGTAGCGCTGGCCTTAGTCCAATCAGAAGTAATTCCCCCTTGCTGTAAAACATTATCAAAACAAATGTTAGCCGCAGCGCAGGCAGCAGTAGTGGCTGAATCCAGGGTCGCCGGATAAGCCTTGTTCTGCGCGAAATAAGTATAAATTCCCGCGCGCACCCCTCCGACAACGCCTTTTTCCGCGGCTTCTTTAGCTGAGGCCTGAAGATCGAAATACTTAGGAACAGCGACTGCCGCCAGGATCCCCAAGATCACAATAATCATGATCAGCTCAATTAACGTAAAACCTTTCCTCATTTGACTCCTCCTTTTTTTTATAATAGATATATTATATATTCCGTTTACCAGTTTTCATAACCTTTTGTTTGTGAACCAACCACCCCCTTCCTGGAATCATAATAAAGGCGCCTGCCAAAAGCATCCAGGGGATCGCCATGCTCATCCTGCTCAAGCGAGCCCAAAAATTTCTCATTAAAAATAAGCTCATCCGTTTTAGACAGCCTGTGGCTTGACTGGATAAGCACTTTTAAATCTTCCGGGTAATAACCTTTCAGCTCTTTATACAATACTAAAAGCGCGCGGAAATTATTCAACTGATAACGCAAGGCGATCTCCCGGGCATTCTGCGAAAGGGTACCGATAATCGCGCCGAATACCCAGATTAAAAAACTTATAATTGTCAAAGAAGTTACTAAATCCAAAAGCAGTAAACCGCTTCTATTGCTTTTAAGCGGGCCGGCAGCGCGCATTATCTTTTAAAGATGCTCATTAAATTCCACATTGGCAGGAATATGCCCAGGGCCATAAATAATACGCCCAACCCTAAAACAAAAATCAATATCGGCTCAATTAAAGACGTTAAGTTGTTAATCGTATAATCTACCTGCTCATCGTAATAATTAGCGACATGGATAAGCAAAACGTCAAGCTTGCCGGTATCCTCGCCCACTGAAACCATCTGGGTTACTATCGGCGGGAACAGGCCGCTGACCTTCATCGGTGCGGCAATCCCCTTACCTTCCATAACATTATTCTTAATATTGGTTACGGCCTTGGCAACCACTTCATTGCCGGTTGAGCCCGAGGCAATATCCAGGATCTTTAAAATCGGTATGCCGCTCTTCATCAGCGTTCCGGTAATCCGAGTAAAACGCGAGATAGAAAGCTTTAAGAGCAGCGGCCCAAAAACCGGCACCTTTAGTTTAAAACTATCCCAGCTGAACCTGCCGATTTTAGTACTGATATATTGCTTAAAAATAAAATTAGCCGCGATACCGGTAATAATCAATAACCACCAAAGCTTTGTTACCGCGTAATTAATCCCCAAAAGTATCTGCGTGGGTAAAGGCAGGGCCTTGGCGTATTGTTCGTAAATCTTGGCGTAGCGCGGAACCACTAAAACAGTAAGCACGACAAAACCGATAGCCATCGCAATTACCACGATAATAGGATAGCGGGTTGCGGATTTAATTCGCAGCCGGATAGTCTCATCATGCTCGCTTAAATTCGCCAGCCTTTCTAAAACTTCATCCAGGCGTCCGCTGGCCTCTCCGGAGGAAACCATATTCAGATAAAGGCTGTTAAATATTTTCGGGTACTTCTCAAGCGCGCCGGATAGACTTGCCCCTGATTCAATATCCCGGATTATCTGGCTGATAACTTCTTTAAAAGCCTTATTCTGCGCCTGTTCGCGCAGGGCATTCAAAGAAAGCAGAATTGGCAGGCCGGCCTTCTGCAAAGTTGCCAACTGGCGGGTAAACATATTTAATTCAGAAAATTTCACCCGAATAGAAGAGCCTGAGAATTTAGGGCCGCGGATTGCCTCCCTTGCCTCTGTGATGGAAACAGGAGTAAACCCCATCTGGATCAACTTTTGGGCTACGGAATTTTCATCCTCCCCTTCCATTAACCCGCGGGCTTCTTTGCCAAACTTATCCCTGCTTTTATATTGATAGTTAGGCATAAATTATTCTATTTCGGTGACCCTTAGTATCTCTTCAATAGTAGTTAAACCCTGCCTTGCCTTCTCCAACCCATCTTCCCGCAAAGTCTTCATACCCAGCTCAATTGCCTTTTTCTTTATGGCGTCGGCGGAATTTCTTTCTTCAACCATTTTGCGGATAGTTTCATTAAGCACTAATACTTCAAATATCCCGATCCGTCCGAGAAACCCGGTATTTTTGCAAACAGGGCAGCCTTTTCCGCGGAAGAATTTTGCCGCGCTATCCAGGCCTAAATCCCGCAAGGCATTGGGAGTAGGAGAATGTTCTTCTTTGCACTTTGGGCAGATCTGGCGGACAAGCCGCTGGGCAACAATAAGAATTAAAGAACTGGAGATTAAAAACGGTTCCAGGCCCATATCAATCAAACGGGTAAGGGAACTTGGCGCGTCATTAGTATGCAGGGTGGAAAAAACCAGATGCCCGGTCAAAGATGCCTGTATAGCCACCTCTGCTGTTTCTTTGTCGCGGATTTCACCGACCATAATTACATCCGGGTCCTGGCGCAAAATTGAACGCAGGCCATTAGAAAATGTGATATCCGCCTTAGGGTTTACCTGGGTTTGGCGAATTAATGGTAATTCATATTCAACAGGATCTTCAATTGTGATAATATTTTTCTCCATTGAACTAATTGTGCTCAAGGCAGAATAAAGCGTAGTTGTTTTACCGCTGCCAGTAGGCCCGGTAACCAGGATAATCCCGTTAGGCTGCAGGATCATTTTGCCGAAAATATCCAGGTTTTCTTTGGTAAAACCTAAATCTTCTAATCCTAATAAAATAGAGGAACGGTCAAGCAGCCGCATAACCACATTCTCTCCATGAACAGTAGGAAATGTAGATACCCTGATATCTAAATCTTTATTCTCCAGCTTTACGCTGATCTTGCCGTCTTGAGGCCTCCTGCTTTCGGCAATATCCATTTCCGCCAGGATTTTAATCCTTGAGATAACCGCGTTCTGCAGCTTTTTCGGCAGGCTGTGTACTTCATGCAGGATGCCGTCAATACGATAGCGCACACGTAAAACCGCCAGCTCCGGTTCAATATGAATATCCGATACCCGGTCTTTCACCGCTTCGGAGATTAAAATATTCACTAATTTTATTATCGGCGGCTCTTCCGCGGCCTCAGTTAAAGCCCCTTTATCAACCGCCAGTTTCTTGCTTTCAATGCTCTTTACGATCTCCTCAACGGAATTGCCCTGGCCATAATAAGTATCCAGGATTTTTTCAATGCTTTTTAAGGAAACCAAAACCGGGTCCACGTTGCCTGCCTTGCTGATCCTGCGGATATGATCCAATGCCTGGATATCGCTGGGCTCAACCATTGCCACGGTCAGAGTATCCATAATCTTAAAAAGCGGCACTGCTTTATATTTAATCGCGACGTTCTCCGGGATAAGTTTTGTAAGTTCGGCGTCAATAACATAATCTTCCAAATTCATATACAGAAAACCCTGGGCATTTGCCCTGGCTTCCGCTATATCTTCTTCTGTAATAAAACCGAGTTTCTCTAAAGCCTTTTCAAGCTTAATCCCTGTGCGTTTTACTTCATCCCTGGCCTTCTCCACCTGCGCCTGGGTAATCAGGTTCTGTTTCAACAATAAATCAATTATCTCCATCTCTTCTCCTTAATAGGGACAGCGACCATTATCTTTTTGATAATGGTCGCTGTCCCTATTTAAGCTTTAAAAGCTCGCTGACTTTAGCCAAAAGCATACCCGGCTCAAACGGCTTGGTTAGATAAGCATCCGCTCCTACCTCTGCGCCTAATTTCACATCAGCTGCCTGGGTGCGGGCGGTAAAGAGTATTACCGGTATCTTTTTATATTTCTCATCAAATTTAAGCATACGGCAGACTTTATAACCATCTATTTTAGGAAGCATAAGGTCGAGGATAATTAAATCCGGATTTTCATCGCGGACCTTATCCAGTCCTTCCTGGCCGTCGTAGGCGCGGATAACCTTATAGCCGGAAGACTCAAGCCTCAAAGAAACCATATCAACAAGGTCTTCTTCATCATCAACAAACAGAATTCTTGCATTCTCTGGCATAATTTTGTATTAACTATTTAAATAATTTCTCTTTATTTTATCAGAATAAGATGAAGTTGCAATAGCTAACTAAAGCAGATAGTTAGGGCCATTTCAACACTCGCGGTATTTAGGCAGGGTAAAGATAAATTTTGTCCCCTTGCCAAGCTCACTCTCTGCCCAAATCCTGCCTCCATGCAATTCAACTAACCCCTTGGCAATAGAAAGGCCAAGGCCCGTGCCTTTTTCTCCGGATCCGGCAGTCCGGCCGAATTGCATAAACTTATCAAATACTTTTGGCAAGGCTTCTGCGGAGATGCCAACGCCGGTATCGCTGACTACAAACTCAATTTCATTTTCCCTGTTAATAAGAGAAACATCAATATGCCCTTGTTCAGTAAATTTAATAGAATTGCTGAGCAGGTTTGTAAAAACCTGGATTATCTTATCTTCATCAATGCATAAAACAGCTTCTCTTTGCCCTTGAGACAAGCTGAACCTTAATTCCAGGCCTTTTTCTCCGGCTTTATTCTCAAACGCGCTAAACACATTTTTTATTAAAGCTTTAAAATCTACGTTCTTCTTTTTAAGTTCGGCCTTACCGGATTCAATCTTGGAGATATCCAAAAGGTTATTTATGATTCTTGCCAGGCGGTCAATATTATTCATAGAGGTCGCCAGGACTTTCTGCTGCTTAGGGTTAATCCTGCCTGTGACTCCGTCCAGAATCAGGCTGATTCCCTCCTTGGTTATGGAAAGCGGAGTGCGCAGCTCATGGGAAACGATAGAGACAAAATCCGACTTTAACTGGTCAAGTTTTTCAAGTTCGGAATTTTTCCGTTTTAATTCTTCAAGTATTTTCTTGCGCTCGGTAACATCTTCCTTAACCGCGATAAAATTAGTAATTACTCCCTTGGCATCTTTTACCGCGGAAATAGATGCGCTCTCCCAATAAAAAGAACCATCCTTTCTTTTGTTATGGAATTCTCCCTGCCATTGCCCTCCGGCAAGTATGGTATCCCAGAGATTCTTATAAAATTCCGGAGGCTGTTCCCCTGATTTTAAGATCCGGGGGTTCTTGCCGGTAACCTCATAATATTCATAACCGGTCAATTGCACAAATTTCGGGTTCACATAGGTAATATTTCCTTCTTTGTCGGTAATCACAACCACTACCGGGCTTTGCTCAACAGCGCGGTTTAGGGCCAAGAGCCTGGTCTCCCTGTTTTTACGCTCAGTAATATCCTGCATCACCCCGACTAAACCGGCAATTTTTCCGTCAGGCCCGGGATAAGTAGACTTGCTTAAAAGCATACTATGTTTTATACCTTCTCCATCCGGAATATCAACCTCGCAAGTTTTAGAGTCGCTTCTATTCAAACCAAATAACTCCATATCCATACCGTAAATAATTTCCGCCGGCTGCCTGGGATTAATGTCAAAGATTGTTTTTCCGACTACCGCCTCTTTCGTCAATCCGTAAAATCGGGCAAAAGCAAAATTACATCCGAGATACTTCCCCTGAATATTTTTGTAAAAAATCGGGGTGGGTATATTATCAATTAAAGCCTGAAGGTGTTTTTGGGAAACAGCTATTTTCTCAGCAGAAGCGCGGTTAATCTGGCTGATAATAAAAAAGACAGAGAACAAAATAAACATACAGAAGCTGATAAAAATGCCGAGTAAGCGGTGGTGAAAAATCTTATGCTGCCACATCTTGATATCCATATCCATGCCGATCAAAGCGACCATTTTATTGTTTTCTAAATCAACCACCGGGGCGAAAGCGGAAACCCAACTGCCCCATCTATCAGTATAGGCATCAACAATAAAAGTCTTCTGGCTTAAGAATCTTGCCTTTAACTCCGAAGGTGCCTCCTCATAAACCTGGCCCGGAGGAGAGCTGTTGGCTGAAGAATCCGGTTCTGAATCAGCAAGAAAAATTATTTTCCCGTTATCAAGGCGTAACAAATAAACATATATCAAATCAATATTAGCTTCATTTATTGCCTTGAGCTGTTCTTTAATCCGCCCGTAATCAGGGGCGCCGATATCAGCGGCCGTTGCAGTAAGCCTTGCTAGCCTGCGGTAATTTATCGCCGCTGAAGCAGTATTAGCCTTAGCTGATAATTCATCTATATTTGACTGCCGCAGGTAAATTCCTATGTTATGGGTAATTAACCAGCCTGAAATTATCAGGCCTGAATAAGCTAAAAATATTATTAATATGCGTTTCCAGATTATCCTGCTTAACCCCTGCCTGTCCTTCCAGCGTTCTAACAAATACCAGTATGTTAAAATAATAAAGGCAGCGCAGATGGCCAGGGCACAACGCAGCAGTTGGATAGGGAAACCAAAAAACTGGGCAAAATGTTCCTGGTTGAATAATGTATGTTTGAGCAAGACAGGCGGATGGAATATTACTAATTGAGTGAAAGCGTATGCCCCTATAAAAAAACCCAGGGCGGCGATTAAACGGCCGTGGTTATTTCTTAATTTCAGGCTATGCAGAATTAAGAACACCCCCGCGCTAAGGGCACTAACAAAACCTACCAAATAACGGCAGGTAAAATTAAAACCTTCTTCTCTGCCAAAATGCCAGCCTAAATATGCCAATAACAGCCAGGGGATAAAAAACCATTGATTTAAAAACTTGCCCTTTAACGCCAGGAAGCTCAGCCAGGAAAATTGCGCCAGGAATACAAATGATAAAAGTATTATTAGAAGGCGTGATAAGTTGAATGCCGGATTATCTCCGATACTGATAGCAAATAAATCCAGCCACTCATTGATCGCGTGAGTAAAACCGAACATCCCCAGCCAAAACCAGGGCAACTTTGTTTCTTGTGTCTTTATTAACAACAGGCAGGCAGCAGCGAGGATAAAAAAACTCATCCCGTAGATGAAAAAAATGTAATCCATCTGGGATTTAAAGAGTTCTATCATGGATTTATTCTACATTAATAATACTGCTTTGCAAGCAAAATCCTCAATCCCTTTTACGTAACCCCCCTCATCCCTTCACCTTACATTAATAGGGACAGCGACCATTATTCCTGTTAGATTTTAAAGCAGGCTGCGTCTATTAAAGTAGCAAATACCCTAAATGTAAGCTCCAGAAAAAGAAAGGAATGATATGCCAAGGATAGCAAGAGTTGTTGCCGTTGGAATCCCTCACCATATTACTCAAAGGGGAAATTATAAGCAAGTTATTTTTCGACGTGATCGCGATAGAACAATATACCTTTCCTGGCTAGAGGAATACAGCGAAAAATATTCACTTAAGATACTGGCCTTTTGTCTAATGATAAATCATGTGCACTTTATCGTAATTCCAGAAACAGAAAATGCGCTTTCCAAAGTATTCAATATAACGCATATGCGCTACTCGCAATACTTTAATAAAACAAAACGTTTAACAGGTCATCTGTGGCAAGGACGCTTTTATTCCTGCGTATTGGATGAAACACATTTTATCGCTTCAGTAAGATATGTTGAAATGAACCCAGTGCGAGCAAAATTGGTAAAAACCCCCTGGGAATGGGCCTGGTCGAGTGCCGCTTACCACATAAACCAAGATAAAAAACCACCAATTAAATTATATGATTTAAATAAACTGATGAATGTAACCAGTGATTCCTGGCATGAATTCATTTGCTCTAAAGAAGACCCTGGAACAATAGACGCAATACGCAAACATTCATTAACCGGAAGGCCATTGGGAAGCGAAATATTTATTAAAAAACTTGAGAAAGAATTTGGTAAAAAAATGCAGGCTCGGCCAAGAGGAAAGCCACGGAAGATAATAGGAAGATAATAGGGACAGCGACCATTATTTAAAAAGATAATGGTCGCTGTCCCTATTTAATACAAGCGGTCAGGTAAACGTATCTCAAGATACCCTTGCCAGTGTTCTTAAGATCATGATCGGTTTTAGGAGGCATGTACACAAAACAGTTCTTTTTTACTCTAATCCTGGAGTGTTTTCCATAAGAAACCTGGGCTTGCCCCTGCAAAATAACCAAAGCCTCTTCTTTATTCTTTGTATTATGCAGGCCGACAGACTCTTTGCTTTTTAAAGTTACAAGTCCGCAGGCTAAACCATAAGGCTTGCTTGACTCGCCAAACAGGCGCAAGAATCTTTGACTGCCTTTAAGTTCAGTACAAAAAGCTTTCCCCGTGGATCTGCTCTTTTTCATTTAATGCTCCTCTTTGTGATGATCCAAATGCGTATGCGGATGGATATGCGTCCCATCTTTATGCCTGTGGCTGTGAATATGCACCAGATTATTCTCAGTAAGCAAAGATGTATCAGCCAGGATAGAATCCGGGCTACCGGATTTAATTATCCCCTTCTCCTGCCCGAAGACATAAACCGTATCCGAAATTTCACCTACAATGTGCAAATCATGAGTAGAAGTAATAATTGTTTTAGCGTTGATATTCTCCTGGATAAGCAGGTCAATTATAACCCTAGAGGTCTGCGGATCAAGCCCGGCAGTAGGCTCATCAAGGATCAGGATATCCGGTTGAATAATTAATGTTGAGGCTATTGCTACCTTGCGCTTCTCGCCTATACTCAACTGAAACGGAGACCTTTCTAATAAATCAGCGATACCCAAAGTACAAATTATCTTATCAAGGCGCCTGCGCACCTCATCTTTTCCGAAACCCAGTTGCAGCGGGCCGAAAACAATATCTTCCTTAACAGTGGGACAGAACAACTGCACATCAGGATTCTGAAAAACAAACCCAACCTTGCGCCTGAAATCACGCGCAAACTTATCGTCGTTAAAGTCTTTCTCATCCAGGGGCTTAGCGCAAAAATTTACCTCACCGCTATCCGCAAAAATCAACCCGTCAAGCAAATGCAATAAAGTTGATTTACCTGTTCCGTTTGCCCCGATAATAGAAACCTTCTCCTGCGGTTTAATATCGATAT
>Ga0172375_10007416_pt1 | contig 15049 bp, 11 predicted proteins | sample LakKiv1m_FD_114537 | JGI IMG/M metagenome (GOLD analysis project Ga0172375, IMG submission 114537) | Freshwater microbial communities from Kabuno Bay, South-Kivu, Congo - kab_092012_11.1m | ecosystem: Environmental > Aquatic > Freshwater > Lake | place: Democratic Republic of the Congo... | reverse complement strand
TTTTAAAGATTTTCTCTCCCGGCGGGGTTGAGACAACCCCGCCTCCATAGTACGGGGAACCTGGAGTCGGGATTGTCTCAATCCCGACATCCAATATTTGATCAGAGAACTTTATAGTATCCTTGCAATATATATAAAAACCGGATTCCGGTTCAAGCCCGGAATGACGGTACTGGGCTGCTTTAAAATGCTCAATCTACTCTTGCTGATTAGAGTGAATAACCGATTTAACCTGCATTATTCATAAAATCGAAAAATTATGGAAAACTTCATTACATTTTGTATATGTAGGGACGAGACCTTGTCTCGTCCGCTTTTTGGACGAGGCGCTGCCTCGTCCCTACAATAAGAATCTGTATATATTTGTGTTATGAATTTTCAAATAAAATTTATGAATTAGTCAGGTTAACTAATTAATTTAACAGAAAAGGGATTTTCAGGTAGGGACAGAACACTGTTCTGTCCCTACAAAAACCGGATTAATAATAATAACCATTCACAAAAGAATGTTATTTTATTCAGTTATCCTGCAATATTCATAAAGTCGTAAAATTATAGAAAACTTCACAGCATTTTGTATATGTAGGGACGAGACCCTGTCTCGTCCGCTTTTTGGACGAGGCGTTGCCTCGTCCCTACAGTAAGAATCTGTATATATTTGTGTTATGATTTTATAAACAAAATTTATGAATTAATCAAGTTATAAGCCATAAGCCGTGGACTATTTTTGCTTTTCCCTATTTCCGAACTCCGAACTCCGAACTCCGAACTCCGAATTCCGAATTCCGAACTCCGAACTCCGAATTCCGAACTCCGAACTCCGAACTCCGAATTCCGAATTCCGAACTCCGAACTCCGAACTCCTGCAATCAGTATCCCACCGCTTTCCCTTCATTCCGCGGGTCCGCCCCTCCGTAAAGCCATCCATTGAGCTTATCGATATAAATCGCTTCCACGGTCGAACCGGCGCCGCCGGTTCTGATGCGGTGACCTTTATTCACCAGGTTTTCCAGCACATCGGTGGGGATATCGTATTCCACAAAAAACACATCGGGTCGCCATTGATGATGCACCCTCGGCGCCGCCACTGCATCTTGAATATCCATCCCGAAATCCAGCGTATTCAAAATAGTCTGCAGCACCGCCGTGATAATACGAGGCCCGCCCGGGCTGCCGAGTACCATCACCGGCTGATGGTCTTTCAGCACAAATGTCGGCGTCATCGAAGACAACGGCCGTTTCCCCGGCTGGATGGAATTAGCTTCGTTCCCCACTAATCCGAAATAATTCGCCGCGCCGACGGCGGCGGAAAAATCGTCCATTTCGTTGTTCAATATAATCCCCGTTCCCGCAATGGTCATCCCCGAGCCGTAACCTGTATTCACCGTCGCCGTGATAGCGCACATATTGCCGGATTTGTCCACTACTGACAGATGGGTAGTATGCCCTTCGGTCTTGATTTCCAACAGCCCGGGCTTGATATCGCCGGTCTGGAAAGTCTGCATTTTGCTGTACAAAGCCTGCGAATACCCTTTGGAAAGGATAGTGTCGATAGGTATGGTGACAAAATCCGGGTCGCCCAAATACTGCGCCCGATCGGCGAAAGCGGGTTTCATCGCTTCCGCCAGTGTATGCAGATAGAGCGAAGAATTATGCCCCATCTGCTTCAAATTGTAATTTTCCAATATGTTCAACATCTGAATCAGATGCACTCCTCCCGAAGAAGGCGGCGGCATCGAAATTATGTCGCAGCCCCTATAAGTTCCCCGCACGGGTTTTCGCAGCGCCGGCTGATAATTCGCTAAATCTTCCTTAGTGATCAAACCGCCGTTTTTCTGCTGGAATTCCACGATTTTATCGGCGATAGCCCCTCTGTAAAAAGCGTCCACACCCTTGTCCGCCAATTGTTTGTAACTCCAAGCCAAATCCTTCTGCAAGAGCACATCGCCGGTCTGCCACACCGTAGTGTCATTCTTGAAATAGACCGCTTTGCTGTCAGGGAATTTGGTCAACAGCGGCGCGGCAAAGACCAGATGGTCACCATAGGTTGGGGAAACGACAAATCCCTTTTCCGCCAGTTCAATCGAAGGTTTCAGCAGTTCCGCCAGCTTCTTCGTCCCGTATTTCGCCCGCGCCAGTTCCAGCGCTGCAACTTCACCGGGAACGCCCCCAGCTAATATCCCTTCAGTAGACAGCGCCGGGTTGGGCATCCCGGTGGAATCGCAATACATATCGCTTTTCGCCGCCAGCGGCGCTTTTTCCCGGCCGTCGATCACTATCACCGAATCATTTTCAGCTAAATAAATCATAATGAAACAACCGCCGCCAATCCCGGAAGAATATTGTTCCACCACTCCCAGCGCGAACGCCGCCGCCACTCCCGCGTCCACCGCATTCCCCCCCGCCTTTAAAATATCGACTCCAACTTGAGAGGCGATGGGCGAAGCCGATACCACCATCCCGCTGCGGGCATATACCGGTTTCGGCGCGGCGGAAAAGCTTTGACCGGTAATTAACAGTGCGGTCAAACAAGAAATGACCAGGTATATAACAATTCTTTTCATCTGCCTGCCTTAGATTGTTTTCCGATTATCCTATCATCCAACGCTCTTCATCCTTTTTCCCTCATTGTTTTTCGCTCATCGCTCATCGCTCATCCCCTTATCTGTATTGACATTTGATGTTATATTATGGATGAACAGACTAAAGTCTGTTCTCCTAGGCATAGGAGGCCGGACTTTAGTCCGACACCTCTAAATAAATTACCAATAACCTTAGTTGTCAATACACTTATCCTTTACAAAAAACCCCTGCATTCTCACAGGGGTACTGATTTTGCTTTTGATTTCCGGCGTACGCCTTTATTTCCTAAGTTAAAACACTGTTTGAATTTCCCATTTCATATATCATATATCATATATCATATATCTCATTAAAGGTGTCCTTCAATCTTCGACACAATTTTTTCCTTAGGTAATAGCCCCACCACCGTTTCCACCGGTATGCCGTCTTTGAAGAAGATTAACTGCGGCACCGACATTACGGCATATCTCTGCGCCAAAGCCGGAACTACTCCCACATCGCAGTATCCCACTTTCAACTTTCCGTTGTACTGAGCGGCGATTTCCTTCATTATCGGATGCAGTTTTTTACAGGGCTGACACCATTCCGCTCCGAAATCGATCACCGAAAGCGATGACGAATTCAAGATCTCCGCATCGAAATTATCCGCGGTTATACTAATAACTTGCGACATCTTAACTCCAAAATTTTATAGTTTGGAAAACATTATCAAATTTGGAAACCTATCTCCTTTTTCCCTCGTTCCCACGCTTTTGCGTGGGAATGCATACATTTCGAGTTTCGAGCTTCGAATTTAGAATTTGCCCTTCATCATCCCAATCACTTCCTCCGCATTACGAAATCCCGCGAACCTCAGCTTTTCCATTCCGTCCTTATCGAAGAAAATCACCGTCGGCATCCCTCTGACTTCGTACTTTGTCTGCAGCGCGGATAATTCGGGGGTCACCTTAGTTAAATCGATCTTCAGAAAAATCCATCCCTGCGAAGCGGCGATAAAATCTTTGTCCACCCAAGTTTTTTCTTCCAGTTCCACACAAGCCGCGCACCAATCGGCGTAGAAATCCATTATCAGATTCGCGCCTTGCGATTTAGCTTCCGCAAAAGCCTTGTCCGGATTGTTGACAATCCATTCTACTCCTTCCACCGTACTTGCCGTTCCCCCCGCCGCCATCACCAGCGCGCTTTTAAATCCGAAAGTATACCGGTAGCCGTCCACGAACATCACTATCCCTAAAATCAGTAACACTACTCCCAATCCTTTTCCCAATTTCCTGCTTCCGCCCGCTTCCGAGGACAATATTTCCAAAGCGCCGGAAAAAACGCCGGTCAAGATTAAAAACACTCCCCAAATCAAATAATAAAATCCTTCCGGCATCAACGATCTCATAATAAATATCGCCGCCCCGATTAAAATCACCCCGAAAACATGTTTCACCGTATCCATCCATTGCCCCGCGCCCGGCAAAGCCGTCATCGCTCCGGCGAAAGTTCCGATGACAATGAACAGCAGTCCCATCCCAATGGCGAAAGTGAAGAGCAGAAAAAATCCCAGCAATATATTCCCTGTCTGCGCCACCCAAGCTAATAATGCCACTAACACCGGTCCCACACACGGCGCCGCCACTAATCCGGTTATCATCCCTACTAAAAAAGCCCCGGCATAACCCTTCTTCTCCGTCCGCATTTTGCTTTGCATCGACGCCGGTAACTGCAATTCGAAAGCTCCAAGCATTGAAGCTCCCATCGCGGCAAAAATCACCGCGATACCGATAATCACCCCCGGTTTCTGTGTAAACGCGCCGAACACCGATCCCGTCGCCGCCGCAATTATCCCCAAAGTAGAATAGACTAACGCTATCCCCAAAGTCAGGAAGATCGACAGCAGAAATCCTTTGAACTTTTTCCCTTCCGACCGCCCGCCGATGTAACCGATAGTTATCGGTATCACCGGATATACGCAAGGCGTAAAACTAGTCAATATCCCCGCAATAAACACTAAAAAAAAAGCTAAAACCGAACCCTGTTCCAATGCGGAGGTAAAACGCGTTTCCAATGTCCGTTCTTTGGCCGGAACTTCGCTATTGATTACCGGGGTATTTTCTACAGTACTGCCAAATATTTCAGTATTCGCCGGTATCGGAGTAGTTCTCTTTTCCAATACCGTCACCGTAAATTCTTTCTCCTCAATTTGCGGCAAATAACACATCTTATTGCCGGTTTCGATACAAATTTGATAACCGTAAGCGATAGTCAACTTATAATCGCCGGGTTTGACTTCAGGCGCGAGGCGGAATTTTACTTTTACCGGGACCTTGCCTTTATAAACCTTATCGCCCGCGAAATCCACCGGCTGGGGAAATTCCGGCGGCTGAAAAGTAAATCCTTCCACCGGCTTGACTTCCACATAAAACAGTCCCAAATCCACGCTGGTGATATGATGAAATTCCGGTGTTTCAAATATCACCGCCAGCGCCGCTTCCCCCCCCGCCGCCACTCCGGTCTGCGATAGATAAATCTTGACCGGAACTGTTCCTTCATCCTGGGAAAATACCGCTCCCGGCAGAGAAAGAAAGATTAATAAGGAGGTGATGACAAATGCGTAATCAAGCTTCATATTTATGTTTCGGATTTCGGATTTAGAATTTAGAATTTAGAATTTTACTCCCCGTACACCCGGTCTTCCACCACCCAAATCCCGCCGTATCCCTTGCCTATTAATTGCGTCTTAAAAGTTTCCGCCTGTTCTTTAAGCAAAAAATCTCCCGCCCGCACTTTCCACATCCCTTCTTCCCGGATAAGATAAAGCGGCGCAGCCACATTTTTCTCCATCATCCGGGCGTAAGCCGCCGACGAAGTTAATGACTTCAACGAGGCTAACTGCACCCTGAATCCCGCTTTGGTGACAGCGATCGGGCTTTCCACCACCCAGGCGTCGGGATATTCGCTCTTCCGATATAACGCCGCCAAAGAATCCGCCGAACTTCTGGAACGAAAATCACCCACCCGGACCTTATACTCCCCGTTCTCAAAAAATAGATGAGAAGGGTAGGGGACTAAATATTTAATTTGCTCCTGAAACTTTTTCGCGCCTTCTTCAGTAGTAGAAACGAACAACTGCACGCGGAAGCCGCTGCCAGCCGGCGGTTCCACCACTACCGGAAGCGATTGGACTGAATCAGCCGGAAGAGCAATTTGAACGGGTTGGAGGGCGGCGGGTTTTTCTGATGGTTTGAAGAATTTTTTCTCGACCGTAGTGATCACCAGCATCGCCGCAGCGAGAATGATGGTAAAGGGGAGTGAAAAATTCATATTGACCGGCGGGTTAGTTATTAAGAAGTGAACAAGGTATTAATAGCGGCAGCAGTCAATTTTAATCTTGAAAAATCACAAATCTCGAGCATTTTGCCTGCTTCTTTCCTTTTTTCCCAACAAGCTGCATCTGAGTAGAACCGGAAAAGTAGACTCTGGAAAAGGGGGATTTAAACTCCAAATACTATAATGCAGCAGGGGTTCAAAATTTTGAACCCCTACCTGGAACGACAAAGCATATTTTTCAGCAGGAAAACCGCATCAATTACTTAATTCTGAACCGGATCACCTGCTGCATATTCACTGCCACATAGCGGTCGCGCTGTTTACCCGGCTTGAAACGCATCGCCATAATCGCTTTCACTCCCGCATCGCCGAAACCGGCGTTGGTGGGTTTTTCCTGAGCTACTACCACATTACGCGGAGTGCCGTCAGCTCCGACCACAAATTGGATTAAGACATCGCCGTTCAATCCGGCCAGTTTCGCCATCTCCGGGTATAAATCATTGTTGGTAATATATTCGTAAATCGCCTGAGCGCCGCCCACTAATTCCGGCTGCACTTCCACCGCGAAAAAGTCCACCACTTCTTCCGGCGGCGGAGGGGGCGGAGGCGGTTCATCCATAATGTCCCATTCGATGTCGTCGATGGTCACGCTCTCATCGACATCAGCTTCGTCGGATTCCACCGGAATGGAAGGACGCGCCGGGGGCGGCGGACGCTTCACCTGCTGAGTTATCGGTATATCTTCCGCCTTGAAAACCACCTGCTCAGCTTTTGCCGCCTGACGATTGATGTTATATTCTTTGGAACTAAGCAGTATAACAATCGTCATCAGCAAGGTGATTATCAGCGAAATCTCCACTACCTTGGGATAGTGGATTTTCAAATCGTATCTGGGGTCTTTTAGTACTCTTGGCATTTTCTAACCATTATATAATACTGAAAGTTACCGTAAAATAGTCGACAGTCCTTGGTGGACGGTACAAGCTCTGCGAATAATATTTATAGGCTCTTCGCTGTTTTGTATGGGTAACTATTTTTTACAGCTTATATCAGTAACATTTTAATAAACCATTGGTAGGCGGGGGGCTCGTCCCCCCGCGCGTTTTGTCGGGGGATAAGCCCCCGACCTACCATTTCTCAACAAAGTTATTTTATTCCCTCAACCTTACCCACACGAAATAGCGAAGAACCTATTTATATAATATACAATATTTTGCAGGGACAGAACATTGAGCCTGTCCCACAATTAATAAAAAGCGCCTAAATCCGTCATTCCCGCTAAAGCGGGAATCCAATCATTTGTAATTTATAGAGATATGGATACTGGCTTTTCCCACCCCGCCCCGCAGGGACTACTGCGCAGCGCCAGTATGACGCCCTGCGGGCGTTTTGGGACAGTCTGATTGTTCTGTCCCTACCCAAAGCCTTGCTGTCCGACCTCTCCTCCCGATAGATTTCGGCGCCTCATCGCCTTTTATTTGAAACGGGTAGCGTAATTGATGCGTAAAGTATACGCATCCCGCAATTCCTGCTGAATATCCGTAACCATCCCCATATTGACCGCTTCATCCACTTTAAGGGAAATGATGATACGCCGGTTGGCGGCGAATTTTTCACTCATTATGCTGGAAATATCCCGTAGTTGGATCAACTGATCGTCGACCGATACCCGCAAAGTCCGGTCAACCCACACATAGGCAATGTTGCGTTTAGTTTCAATCTTTTCCGTAGAACGAGCGGCGGGGGGAACTATCGGGAGTCCGCGGTATTCCCGGAAGACCGTGGTCGCCATAAAAAACATCAGCAGGATGAACAGAATATCCGGCAGCGACGCCTGAGGTATTTCCGGTTTGGACTTTTGTTTCTTCTTAAATCTCATTTAGAAGCTTACCTCTTGAATATCGAAAAAATTCTCGATAATTTCCTGTTTGATTTAAAATATCGACACTGAAAAGGATGCAGTGAATAACTCTTGCAGAATATAATGGCATATTTCCTTAGCAGTGCCCAATGGCCGAGGCCTTTTATTTCTGTTCCGGTTCCGCCAGAGAAATCCGCTTGGTGCCGGCAAGCTTGATCTGATCCAAGACATCGATATAAGTCTCGTATTTGGTTTCCCGGTCTGTTTTTATCGACACGATCAATAGCGGCACTCCTTCATTGTCGTAACCGCGGGCTTTCAGCTTTTTGGAGATATTATCCCGGATTAAAGGATATTCCACCGGTTCCTCATCGATCAACACCTGACCCTGAGCATTGATCAAGACATTACAAATATTGGCTTTAGCCACCTTGACTTCCCCGCCTTTTTCCGGCAGTGTCAAGTTAATGCCTTTGTCCAAATCTATGGTAGTGGTGATGAGGAAAAATATCATCAGCAAAAAGACTATATCCGGCAGTGAAGCGGTGGGAATTTCCGCTATGCCCCGTTCTCTTTTTCGATTAGTAAACATTTATCTCTACTAATTAAATGTTATTTCTTGACATAATCAATTAAGGTATCGATGAAAGTGGTCGAGGCTTCTTCCATATCGATTACCAGTTTGTCGATACGGGATACAAAATAATTGTAGCTCATCTGCACGGGAATAGCTACCGTCAAACCGAACAGTGTGGTAATCAAAGCTTCGGCGATACCGTTAGCCACAATGCTGGGGGAAATGTCGTTTGCGGCGGCGATAGCGTCGAAAGCATTGATCATCCCGGATACGGTGCCGATAAAACCGAGCATAGGCGCCAGGGCGATGGATGCGGATAACCACACCAAATTCTTTTCAAGAAACGCCATTTCCACGGAACCGGCCGCGACAATCGCTTTTTCCACCGCTTCCACGCCATGATCCAATCTCTGCAGACCGGCGTGAAAGATGGAAGCGATCGGCCCGCGGGTTTTGGAACAAACTTCCATCGCCGCTTCCGGTCCGCCTTCGGCCAAAGCCTTCTGAATTTTTACCATAAATTTACGCGTATTGACTGTCGACCGCGATAAAGACCAAAATCTCTCGAAAACAAAGGTCAAACCTAACAGCATCATAAAGAGAATCGGCCACATAAAAATTCCGCCTTTTAGGAAAAACTCAACCATGGGAAGAAATCCTCCATTGTAGGATTATTTTGTTGTATTTATTTTTGAGAGTATTATTTTTTCAGCGCTATATTGTACCTTTTTTTTCTCAAAAAGTCAATTTCATTAGCATTGGATTCAGATGGATAGTTTCTTAAATGATTAGCAATAAATCTACTTAATAACTGTATAATAAAGAGATAGAAAATCGTTTACATCAGGGATGTTCCTTTGCGAAAATTTTAGCGAATACCATTAATATGCAAAAATACTCCCAAAATATCAACTATATTAGGCAAAAAGCTGAGGAGTATTTAGCCTGTCAAATTCATGAATTAATCAGATTAGGGGTTTAGCCAGCATTATTCATAATATTGTTATTTATACAGGTTCTTTGAAGTCTTTTCGCATGTTTTTGTAAGGGCAATTCATGAATTGCCCTTACATCGGAAAACTATTTCAAGAAACAGTATAAAGGAAAAGTGGTTCGTTTTTCTATTTGTAGTGACGAGCCAACGGCTCGTCAAGCTATTTGGACGAGGCGCTGCCTCGTCCCTACAATAATAATTTGTGTTTATTTATGTTATGATTGTTATTCGCACTATTTATGAATTAATCAGGTTAGTAATCGGAAAGTAAATTGTCATAAAGCAAAGTTGCTGCGCCTCGTTCGGGATTGCGCAACTGTGGTGTCAGACTTTCCTCGTCTGACACTATATTAGACTATCGTGGAAGGTGTCAGGTGAGGACACCTAACACCACAAACGAATGAATTGCGTTTTTCTCTTTCTCGGACAGACTGTTTCGCTCGGAATGACGCCCCGCGGCGATTGGTATGTGTCAGGCGAGGGCGCCTGACACCACAAAAGCTCTTTGCTCTTCGCTTTTCGCTCTTCGCTTTTCGCTCTTCCCTAATCCCTATTCCCTTTTCCCTATTTCCCCTTCCTCAATGCCGCAATCTCCCGCGCCTGAGGAAATAATTTCATCGCTTCCACCACCTGCTCGTCGTCTTTAATCCGCACCTGGTAATAGTACAATCTGCCGTTATACAAATTCTGGGCGATTTCCGCTTTGAGTAAAGCTTTGATGTAGGGTAAATCTTTCAGGTAGTTTTCTTGTTCGAACGGAATATCTTTCGCTTCCGCCAGCTTGATTAATCCATTCAGCATCTCCTCGGAAACTTGAAATTCCCGTAAAAATTTATTGAAATCGCCTTTCCATTCCGGATGCTGAGTGGAATATTCCGCGGCAATTTCAAAAAACAGCCGTTTATTCAGCAGTTTCGGGGTATAAGATGTAAAATAGGAACTACTCAATTTCACATCCGGTTCGATACCGCCGCCGCCGTAAACTTTCCGCCCGGCTTTGGTAAAATACAATTCCTTGGTGGAATCGATTTCCACTTTGGCCGTATCTGCCGCCTCGTCTTCGAAAGCTTCCCGGTAATAATCGGTTACATTTTTGTCATAGGGGCGTTGAATCAACCGGCCGGACGGCGTATAATACCTCGCTGTAGTCAACCTCACCACCGACCCATCGTCGAACGGCAAAGGCGTCTGCACCAATCCTTTCCCAAACGACCGGCTGCCTACTACCAATCCCCGATCCAAATCCTGCACCGCCCCCGCCACGATTTCCGAAGCTGAAGCGCTGCCGTGACTCAGCAAGATAATCAAATCGAAATTCGGATGAGTCGATCCGTTAGAATAAAACGATTGTTCCGAAGCCGGATTGCGCCCTTTGGTGTAAACAATTCGTTCACTTTTGGGGATAAACTTTTCCGCCACTTTCACCGCTTGTGTCAAATATCCGCCGGAATTTCCCCGCAAATCGAAAATTAACTGCTTCATCCCTTGTTTTTCCAAAGCCAGCAGCGCTTCTTCCAATTCATCCGAGGTGTTGGAAGTGAACTGATTAAGCAGGATATATCCGGTCTTGTCATCCAGCATAAAGGAAGTTTCCACCGAATGAATGGGGATTTTATCCCGGATGATGGTGAATTTCAAGCGTTCGGTTTCACCGGGGCGGTCGATAGTCACTTCGACCGAACTGCCTTTAGGCCCCCGCAAACGCTGGAAAACCTGTTCGTTCGTAATTCCGTAAGCCGATTGGCCATCGATTTCCACGATGCGGTCGCCGGCCCGAATGCCCAATTTATCCGACGGCGTCCCCGGTATTGGCGAAATCACCGTCAAAATCTTGTTCTGAATCACGAAGGAAACACCAATGCCTTCAAATTCCCCGGCGAACTGCTCGGAAATCCGCGTCTGTTCTTCAGCAGGGATATATACGGAATGCGGGTCCAGCGCTTCCAGCATCCCGGTGATAGCGCCGTCCATCAATTTAGTCACATCGGTCGGTTCCACATAATCATCGCGCACTTTTTTCAACAAGAAATTGAATTTCATCAACTGAAAATCATACCCGTAATTCCCCGCGAATAAAACATCCCCGAAATTCCACCAAAATATCGAAGTCAGAATCATTACGATGATTACTGTCAAACCGTATCTTTTTAAAAATCTGCTTATCATTTCAAGCTCTAAGTTGTTTTCATGACAATAGTTTAACTGAATTAGCATTAGGCATCGGGCATTGGGAAAAGCAAGTAAGAATAGAACAGAGTCATCAAGTGAATAATCTTTACAAATCAGGAATTTTTTACTTTAGGCGCTTACTATGCGCACATCGACAAAAAATTGTCGATAATTTGACCTACGATGTGGCGTCAGGCGCTCCCGCCTGACGCAATTTATCCTTTTACTAAAAATCTGGTGTCAGACGAGGGCGTCTGACACCACAACTGCGCAACCACTTTTACCGGGCTTTAATCCCGGACGAGGTGTAGTTTCTAACTTTCTATATCTAAGAGAATATCTCTTACATTGATATAAATAATTGTATTACCTGCATTTAAAAATGTCTCCTATAATTCCCCTTTTTAAAAAAGGGGAGATAAATGGGGTGGATTATTCCTCCGTGGCTATTCATATGCGTCCTCATCGGGGACGAATATTTCAGGTTTCAAGTTTCAGGTTCCAAATTTCAAATATCTTTGGCTAGCTTTTAACTCAAAACTCAAAACTCAAAACTAAAAACTAAAAAAACATCTTCTTTTCCCAAATCCCAAAATCCCGCATTTACAATCCCACGCTAAGTCCCCCATCCACAAATATTGTCTGCCCCGTGATATAAGCCGCATCGTCGCTGCATAAAAATGCGTGCATCGCCGCGATTTCCCCCGCTTCACCGAAACGCTTCATAGGGATCTGTTCCTTGTATTTTTCCCGCAGTTCCGCCGCTACCTGTTCGAACATCGGCGTCATAATCGTCCCCGGAGCTACGCAATTGACATTGATGTTGTATCTGGCGAGTTCCAGCGCTAATGTCCGGGTCATCGATATTATCCCGCCTTTAGCGGAGGAATAATTCGCCTGTCCGTAATTGCCTAAAGCCGCCACCGAAGCGGTGTTGACTATCCGTCCGCCGCTTTTCATCATCGCTTTCGCCGCAGCCTGACTGCAAATGAAAGTCCCCTTCAAACTCACATCGATTACTAAATCCCACTGTTCTTCGCTCATCCGCAAAAAAATATTATCCTTGGTCACCCCGGCGTTGTTGATTAAAATATCCAGTTTGCCGAATTTATCGACGCAGGCTTTCACCATATTCGCCGCCGACTGCCGGTCGACTACATCGACCGCGCAATATCCCGCTTCGCCGCCCCGAACTAAAATCTCGTCCGCTGCGGCTTTGGCAGTAGCCTCATTTATATCAGCGACAAATACTTTTGCACCTTCCTGAGCGAACCTTAAACAAGTTTCCCGGCCGATCCCCTGCCCGCCGCCGGTAACGATGGCGGCTTTATCTCTTAAACGCATATTTTACCTCAATAGTTTCGAGTTTCGGATTTCGAGTTTCGGATTTCGAGTTTCGGATTTCGAGTTTCGAATTTCGAGTTTCGAATTTAGAGTTTCGAATGTCGAGTTTCGGATTTCGAGTTTCGGATTTCGAGTTTCGAATTTCGAGTTTCGAATTTCGAGTTTCGAATTTAGAATTTGCTTTTAAAATTGCGCCTTAAAAATCATCTCAAACCTCGTCCCCACTCCCGGCTGAGATTTCACCTTGATTTCCGCGCCGTGAGCTTTAATCACATTTTTTACTATCGCCATCCCCAATCCGGTGCCCTTCCCCTTCTTCTTAGTGGTGAAAAACGGTTTCCACATCTTTTCAATGGTCTCCGGTGACATCCCTATCCCCGTATCTTCCACGAAAGCGACCACCATATTTTCTTCCCCCATCTTAGTCCCCACGGTCAAAATCCCGTTCCCTTTTTCTTCGATGGCGTGTGCGGCGTTGATGATTAAATTGATGAATACCTGTTCCAATTGCCCGGAATCGCCGCGGATTTTCGGCAGATTGGGGGTGAAATCCAATTTCAGGATGAACGGCGAACTGGGATCATCCCTCTTGAAATGTTTGATTTTCCCCGCCGTTTCCGCCATAATCTCCACCGCCTGATTCATCTCTTTCTCCAAATCGATGATATTGAATTCCACCTGCAGAGGCTGAGATAACCGGGTCAGATTCTGCGCAATCCGGGCGATTTTACAGGATTGACTGTAGATGATGTCCGCGTTCATCTGCAATTTCATCGCGGTCTCTTTATCCGGGACAAAATCGATCAACCTTTGCAGCAGCTGCGCCCGGCCGATTATGGGAGTGATGTTGTTGTTGATTTCGTGAGCTATCCCGCCAGCGACTTCACTGACCGTCACGCTTTTATCCGCCGCCACCAATTGACTGGAGATTTCAATTCTTTCAAACACCCGGTAAGCCGCTTTGACCGCCTTGCGGATAGCTTGAATATCTTCCAAGGTATAAGGGTCGTTATCGACTTTAGCGCCGATAGTGATGAACGCCGGAGCGCGTAATTCCGTGCCGAATAAAACTAACAATGACGGTAAAAAATTCTTGGGCAATTCCGCCGCCTCCACCGTATATTCATATTCGCCGGAACCGATTTCGGCGGAACACAAAAACAAATTCTCGCTTAATTTGTCGATGATTTGGTGAGTTTCGGAGATTTCTTTCGGCAGAATGGCGTCTTCCGCCAAATTATACCTGTAGTTGATCTTCCAGACTTCACGCACCGGATTATGCTGATAGACGCAGCCCCAGCCGATTTCAAATCTGTTGTTCAAATATTCCCATAAAATGGAAAACAAATTATCGAAATCGGTGACATTATCAAGCACATCCTCAAACGACCGTTGAATATCCTGATTGTTTGGAGTGTTTACCGTCATAGTTTTATCCGTCTTAATGATTATGAAAATTACCCGGATAGAATTAAAAATGCGCACAATACTCCTTTGCGGGCAAAGATTTATCCTGCTCGAAATATGAAAGCGCAAATCGGACCGCTTTTGGCAATTCAATATTATAATAAACTATAATAGACAAAGTCAAACTTTGCGGGAAAAATATTTGTTTTATTGGGAAAATATCCGCCGTTCGTCAGTCCAGCCTGTCTAAGAACGGAAAAAATCACGACATATTCGATAAAGAGAATATCGTAAGCAACTGTAATATAAAAGACTTTGGATTCTCGCTTTTCAGTCTGTCCGAAAACGCCCCAGAGCTGTCATTCCCGCGAAAGCGGGAATCCAGATGATGCTATTATTACTACACTTACAATATTCTCAATATTGTATGTGCTGCGATTTTTTCTATTCTCGAACAGACTGTTTTGCAGGAATGACAGATTTGGGGTGTTTTTAGACAGTCTGAGTCGTCAGCGGCCGGCAAAAGAAGTGTTCAAGCAGGCGGGTGTTCAAGTCAAAAGCAGCGTTCCCTAGAAATCCTGCCAATACAAAAGCAAACCGCCATGGGCGGCTGGATTCGCGGCCGCCCACAACTTAGAATGAAAATACCAGGCTCGCGAGCAGCGTCCCGGCTATTTTCAGGATAAACCCACATGCGCCTGACGGCGCACCCCGAAGCATGAAAATAGTGTCGACCACAGAGGGTCGATACCACAGACTAAGGTCGGCTGTCAGGCGAGGGCGCCTGACAGCACAGCTT
>Ga0172375_10007415_pt1 | contig 15049 bp, 14 predicted proteins | sample LakKiv1m_FD_114537 | JGI IMG/M metagenome (GOLD analysis project Ga0172375, IMG submission 114537) | Freshwater microbial communities from Kabuno Bay, South-Kivu, Congo - kab_092012_11.1m | ecosystem: Environmental > Aquatic > Freshwater > Lake | place: Democratic Republic of the Congo... | reverse complement strand
CCCTCGGTGCTTGGCTACGTCTTCCAGACTATGGACGACAAGCTCAAGACCGAGGCGGAGAAACCCTTCCCCACCGCCCTCATCCGCATGGAGCCGAGCCATTTCAAATACCATGACCTCGCCCTCATCTCGGCCTACCGCGCCATCATCAACACCGAAAAGATCGCCCAGGGCGAGAGCGAGGGGTTCTTCAACGTCTTCCCCGATGCCGCCGGCACCGTGCGCAAGGTGCCGTTCTTCATGGGGCTCGACAGCGTGCCCTACCCCTCCCTCGCCTTGGAGATGCTGCGCATCGGCATGGGCGAGCAGGACGTCACCATCCACGTCTCGGAGCAGGCAAAGGCCGGGGAAAAGGGGATTCTCGGAGTCTCCTTGGTCAACCGCTTCATCCCCACCGACGAGACCGGCCAGATCACGGTGAACTTCCGCGGGCCGGCCTACACCTTCCCCTACCTTTCGGCGGTGGACATACTCAAAGGCCAACACCTTGACGAACTGCGCGGCAAATACGTGCTGATCGGCACCTCGGCCGCCGGGTTGCTCGACCTGCGTGCCACGCCCTTTTCCAGCATTTATCCTGGCGTGGAGGTGCATGCCAACATCATCGACAACGTGCTCAAGGGCGACCCCTTTTCCCACGACTTCTATACGGAAATCGGACTCACCTATACCATCATCATTCTGGGCGGCCTCTTCCTCTCGGCGTTACTCGCCTACACCAGCGCGCTGGCCGGCGGGCTTGGCGGCATCCTGCTCATCGAGGCCACGGTGGTGGGCAACTACTACCTTTTCTTCAGGCAAAACGAACTGGTCGGCGTGGTCTATCCGCTGGCCACGGTCATCTTGGTCTTCATGATCGTCACCCTCTTCAACTATTTCTACGAGGGCCGCGAGCGGCGCTTTATCAGCAAGGCGTTCGGCCACTACGTTTCGCCGCAGGTCGTTGAACAGATCTCGCAGAATCCGGAGAAGCTCTCGCTCAAGGGCGACCAGAAGGTGCTGACCGTGCTCTTTTCCGACATCCGCGGCTTCACCTCCATCTCGGAGAAGATGAACCCCGAGGAACTCGGCCAGTTCATGAACGAGTACCTTACCGCCATGAGCAACATCATCATGGCGACCAAGGGCACGGTGGACAAGTATATGGGCGATGCAATCATGGCCATTTGGGGCGCGCCATTGGACGACGAAGAGCACGCGGCCAACTGCGTACGCGCCGCCTTCGCCATGATGGCCAAACTCCATGAGTTGCAGCCGCAGTGGGAGGCGCGTAGCTTGCCGACCATCGACATCGGCATCGGCATCAATACCGGGCCGATGAGCGTGGGCAACTTCGGCAGCGAGCAACGTTTCGACTACACAGTGATGGGCGATAACGTCAACCTCGCCTCACGGCTGGAGGGATCGAACAAGGTTTACGGCACCAATATCATCGTCTCGGAATACACGCGGGATGTGCTGGGGGATCGCTTCTTCTACCGCTTCGTCGATATGGTGCGGGTAAAAGGCAAGGAGCTCCCGGTAAAAATCTATGAGCCGATCTGCGAGGGAACGCCGGAGCCGCTGGTCAGGAAAACGGTGGAAGAATTCGAGCAGGCCATGGTCTATTACCGCATCCAGCGTTTCGATGATGCGGAGAAAATCCTCGCCGCCCTACAGGCCGACCGGCCCACGAAAATTTACAAACTTTACCTGGAACGCATTGCCCACTTCCGCGCCAATCCGCCGCCCGAGGATTGGGACGGCGCCTTCACCTTCACCACCAAATAAGAAAGGGGAGGACTGCTCCTCCCCTAAAGCGGCAAATGTTAGCGGCAACGGCTTACTTGGCCGGCGGCATCATCTCGCCGTGATCCATGCCACTGTGGTCCATCGGGGGCTGGTTCATGTTGCCATGGCCCATGGCGCCGTGGTCCATGCCGGGCGCCATCCCGCCCTTCATCATACCCATGCCACCTTCGGCCGTGGCCTGATGCACGGTGATCTGCCAACCCTTGGCGGTCTTGCGCCAGACATGGGTATAGAGGTTGACTTGGTCAACCATGGGTTTCGGCATCCCTTCCTTGTAAGCCACCATCTTGAACTTGCCGGTGCTGACTGCGGTATCGCCATAGACCCGCACCTTGACCTGCTGCGGGACAATGGGCTCATGCTTGCGCTTGCCGCTCACCAGTGATTCAACGTAGGTGGCCTTGTCCTCGATATTACCCGAGGCATGGACATGGTAGAGGTCATCGGCCAGGAGCTTGTTCAGCACCGCGCCGTCACCCTTGGCCGCGGCCTCGCCCCAGGCCATGTCCAAGGCCTGAATCTCCTGCGCAACCTTAGTGCCCTTGTCCGCCGCCATTGCCGGCGCCGAGACCGCCAGGGCGAGCAAGCCGACCAGCATCATGCGAAAAGCTTTCCGATTCATCATTCCTGTTCTCCTTGTCCCGAAGGGGTTGGACTACCACAATGTGCCTGATTGTAGACCATCGTGGTCTTTTTTCAAGGGGAAATGGCCAGCGGGCAGCTTCCCCCCAACCCCTCATGCCGCCTGGTTTTCCACCACGCTATTGTTGTCAAACCCTGCCTCACGGCTGGCGAGATAGTCATCAAAGCCCATCATCACGTCGATGATGCCAGTCGGCGTAATCTCGACGATGCGGTTGGCCACGGAGGAAACCAACTGATGATCGTGAGAGGCGAAGAGCACCACCTCCGAAAAGGCGTTCAATCCATTATTCAACGAAGTAATCGACTCCAGGTCGAGATGGTTGGTCGGCTCATCGAGGATGAGGACGTTGGCGCCGGAGAGCATCATCTTGGCAAGCATACAGCGCACCCGTTCGCCACCCGAGAGGACTGAGGTCTTTTTCAATGCCTCCTCCCCGGAAAAAAGCATCTTCCCGAGGAAGCCGCGCAGAAAACTCTCGTGCTCCTTGGGCGGGGCGAACTGGCGCAGCCAGCCAACGAGATCGAGTTCCGCATTGCTGAAATAGCTGCTGTTCTCCTTGGGGAAATAGGCGCTGTTGATAGTCACCCCCCAGCGGAACGAACCGCTATCCGGCTCCAACTCCCCGGCCAGAATCTGGAAGAGGGTGGTCTTGGCCAGGCTGTTGGTACCGACAAAGGCAATCTTGTCGCCCTTGTTGACGGTGAGGGTGAGGTTCTCGAACATGGGAACCCCGTCGATCTTTTTGGCCAGATCGGTGATCTCAAGGATCACATCGCCGCAAGGGCGCTCCGGCGTAAAGGCAATATAGGGATATTTGCGCGAGGAAACCGGCATATCCTCGATGGTGAGTTTCTCCAACAGCTTCTTGCGCGAGGTGGCCTGTTTGGCCTTGGAGGCGTTGGAGCTGAAACGCTGGATAAAGGCCTTGAGTTCCTCGGCCTTGGCATTGGCCTTCTTGGCCTCGCTCTCCTTCTGCCGGAAATGGAGCTGACTCGCCTGCAACCAGAAATCGTAGTTGCCGACATAGGCTGTGATCTTGCCGTAATCGATATCCGCCATGTGGGTGCAGACCTGGTTGAGGAAATGGCGGTCGTGGGAGACGATGATCACGGTATTCTGGAAGCGGGAGATGAATTCCTCCAGCCAGGTGATGGTCCTGATGTCGAGCTGGTTGGTGGGCTCATCGAGCAGTAGGATGTCCGGGTTGCCAAACAGGGCCTGGGCCAGCAGCACCCGTACCTTGTCGCCACCATCGAGTTCCTTCATCCGCTTCTGCCGCAGCTCCTCCGGAATGCCAAGACCGCTCAGGAGCACCGCGGCCTCCGCCTCGGCCTCATAACCATTCATCTCGCCGAACTTGACCTCCAGTTCGCCGGAGCGCACACCATCTTCCTCGCTGAAATCCGCCTTGGCATAAAGGGCCTCGCGCTCGGTCATTATCTCATGGAGTTTCATGTGGCCCATGATCACCGTATCGAAGACCGTGTGCTCGTCAAAGGCGAACTGGTCCTGGCTTAGCATGGCGATGCGCTCTTTCGGCCCCTTGATGATCTCGCCCCGGTCCGGCTCACGCTGGCCCGCAAGTATCTTCAAAAAGGTGGATTTGCCAGCGCCATTGGCCCCGATCAGGCCATAGCAGTTGCCGGGGGTGAACTTGATGTTGACGTCCTGGAAAATGACCCTCTTGCCATAGGCAAGCGAGACATTGGCTGCGGTGATCATGGTCTGGCCTCATAGTAAAAAAGCCACCGGGAGACACCCTGTGGCCCGTCGGTGCCGGCGGATCGAAGGCAAAAAAAAAGACCCCGCATAACGCGGGGCCTTTGCAATGAGCTGTGTCAGTGCTTACTTTTGGACAACATTGGCCGCGGACGGGCCCTTCGGGCCATCGACCACATCAAAGGTCACCCGCGCGCCTTCTTGCAGGGACTTGAAGCCTTGGGCCTGGATCGCGGAATGATGTACAAAGACATCCTTGCCGCCGTCCTGCGCGATGAAGCCAAAACCCTTTGAATCATTGAACCACTTTACTGTTCCTTCTGCCATCTTGTACTACTCCTTTGTACTGGGTCCCCTTGGGAACCACTTTTAAAAGAGCCGGCTCATCCAAATATGAACCGGCATCAATCTTATCACCGCAACGGTAAATCTATTAACTCTGCCCGGCTCGCCGGCCGGCTGCTTGGCAGGGACTTCAACGACAACGAACGATGCAAGAAGACAACGAGGATGTGCTGAGTTTTTTTAATTGTGCCTGCACAATACTCTATTTTGCAGAAAATACAAGGAAATAAATTGCACCACCGAATTGTCCGGTTGCCGATCCCGGCGAAACGGTTAGTATGAGCGGAAACCGCCGGATGTGCCACTCCCAAATTTCACGAGCATCACCTTGCCAACCACCAGCCCGACACCCCTGGATACCCTGCGCACCATCTTCGGTTACAGCGCCTTCCGTCACCACCAGGAAGCAATCATCACCGGGCTGATCCAGGGCGAGGATGCCTTCGTCCTGATGCCAACCGGCGGCGGCAAATCCCTCTGCTACCAGATCCCGGCCCTGCACCGGGCAGGGGTCGCCATCGTGGTGAGCCCACTCATTTCGCTGATGCAGGACCAGGTAGACGCCCTCAAGGAAAACGGAGTGCGAGCCGCTTTTTACAACTCCACGCTTGCGGCCGGCGAGGCCCGCCAGGTGCTGGGCCGCCTCCACGCGGGCGAACTCGATCTGCTCTACATCGCGCCGGAGCGGTTGATGCACAACGATTTCCTGGAGCGGCTGGCCTCGATCCCCGTCGCACTCTTTGCCATCGACGAGGCGCATTGCGTGTCGCAATGGGGCCACGATTTTCGCCACGAATATCGGGAGTTGGGCCGCCTGCGGGCCCTCTTCCCCACCATCCCGCTGATCGCCCTCACCGCCACGGCGGAACACCAGACCCGGGCGGATATCGTGGCCCGCCTCAATCTCAAGGAGGCCCGTGCCTATATCGCCGGCTTCGACCGGCCCAATATCCGCTACACCGTCATGGACAAACAAAAGCCCAAGGAGCAGTTACTCGCCCTGTTGGCCGGGCGCCATGACGAAGCCGGGATCGTCTACTGCCTGAGCCGCAAACGGGTGGAAGCGGTGGCGGCGCAGCTTACCTCGGCGGGCATTACCGCGGCAGCCTACCATGCCGGCCTGCCCCCCGGAGAACGCCGCCGGGTGCAGGAGGAATTTCTGCACGACAACCTCCAGGTGGTAGTGGCCACGGTGGCTTTTGGCATGGGCATCGACAAGCCCAATGTCCGCTTTGTTATCCACTACGACCTGCCCAAGAACATCGAAAGCTACTACCAGGAAACCGGCCGCGCCGGCCGCGACGGCCTGCCCGCCGAGGCAGTGCTCCTCTTCGGCTATGGCGATATCGCGGTGGCGCGCGGCCTCATCGAGCTGGGCAACAATCCGGAACAGAAACGGATCGAGATCCACAAACTCAATGCCATGGTCGCCTTTGCCGAGGCCCAAAGCTGCCGGCGCCAAGTGCTGCTCGGCTACTTCGGCGAGCAACTCCCGGAGCCCTGCGGCAACTGCGACATCTGCCTCGATCCGCCCGAACTCTTCGACGTGACCGACGAAGCGCGCAAGGCGCTGTCCTGCGTCTACCGGGTGGGGCAGCGCTTCGGCATGAACCATGTCATCGACGTGCTGCGCGGCTCCCAGAATGAGCGGCTGCTAGGCTTGGGGCACCACAATCTCTCCACCTACGGCATCGGCAAGGAGCAGACCAAGGAGTTCTGGGCCAGCCTGCTGCACCATCTGGTGCATCACGGCTATCTCTCGCAGGACGTGGCCGACTACTCGGTGCTCAAACTCACCGATGCGGCCAAGCCGCTGCTCAAGGGTGGACAGCAGGTCACCATGGCCAAGCCGCGGGCCAGGTTGAGCAAGGCCCAAAAGAAAGGACCAAAAAACATTGCCGGCCTCGCCTACGACGAGGAGCTTTTTGCCCGGCTGCGCAGCCTGCGCAAGGAACTGGCCGAGGCCGCCGGGGTGCCGCCCTTTGTGGTCTTCGGCGACAAGACGTTGATCGAGATGGCGGCCTTCCGTCCCCAGGATGCCGCCGCGCTGCTGACCATCCACGGGGTGGGGGCGCGCAAGCTGGAAATATACGGCCCCGCCTTTCTCAAGATACTGGCCGAAGGCTGCTGATAGCCCAAAATTCCGCATTGGTAATAAAGATGCCCCACAACAACAATGGCCGGCCGGGCTTTGACTGGCGGATGAGCAAGGAAGAGATCAACGCCTGCCCCATGCGGCAATGGAACGGCCCGGTGCACGTGGTGCGGAGCAAAGAGGAATTGGCCACCGCCGTGGACCGCCTCGCCAGCCACACCCTGCTCGGCTTCGACACCGAAACCCGGCCCTCCTACTCGGTGGGCGAGAGCTACCTGCCATCGCTCCTGCAACTGGCTGGCGAAGATGAGGTTTTCCTCTTCCAACTGAAACCCCTGGGGCTGGCCCAGCCGCTCCGCGAGATTCTGGCCGATCCACGGATCATCAAGGCCGGGGTCAGCCTGAACGACGACATCCGGGCGCTCAATAAACTCTCCCCCTTCACTGCCGGCGGCTTTGTCGATTTGGGCCGGATGGCCAGGCAGGCGGAGATCAAAAACCACGGTCTGCGCGGCATGGCGGCGGTACTCCTGGGATTTCGCATCGCCAAGGGGGCACAGACCTCCAACTGGGCCAAGGATGCGCTCACCCCGCAACAGGTCCGCTATGCTGCCACCGACGCCTGGGTGGGACGCGAACTCTACCTGGCCATGGTGGCGCAGGAGGCGCCATGAGCACACCCCAGGCCAATAACCCGCTGCACGGCCTCACCCTGGAAATGATCCTCACCCGCCTGGTGGCCCACTACGGCTGGAAAACCCTGGGCGAGAAAATCGACATCAACTGCTTCACCAAGGAACCCAGCATCAAATCGAGCCTCACCTTCCTGCGCAAGACCCCCTGGGCCAGAAAAAAGGTAGAGACTCTCTATCTGCGGACTCGGTTAAAAAACGAGGCGTGAGGCGTCATGGGTGAAGAGTGACGGCTGACAGCTGAAAGCTGACCGCTGCGCAGCTCACTACTTCCCCGGCTTCAAGCGGGCAGCCAGGCCAGCAAAGGGCTGGTGGGTGGGCACAGCAGCTGGTTCTGGTTTTTCACCAGCCACCACATGCTCTGCCTCCAAGCTGCGGGAATGGATATTGTCGTGGCAGTAAAGGCACAGCAGTTCCCAGTTGCTGCCATCGGGCGGGTTGTTGTCGTGATTGTGGTCCTTGTGATGGACTGTGAGCTCCTTGAGCTTCTTACCGACAAACTCGCGGCCACACAAGGCGCAGACCCACGGGAAAAGCTTGAGAGCCCGCTCGCGGTAGGATTCATCCCGCCGTTGCTTGTCGCGCATGGCCTCGTCCGTGGCGCCCTTGGCCTCCCGGCGGTTACGCTGCATTGTCCTTCACCTGCCCCGAAAGATGAATCTTACCGCCCCTGGCTGGCCAGGAACTGATCCAACCGATTGGCAAAGGCCTGCCGGTCTTTCTGGCTCAAGTTATCCGGCCCGCCGGTCTGCACCCCGGTTTCCCGCAACTGGTCCATGAAGTTGCGCATGGCCAGCCGCTCCTCGATATTCTCCCGGGAGTACCATTCGCCCCGCGGATTCAGGGCATGTCCGCCCTGGCGAATCACCGCGGCGGCCAGGGGAATGTCCGCCGTGATCACCAGATCGCCGGGGGCCATCTCGCTGACGATGCGCTGGTCGGCCACATCCAATCCGTTGCCCACCTGCATCGCCCTGATATATGGGGACGGCGGGGTACGCAGCAGCCGGTTGGCCACCAGGACAAGCGGAACCATTACCCGCTCCGCCGCGCGGAAGAGGATTTCCTTGATCGCCTTGGGGCACGCATCCGCATCAACCCAAATCCTCATGCTACCCCTTCTTCCCCTTGCCCTTTCCCTTTTTCTTCATTACTCTGCCACCATGTCCGAAGCCACCCCCACCGCCCTCACGGCCCATAAAATCATACCACGGGCCAGCAGATGTTGGCCAAGATTGCCGAGCATCACCGGGAAGCCGTGACTGAAAAAATCCCGTCCGACATCAGGGCAGACTTGGAAAAAGCGGCCCTTCTCCATCAACGCGCCTCGTCCGATTACGAGAAATGCCAGGAATTCAACAAACTGATGTCCGACCTCCTGGGCCGGCTGGAAGACGCGGGCTGCGACAAGACCGCCGACAAGGTGATGACCATCCTCATCGACTGCAACCCCAAACAAGGCACCCAGTGCGACAAAGCCACCCGGATTGGCGACAAGATGAAGAAGTTTGAAAAGGGGCGGGGAAAGTGAGCAGGGTCAGCCCCTGTTCTTTTTGTTGAAGACGCGGATCTCCACATCAACATCCAGTTGCAAGCGGTTCAGGGCCACCACCTTGGCCTTGGTCTCCCGACCGATATTCCAGAAATAAGGCGTCATCCCCAAGAGGTCCATAATCACCCGATTGTTGTTCAGCTCAAGTGGGTAGGTAATCCGCGACACCGTGGCCAGGGCAAAATGTTCCTTGGCCTTTTCGGTGATGGAGGGCTCCTCATGCTCCCGGGTGACCGGGTAGATGATCTCCCGCAGGCCGTTGAGATGCCGTGGGCCGGGGCTTACGAACACGAGGCAGCCGCTCTGCTTGAGAACCCTGGCAAATTGCGTGACATTGGCCGGTGAAAAAACATTGAGCAAAATATCCAGCGAGCCATCGAGGAAAGGCGGATCATTGATGCTGGCCACAAACCAGGCCATGTTCCGGTCGCGCTGGGTGGCCTGCCGCACCGCGAATTTGGAAACATCGATTCCGTAATAATCGATCGGCAACTGCGCCGCACTGCCTTGGGCCAGGGCCTGCTTAAGGCGCTGGAGATAATAGCCCTCGCCGCAACCGGCATCAAGAATGTTGCACTCGCCATGGTTGGCCAGTCCCGAGAGCACAGTGGCAACGGTCTCGTTGATGCCGTCAGAGACCTTACGATAATACCCCAGACCCAGAAACCGTCGCCGGCTCTGGATCATCTCCGGGTCATCCCCCGGCTCCTTGGAATGCTTTTTGTGGGCAAGCACGAGATTGACATAACCCTGGCGGGCGGCATCGAAGCTGTGCAGGGCGGCACATTGATAGCCGGTCGCGGTGGGCAGCAACGGTTTCCGGCAGACCGGGCACTGTAAAATGGCGGTCATGCAAGCACCATCTACCAACGCACCACATTCACCAAGGCCGGGCCGCGTTGCACGGTGCGGTGATATTCCACGGCCGGCGCGCCAAAGGCCATGGCATAGCCGATGGTGTGGTCAGCCGGGATGCCAAGTTTGGCCGCCACCTCCGGGCAAGCGGCCAGGGCCATCATGCAGATGCCGTCCCACACCGTGCCAACCCCACGGGCTTGCGCAATCAGTTCGAAGGTGGCCAAAGCGATGATGGTGTCCTGCGCCGGGCAGGTCACCTCGGCCGGGGCGCTGGTAATAAGCAAATGCGGCGCCCCCCGGAAAAGGACATCCTTGCCCTCCTGCTGCCACGCCTTGACCACGCCGCCAAGATACTTGCCGGCCCGCCCTGCCGGCAGACCGCCGGCCTCCTTCATCGCGCTCAAACGGCTGATGAGTTCCTCCCGCAGCCGGTGCAGCACCGCCCGCTCCTTTACCACGGTAAAGAGCACCGAATGCGCATTGACGCCGGTGGGCGCATGGCAGGCAACATCCAGCAATTCGTCGATCAGCGCCGGGTCAAGATCGTTGTCCTGATAACGGCGCACTGCCCGGCGTCCTTTGATAAGGGTCGCAACCCGGGCAGGATCGGGCAGATTGCCTTTGAGCGCAGTGTTGCCATCCGGATTCTTGCCAAGGATGGAGACCGCCGCCGTAGGGCAGATGGCCAGGCAATGCTGGCATTGGATGCAGCCCGCTTCGTTGACCACCCGCGGCACATCCTCCATGGCCAAGACGCCCATGGGGCAGTCCCGCACACATTCGCCGCACTGGATGCAGCGTTCCCCATCGATGCGAAATCGAATCATGGCCCCCTCCTCTGGTTGTATTTTGTGGTGATTTTAGCAGAAAAGGGTTTGCGAGAAAATCCGCAAACCCTTTTCATTATGGAGCCACCTGCCGGAGTCGAACCGGCGACCTACTGATTACGAATCAGTTGCTCTACCAACTGAGCTAAGGTGGCCTTCATGACGTTTGGGCTTGATATACCAAGGTTTTCCGGCAAGGGCAAGGGTTTTGTCGGTCGCGCGGTGCCCCGGCGATGGGGGTCATTTTTCGGTGATCGTTATCACCCCGTCCCATTCAGTTGGCGGCTCGGCCAGCAACCTTTCGCAGCGCTCGGCATAGCAGCCGGCAATGGAACTCCCCCCGGTAAGACCGGCGAAAGAATCACGAGCGCCGGTAAAATCGCCAGCGTTGAATAACGCCAGGGCCTGCTGGAAACGCTCTCGCTCCGCCTCCCCGGCCTCCCACGGAGTGAACAATTTGGTCGGCGTGTTCTTGCCCACCACCCGAACCGTCGCGACCTCGGCTAGCGGGAGAGGAGAATCCGCCTGTCGCGCCGTGGCCTCGGTCAACAGGATCGAGGTGGCGAACTGCTTATTGATCCCCTCAAGCCGCGCAGCCAAGTTCACCGCATCGCCAAGCACGGTGTAGTTGAAACGCCGAACCGACCCCATGTTGCCAACCACCGCCGGGCCGGTATTGATGCCGATCCGCATACGGAGTTCCGCTCCGTATGCATCACGATAACGCGGCCGCAGGTCATTCAGCCGTTGCTGGCAGCGAATTGCCGACCGCAGTGCCCGGCTGGCGTGGTCGGGTTGATCGATTGGCGCGTTCCAGAAGGCAATGATCGCGTCACCCTCATATTTATCGATGGTGCCCTCCTCGGCCAGAATGATCTCACTCATCTCAGAAAGATAATCATTCAACAGCGCGGTGAGCTGTTCCGGGGTGAGCCGCTCAGAGATGGCGGTAAAACCCTGAAGGTCGGAAAAAAAGACGGTCAATTCCCGTTTCTGGCCGCCGAGAGAGAGCTGGCGCGGATCGACCAGGAGTTGCTCGATCACCGAGGGGTGGAGGTACTGGCCAAAGACCTTCTTGAGATAGCTGCGCTGGCGCCCTTCGGTGGCCTGGTTCAAAAGGAAAGCAAAGGTCCCCGCCGTCACGATAGCCACCGTGGGCGGCAGGACCGGCAGCCAGTACCCGACCCCATAAGCCACGAAACCGGCAGCCAGCGGCAAGGGGACAAGCCCGGCGAAGAGAGCGAGGGAACGCAAAGGCCGGTTGGCCACGACAATGGCCATGCCGGTCACCAGGCCCAAAAACATCGTCGTCAGCCCAACAACGGGCCAACCAACCTCAGCAAGAAAATCGCGGGACAGGAGATTGCTCAAGGCAGTGGCGTGAATCTCCACCCCCGGCATTACCCCGTCGGTGGGGGTTGCGCGTATGTCAAGCAGGCCAGGGGCGGAAAAACCAAAAAAAACATAACTGTCACGGAAGAGCGCCGGATCGATCGTGGGCCGGCCACCCTCGCGAATTACCAGTTCCGAGCGGATGACCTCGGCCAGCGAATAGGTGGGGACGGTGCCCGAGGGGCCACGGTAACGCAGGAGGTAGGGATGGTCTACCGTCACTGCGGGGACAGCCTGATCCGTTCTGGCCAGTAATGCAGCCAGGGCCAAGGAGGAACGGCCATCCCCATGCCGCAGCACCAGGCGGCGGAAAATGCCGTCGTCATCCGGGGTCTCGCCCACATAGGCTAAACTCACCGCGTTGGCGGCCAAGTCCGGGATAAGACCGCCTGCTTGCGCGTCAGCCTTGTAGGCCAGCACCACGTTACCGCTTTCATTGATCCGCTGGGCCAAACGCTGGTCATCCTCCACCCCGTAAACCGATGGTTCGCTGAAAAGCACGTCGAAGGCGATGCTTTTGGGTTTACCCCGCGCCAGAAAATCAAGCAGATAAACATAGGTCTCGCGCGGCCATGGCCAGCCGAGACCATTATCCATGCGGCCCCAGTCGAGGGAAGATTGATCAAGGGTGATAATGCGGATGCGTTCCGTGGCCGGTCCGGGTGCGGCCAGCAGCCGCACCCGCCATGACCAGGTAAGGTTCTCGAAGGGTTGCAGCACCCCACTGGCCCAGCCACCCAGGGCCACCGCCGCGGCAATCGCGCCCAGCAGTAGCCCGGCCAGCAGGTTTCGCCGCAGCCTAGCGTCAGACATTCCCAAGGGCAGCGGTAAAGCGTTTGCGCCGCGAGTCCGGCGATGGTACGAGGCCGGGCATATCCGGCTGGCCGGCGCGCAATTCCGCCAACCGATCGGCAGGCGCGGGATGGGTCTTCAGGAAGGCGAAGCCGCCCTGCTCCTGGTTGGTCCGCTCCATCGCCTCCAGCAGGGTCAGCAGCGGTGCAGCGGCATAGCCGCTCCGTTCCAGGATCTTCACCGCCGTCCGGTCCGCCTCCAACTCGGTGGAACGGGAATAGCCCTTGTCCACCAGGGTGGTTACCGCATCCTGGATGCTTTCGCCAAAGAGGGAGGTCAATTGCCGGAACTCCGGCGAGCCGGCGCTTTTTGCCCCTTCCACCGCCAGCAACGCCGTGGCCGACGTGAGGCGCGAGGTCTTGATCGCCTGCAAACCGTGCTTAAGCTCGACATGGGCGATCTCGTGGGCCAAGACCGCCGCCACCATCTCTTCGGAATCACAGAGCCGCAGCATGCCACGGGTGACGAAGACAAAGCCGCCAGGCGCGGCAAAGGCATTGATCTCTGGCGTATCGAGCACCACGAAATGATAGCCGCTGAAGGTCTCGGTGGCGCCCGAAACCTTGACCAGGGTCTGGCCCAGGAGATTCAGGTAGTGGGTCGCCGGCTGGGCCTCGTGCATGGGGTAGGCCTGCAGGATGGTGGCGCCCACGGTGCGGCCGATGTAATGCTCCTGCTCCGGGGTGAGCTCCTGCACCGCCTCGCTGATTTTCACCGTGGCATCGATCAGGGAACTGGCCTGTTCATGGCTCACTACCCCGGTGGCCGCCAACAGGTTGGCACTGACCTGCTTGCCAAATTCCTGGGCCTCGACGCAGCCGGTGGCCGCAAAAAGCAACGCCCCGGCGATCATGGTCCGGATTCTCATCGCGCCCTCCCCGTTCCGCCGGCCTCGGAGAATTTTTTTACCTCCGCTTCCGGCACCGTGATTTTCTCGACCCGGTCCATCAGGTCATAACGGAGTTGGCCATGTTCCTTGCGGTAGGCCGCCTCGACGTTTTTGTCAAAGCCCTTCCCCGCCAAGGCCACCTCGTTGTCCGCCACCGCCCCCGCCCGGCTCGCCTTGCCCGGCGCCATCCGCAACGACTGCTTGCTCTCCGAAACCGCCGAGCCATGCAGCCAGCCGCTCGCCGGCGCGGTGATAAAAAACCAGCCATCCTGTTTTTTCTCGACCGTCACCGCGGTGTCGTAGGGAATTTTTTTCTTGATGGCGCCGAAGGGCGACGGACTCTGGCGGAGCACCCCCTCGCGCACGGCGATCCGCTCGGCCCGGAGATCAACCGGGGCAAGCACCACCAACAAAGCGAGCAACATGATGCGATAGCGCATAATACCTCCTTTGGAAGAAGGGAAGCCTGAGACAGACAGGGCTTATTTTATAGAAATTGCCGGGCGAAGACCAGCCAGAAAATCCCTCCTTCCAACGGCCAACTTAAGCCGGCACGATGGTCATCCCCGCAAAATTTCGCTGGCCCGTGGCGGCTGGTCATATTATCGTACAGCCATGCCCGCCAAGAACCCCATCACCATCCTGGTGGTTGACGACGACACCACCCACCGCTACATGCTCTGCGCCATGCTCAAGGAATGGGGCTGGCAGGTGGCGGAGGCAGACGACGGCACCACGGCGGTGGCGGCGGTGGAGGCGCGCCCCTTCGACGCCATCCTCATGGACGTGCGCATGGCGAAGATGGACGGTATGGAGGCACTCACCCGCATCCACGCATACAACCCGGCCATCCCGGTGATTATCATGACCGCCTTTTCCTCGGTGGATGCGGCGGTGGAGGCGATGAAAAAAGGCGCCCACGACTATCTCACCAAGCCCCTCGACTTCGACCGTCTGCGCCTTACCATGGCCAAGGCCCTCGACCACCGCGAGGTGGCAGAAGAGAAGGCCAAGGGTGGCCACCCCGGCCAGCCCCCCCTCGACACCCTGGGCATCATCGGCCAGTCGCGGCCCCTGCTCGACCTGCTGGAAATGTTGAGCTACGTGGCGCCCACCGAGGCCACCGTGCTAATTGCCGGCGAATCCGGCACCGGCAAGGAACTGATCGCCTCGGCCTTGCACGCCAACAGCGCCCGCCGAAGCGGGCCGTTCGTCAAGGTCAACTGCGCCGCCCTGGTGGAGACCCTACTTGAATCGGAACTCTTCGGCCACGAAAAAGGCGCCTTCACCGGGGCCGACCGGCGGCGGGAAGGCAAGTTCGTCCAAGCCGACCACGGCACCATTTTCCTCGACGAGATCGGCGAAACCTCGCCGGCCATGCAGGCCAAGCT
>Ga0172375_10007414_pt1 | contig 15050 bp, 26 predicted proteins | sample LakKiv1m_FD_114537 | JGI IMG/M metagenome (GOLD analysis project Ga0172375, IMG submission 114537) | Freshwater microbial communities from Kabuno Bay, South-Kivu, Congo - kab_092012_11.1m | ecosystem: Environmental > Aquatic > Freshwater > Lake | place: Democratic Republic of the Congo... | reverse complement strand
TTCACCCTGACGAGACCTAGGTGGCTCCTGGTCGAAACGGTTAGGCACAGGCCTAACCGTAGGCGATAGCCAAATATGAAAGGAGACCTAATATGGCAACATCTTCAGTGGTGAAGTATTGTGCCCAGTGTGGACAGAGACTTCACCCTGACAAACGGCAATGGCGCCATAGCCAGCTTGGCCGTAGATTGGTAATTTGTCGCTCCTGCTTCAATACCGAAGAGAGGCGAATTTACCGCAACCGGACTGTACCTAATGCCGCTGCGCCCAACGCCCATCGGAGTCAGCGGACCGCCGCTCAGTGAGGTGCTACAATGGCAAAACGGAAGAAACTAAGAATGAAATTGGTTGGCATGGACGCCAATGCGTTTGCCATCCTGGGCCGTTTTCGACAGGCCGCCAAAGCTGACAAATGGCCAGAGGAGGAGATACAGAAGGTCATTGATGATGCAATGAGCGGTAGCTACGACCATCTGTTGTCTGTGATTTCCAAGCACTGTCTACGCGGAGGATTTTAGGAAGGAGAGATCAGCAATGACACTAAAGATGACGTTGGAGCTTCGTGTTACTCAATTGGAAGGTGTGCCAACCGAGTACCGGGCTGTGCTGCTCTGCAATGGTGACACAGTCCACTCCGAAAAGGTGGCCACACCTGCCAAATCATTGTTCCTAATGCGCCAATTCCTATTGCCACGCTGCAACGGGGTCTGGCAGCAACTCGATGACGTAGGGAAGCGGCGTGGAATTGCAGATAGCGAATGCGGACAACCACAAGGACAGGACACCCTTTTGACATGGCTAAGTGGAGGCTTTGCTGGTTCCATGTCAGCTCCATTGGCACGTGAGGTATTCAACTGGTTGGATGGAGATCCAGAGGCCATACATGCCATGTGCAATGCCCTGGCACAGCGCCTACGTGGGACGCAGTACGACATCAGGGGATAGAATGGGGGGATGAGGCTGACCGTATGAGAGACGAGCTGGCGAATTCCGGGACGCCGAGCAATGGCGTAGGCTACGGGCCAAATTGGCCCGTAAGTATCGAGGAGATCGAAATGCTGGTAAGGCTAAGAAAATTCGGAAGAACACGGATCCTTCGAATAGGATCCGTCGCAGTGGTGTATGATGTTGGGTTGAGAGGTTGGATTGTAAAGTTGATTTGGCGCGCCGGGGCAGGTTATATAGGAGGATGGACTGCGTTCCTGGGGCAGCATGCGTATGCCTGGGGGCTGTGGAATGACTATTGGCGATGGGCAGAGTACCCACTTGTCGTAGGAGCCACCAGGAATGCCACGCACGTCCCATTTGTTGTTCACTAGGAGGAGAAAAACCATGAAGATGAGTAAATCAAAGAGACTAAAAATGGCAGCTGCTGCTAGGAGGCAGTGCTATGTTGTTGCATACGTTCCAACAGGCCAAAATGAAGATGGAATGTGTGCGTTCAGACGCGCTCCCGCCCTATACGGACCGAGACAATTTCAGAACCACCTGGAGAACCGACTGGCCATGGCGCAAGTGGAGCAGAACCCCGTTTTGTCTACCGCTCTGACACAGTTCTTGGCGGGAGATCAGCGTTATATTGCAGTCAATGGTGCAGTGTACGAAAACCGCAATTCCACTCAGCCAACTGCACCCATTAGCCTTGTGGCGCTAACGGAGGAAGTCCGCCCCCGTCACAGGATCTGACATAGGCGGTGTGGGCATTGGGTGGAGCAACAAACACGGACAGAAATAGTGAAAGGATACATAGATGGAACTTTTGAACCAGATTGTCAATGCAGCAGCGGATCCCGTTGCTGCCAATACAAATACGGATGCTCCAAAGGCACACTCATTCACCGCTGGAGATCAAATAACAGAGGCAGGAAAAAAATATGCACAAGCAGCCCTGACAACGAATGTCCCCACACCCTACCGTGGTCTAGGAGCGGACGTGTCAACGGCAAACAACAATGCACAGCTAATCCGAGAGATGGCTGGCCTGATGTGGAATCCAGTCAAGGTGGAGGCCGCCGCCAAGGGCCCAAAGGGCGGAATCATTGATGTTCCTGGCGAGTACTGGCTGTACAAGTCCGGCACACAGGAACGTATTCCAGTGCGTAGCGTCACAGAAGACTTCGTTCCTCACACCAACCAACAACTAATAGATATGACTGTGAAGTTCGCCAATGAAATCCAGGCGACTGTGCAGCGCATGGGCCACATGAACGGCGGCAGTCTTATTTGGGCTGTGGCTTCCAGTCACATCTTAGAAGATGTTGTGGTCGGGGACACTTATGGGATGAACATCGTTCTACGCAGCGGCCATGGTTGTGGTGTCGCAACAAAATTGACAGCACAGGCCTTCCGCCTCGCCTGCTCCAACGGAGCCGTCGTTTGCGTAACTGCGGGCCGTGTTCGTGTCCCCCACAGCACAGGGCTGACGGAGATGCGCATTATGAACGCCATCGACTATATGCGTACGGCCAGCGAGGAGTTTCACAAGTACCTGGACCGCGTCCGTCCGCTTTATCAGGTTCCGGCCACTCCTGCGGTCCTACGGTTGGCCCTGGCGCAGTATCTCCTAACCAAAGACGAGGATTGGGCCAAGGTGGTTGAAGCCGCCACCTTAGGTGCTATCAAACCTGACTCCAAAGAGGAACGCCGCGTAGGGGCCGATGTGATTGAGCGTGTCCTCCAGGCCGAAGCCAGTCAAAGATATTTGGCCGAGCGGATGTTTAACCAGCTTGATCGGCAGCAACCGCTGCTGAATGCCGTTATTGATGCCACACAGCATCAGCCAGGAGCCCAATTTAGCCAGGGTACAATGGCGCATATCCTGAACGGCATGACCTACCACGACAGCCATGTGAGAGCTGCCAACCGTGAAAGTGGAGGTGATGCCCAGGTGCTGCGCGGCTTTGAGCACGATAATGCCCAGGGCGTCTTAGAACTGTTGGAGCAGCAGTATGTTCCAGCGGTGCGGCAAGTGATGGGACGCCGGTAACATAAGAAAAGCCCCAGCCCTGGAGGGTTTGAACCTTCAGGACTGGGGCTTTTTTCGTTTCTAAGGCCTGTTCAAAGGCTGGAGGGTCGGATTGCACCCAGAAAAGTCTGAACACAGCGCTACGGGCCACCGACGACTCGTTTCAGGGTGAATAATCAGCCTATAGAGGCGCTATCCAGCATATGGCGGAACCTGCGGTAGCTTTCGGCTAACGACTCCTCACTATCGTCCTCAGCTGGCTCTTCCAATTCGATGCCGTTTAGGCTGGCGAACACGTCACCCGGAGGAACACGTTTGACGCCCCCCAGGGCAGCAATGGCCGCCACAATACGATAGGCACGGATGTCACCTAACCTTATGCGTGTGAAGTCTTCTTCGAATTTCTGCTCACAGAGGGTGGTGAACCCGAGGATGGTAAGGCGGCCGATTTGGGCGTCATTGAGTTTAAGATGGACTCGTCCGATGGCCCATACGTGCCCCCACCACTGTTTCGAGGAGAATGACTTAGGGGAATGGTGCCTTCCCCGTGCGTAGGGCGAACCTTCTCCGACTCCTCCTTATCTACAGAATTGGCGATGCTGTGATGCAGTATTTGAGGTAGAAGCCGAACCAAAGCCCCAGCATCCAACATGGCACCTACCTGGGAAATTGTGAACGGCCAGACGGGCTCGTCACCTCCATCGTATGTGTGCCATCCAGCCCAAATCAGTGCCCGTACATCCCGCATTCCAATTTTCCGTAATATTTCAACAGCAGTCTTCTCCAGGGCAAATGCGGCTTGTGGGCTGTCAGGTGGACCTGTATTGGAGGCGGCGTCTTGTGCCGCCTCCAACGTCAATGGCTGTAGTGATGTAAGAAAATCGAGGAAGAACCTACCTGTCGCCTCCTCAAAGGCACAAAGTGTGTTCAGGTCGAAGTGGATGGTGGCCTGGTGGCCTCCAATCTCCACGTGAAGCGGTTTCGCCGTTGGGTTAATTGACATTTCAAATCCTTACGAGGCTGTAATTGCTCCTGTGATAGTGACTTCGATGCTGGCCTGTAGTACGTTGTCTACAGGGCAATCGAATCCGTGGCCTGTGACGTACCCGGCATACGCGAGTGTCCCCATTGCAGCCGGGAAGGTTGTGGTGAAGTTTCGTTCCGTCAAGGCGATCAGATCCGCCCACATGCCAGTGACGAATGCGTGTGTGGCATCTAACGGATCAAAATTGATTGGAAACGAAATGGTACCAGGATCAATAAGTGTTGCCAACTTCTCCATCCAATTGCCGCTTGTGCTGTGCGTCGTCACGTCTTGCACAGTGGCCTTTGTGGTTGGACCGGAAATGGACCGAACCTGTCCAATGGTAGCGAATACCTCCGGGCTGGCCCCGTCACCGATTTTTTGCAATGTGCCTTTTGCACTTCTAATTGCCATCTGCCTACCTCCTTAAGGTGGTACTTCAAATTCTAACCATACCTGCTGCTCTAAGCAAGCGGGTCTGCTCTTCTACTGTACTCGCGGAAGAGACTTTCACAGCCAAAGCGTGAGCCTCACTAATCTGCTTACGAGTCAAATGAATTTCTATGTCCTTCTTTTTGCGTAATGTAATTTGGGCAACCTGCGATTCAGATGGCATGCGGTTACGGGCAACTTCGACAGCACACAGGGCATTACGTAATAGTTCCAGATGCTCACCAATTTCTTGCGCACGCGGAGCCAACGTGTATGTCACAAGCGAATTAATCGATTCTACTATTCTGCCAATGCCACTGCAGACATCTATCAGTATGGCAATGTTTCGCTCTGTTGCTTCTAGCTTGGCTTTCCTTGTGAACAGAAATTGCCCTGCCAAAGCGCGGGCCGCATGTAAGGCTGGTGCTGGTACGACGTAAGAATTTGGCAGACCGTTACCGTTCGGTTCTTTGTAGTGAGGCACATTTTCGGCGACAGGGCGGATGGCCTCAACAGCCGCTCGCAGGCGCTCCATATTCTGCCGTAGGTTATTTCTGTCAACCCAATTGGCAGCAGCCACAATGGCATTCACACACGGCAGAAGGCGGAACGTTTGAGTACTGACGTCAATAATGGTGGCAACGTTACTCTCTGTCGCTGCTATTGTCCCAATCTCGTCCAAGGTGTAGTTCCGCATCAGCACTCTCGCCGAGTGTAGTGCCGGGGACGAAATTTGGTAATTCAAATCCGTGGGCATATATGGTCCTCTCTATAGGTCGCTCTTCGCTGTCAAATAGTGTTGGGCCGGCCATGGCTTCTTGCGGCTTGTGACTTTCAAGCCAGTGCTTGAGAACACCAGGAACCGTAGGGCCATCAAATTCACAGTCTGGGCAACGAAATCGTTTCGACCCGCGCCATTCAAATGCCTCAAGCTGAATGTCCATTCACCGCCCCCTTGTAGTAATTTTTGTATTGCCTAGCGGCTTCCCCTATCCATGTTGTCAGCATTTGCAGATCTTTATCTGTATTATAGCCATGCTCTGGGTTCATTATATGCCCACGTCCGATGCCTGGACGTCCAGGCAGCCCTTTGATACCTACCACAAGCGCAGGATTAAAAGGCGATTTTAGGGACTTTGAACCACTCCATCGAGCCCACAGTTCTATGTCTATCCACTTTGCCTTTTCCTGGCAGACCACCTGTAGCATCTGAAGCACAGATCGACGCATGGCTGTTGAACACAAACTGGCATGATGCGTGTTGCTGTGCTGCCGGTATGTGCGGGTCCGCACATTGTAATACTGGGCGTTTGAAATTCCGACAAGGTCCGCACTCTGTAGAAGCCCCACCATGTACTCCAAGTAACGAGGAGCGTAATAGTCATCATCCTCAATAATGACAATACAATCGTACTGTGCGTGTGGAATAGCCTCCAACAGGTTTCTGGCCTGTGTGTTCTGCCCAGGAGACCAATACGGATTTGGCACCACCTGTAACTGATGTGCGCTGCAAGCAGTTGGCGGAAGGCAATCATCTACAACAATCCATTGCAGTGCCCCACTGTAAGTCTGGGCCAGCATGAACTGCTCGCATAAGGCGAATGCCTGTGGCCTGCCACCTGTTGGTGTTATGAGTGTTATACCGTCCATTTCCTGTTGTACCTGTCCAATGCTTCTAGCTGCATCTCACTCACCCGTCTTACTCCATACACAGCATTGAATGTGCTGCGATGGTGATGAGGTATGACAAGGTCTGGTACAAGCGCTAATCTGTACCCTGCCAAATGGAGACGACGGCAGTAATCGGAATCGTCTCCAAGGCCAACGCCAAAACTTTCATCCAAATTTCCAACGTGCTTAATCACATCACGTCGAAACATGGCGCAGAAGAAAGCCAGCATTCCATCTTTGGGGAGGATTCGAGGTGCGCCGCGCCAAGGTGTACGTCCTTGCCACGAGTCCGCCGTTGTCCGTGGTCCTACTGCTCCAACGTCACTTTGCAACCTAAAACCAGACTGTAAGGCACTAAGCCATCCAGATACGGCCTGTGTGTCGTTATTCATCACCACAATGTATTCTGCTGTTGACAATAAGAATCCTTGATTAACGGCCTGCACAAATCCAATGTTGCAGTGGTTGCGAACAAGCAGGTGTGGCCTTCGTCCTAGTATTTCGTAAACCTCCTCAGTGTCGTAACTGCCGTTATCAATAAAGATGATGCGAAAGTCTTGGCTGTACCGAATTATGGACAGCAGGCAATTTCTACACAGCCGCGTAAGAGTCGCATCCAGGCCATAGTGCGGAATGATAATATCAAACTTTACAGACGCCATGGCAGTGCAAACCCTTGAACACGGCAGAATTCTGTATCAACCGGTAAGGAGAGCAGTTTTGGATAGATTCGCGTTAAGTCATTATCTATTGTACTGCCCACATGCCCATGAATTTTCCACGGCTGATCGAGTAGGTAAACTGGTAACCCACGTGGACGGCGGGCATTGTTGTACTCCTTATCTGCCAGCCAGTACCCACGTTCGTACAGCACACGGTAGCAGGCGTCGCTAATCTGCCAGCCTGGAGCCTTAAAACCACGGGTCAGAAATCCCATGGACTCAATGTTATCCAGACATTCGCCCATCTGCTCTGCCGTCCAATTTGCGCACTCTTTGCTGGTCCTATGCGCCCATCCGTGTGGGACAATGTCAATCCAGCTTATGGCTTGCATATCTTTAATGAATTCTGTGGTGCAAAGACGTGGAATTGTGAACAGGGTCACTCGGAATGTTGGGTAGACACCCCGCAAAGCCGCCAGCATAGGAAGTACGTGGGCAGCGTTCTGTTGATGGAAATCGTCTAGGTCAAGTACGTATATCATGTCTCTGGTTTAGCTCCAAGTACGCGAGTAGTCCCCTTTTATGCCAATGCGTCTGTGTTAGCTAACTTGATGTTGGCTGCTTCATCCAAATTAAACTCCGCCGTGTATTCTGGGTAGTCTACAGCCTTGTTCTCTCCAATGTGCTGAACAATAGGACGTCGGAAGTAACACATCTTTACACCAATGTCGCGCAACCGCTTGCTGAAAGCCCGGTCACCCTGTCCGCTCTTTCCATACTGTGTTGGGAAATAACCGACTTGCCGACATACCTCTGTGTCGATAATGGCACCCGCCACCTGTAGAATTCCCTCCTGTCTTAGTTCTATGCCGTCAACCACCTGCCATCTTACTTTCTTCTCAATGTATGGTAAGTTGCAAGCGCAGAATGTCCAATCAACACATCTATCATCTGCAAATGCCTGACGGTTCAGATGTTCGTATTGCCTGAGCAACTGAGATGAATAGCCAGACGGGTAGACAAGGTCATCTGACGTGAGCATGAATTCCCTATCCCGGACAAATGCCTTTATGCCTGCCGTCTTTAGGTAATCGGCTCCTGGGTTTCCAGTAAGAAACAGCGCATCGTCAGCCATACGGCGGATGATTTGGCAAGTTTCTGCATCCGATCCACCATCCACAACGTAAAGTCGGATGTCATCCTGCCGTAGTGACTTAAGGCATAGCTGTAGGTATTTGGGCCTGGCGTAGCTGGTAACAATGACTTGAAGCACTAGTGCATCTCCCAGTGGACATACTGATTAGTTCTGGACACCTTGCAGGTGCCTAGAACCACTAGAATAACTCATGTCTATTGGCATAGGTCGTGTTATTTATCCTTTCAAACAAATTCCAACAATTTGTCTGCGGCTGCGGGCCAGCGAGGTCTTCACTGCCCCATACGGCCGCAGAAATCTTTCCACATCGCCTTCTGTGAAGCTCCAGATGTGATACTCTGTATCTACGACATTCTCACGTGGCACCGTAACAATTATAGCCCGCCATGCCAGCCGTGCCAGTTCGGCCACAGCAGCAGACGGATTCTCAAGATGTTCAAGCAGTTCTGTGCACATCACCACATCCACGCAGCCATTCAGCAATGGAAGCGGACCTTCTGCGATGTCCCACTGCAATAGCATACGCCAATTCACAGCATTATGATAGCGAAGGAACCTAATTGCCGCTATGGATGCGTCCGTCCCCCACCAAGTTACATCTTTGGTCTGTCTATCAATACGTTCAGGCCCAATTCCTGCGCCTGTGGCCACATCTAAAACTGTCTCTCCTGGTAATATGGCGGACGACACAATTTGCACAAGGTCTTCCGCGCCCCATTGGGTCCATTTCCGGGCCGATTCTGGTGTCCCATAAATCTTGTCCCAGTTCTCTTGTGTGTTGATATTTATTTGACGAACACGTATCACTAGGGGTGTACTCCCTTCTCCCAATCCGCCATTCCGGCCCGCTTTCGAATTCTATCAATCCTATTTTCTAGGTTCACAATTGTACCTCCTCTATACGCTTCCTCTTAAAATACTCCGGCATCGCCGCCTCCTGCCCGTCTGTTGTCATATAGTGGGCCACATGCAAGTCCTCAATGTACCCAATTGGCACACCCTCCCCTCGTAGCCATTTGCAAAAGTGCCCATCATTACCATAGGCCAACGGTAACGACTCATCATACAGGTACCGTTCATAATGCTGAATTGGTACGATATGGAATAAGCCGCCAACAATTTGAGTCCACCCGATCTCATGACTGCAAAGATTTTCGATATGCTGCCTGTGGACTTGCGTGCGGATCCCAGACACGTGTGGAGACAGCACAGGCATTTGGCGTGGTTCAAATGAGTAGCTCTTGCACAACCTATCATACAGATCTACTACCTGATCCAGCAGCCCTGCTGTCAGGATCTCACAATCGTTATCCATTTTAATGACAAGGGAGGGCTTATTGGCCATAACAAGTTCACGTAGCATATTACAGCCGCAGGCAATACCGACGTTTTTTGGCAAAACCACAACTTCGTCCGCCACATTGGACAACCGAAGCCAGTCAACCGTCCCGTCTTTAGAGCCATTGTCTAAAACGATATGGATGTACGGATGACCAGCACGTTTCCGCAAGGAGTTAAAGCAATGTTGCGTCAGCGCCAATCTGTCCCGTGTTAGAGTGTAAATGACTACCTTCACTGCAACCACCCAATATGATAATTTCCACACGTGGATACATCCGCGCAATCAAACACAGTGCGGCAAATATCTCGCAGACTGTCACAAGTAAAATCCCAAACATGGTCTGGATACCTACAGCCATTGCGCTTGGCAGTAGCACAATGCATGTCCACTGTACTAACCACAGCCTGGCCGCCTGGTCTCAACATTCGCTTCATCTCCTTTAACAGTGCCTCTGGTTGTTCCATGTGTTCAATAATTTCTCCGGCGAACACATAATCAAATCGTCCCTCCTGTAAAGGTACGCACAACACATCCGCCACAATGTATTGTAACTTGCCCATGCTATCCCGCAATGTCATTCGTGCGGCCTCAATACTGAAATCCACGCAGACAATAGACCCATTCCACGTCTCCCGTTGCGCTAGGTACATACCGCACCCAAGATACCCAGCCCCTAAATCTAGGACCACAGAATTGTCCACGACAGAGCGCGTCATGGTACGCATTCGCAGATTGTTAAACGAGGCACCTTCCCATTGCGGCCAGATCGTATTGAAGTACGAAGGCGTATTGATGTTGACTGGGTTCCACCGCCGCATCACAGCACCGCCTCTAAAGGAAGATTGTGCTTTATGGCTACCGCTTCCTTACGAATACGGTTATTCTGCTTATCTGATTCTGTGATGCCTAATCGCGTGGCTGTATGAAAAATCAACCTGCCGCAATGCATTCCTACACATCCGTTTTCGACCATCGTAAGCCAGTAATCCCAGTCAATTAGACGAACCAGGCTCTCGTCAAAATTAGGTGCGCACGCCAACCTAACAAGAGTCATTGTGCTAATGTAGTTGACACGGCGCAATTGGGCAACATCAAACTCCACGTCGCATTGTGGCTTACCACCTATCTCATATGTGCCGTACACAAAATCAACGTGAGGTGCCTGCCTGGTGGCATTTAGCATCCATCCAATTGCCTGCGGCTCCCAACAAATGTCGTCATCACTAGGCAGCACAAAGGAGTATCTCTCTGCACGTGCCCAGGCAAGCCCCTGGTTCAATGCCCAGGCCTGCCCTCGCAATTCTTCGTCTTGTACGATGTGAACGTCAAACTCATGGCAATCTTGCACCGCCAGGCTACGCAATGTAATTTCTGCCCGGCTACCACGCCGGCACGGGATAATGACACACAGAGGATGCACCATTCCTCCTAGCCGAGCAGTCTAAAGACAAGGGACACAGTTACCATATCTTCCGAGTCTTCTTGGCAAGTTTCGGTTATGATAAAAGATTCTGCGGATCCACAATTGGCCACAGGGTCAAGGCACTTCCTGGAGTCGCGTTGACGACACGAACACGGGCTAGTTCCAACGGCTTCTGCAGTGTCTGAAACTTCGGCAGTATGACGTTCTTCATTACACGCTGCTCTTTGTCTTCGTTGTCCCCGTTTCTTGTACGCCAATGTGACCTCCCATTTACCGTCTGCATATCGAAGCCGACCAGCACAATTTCTTTTGCCCCTAAATGGTAGGCTAAATTGATAGCCTGATAGCCGCTGTTACTGCCGTGCCGCACACCACATGGATCTGTTTCTAATCCGATTGGTCCTGTGTTGCGAAGCCTTCGAACGCCGGAGATCACATTCTCCAAAGTTACAATCCACTTACCAAAAAAGGCATTACGCACCTGCCATTCGTTCACTTGCCACCAGTGCAAATCACAGAAATAAAGAATGTCGGCATGAGGGGCACGCAGGTAGGCATCGTTTAGGGCAATACTACGGTTCATTCGGCAGAGCTGGGTAACTGGTGCGTGTGCAAGACTAGGCCCACACCCAAGAATGACAGCACGCTCTCCATACCATTGCGGTGGAACTGTCCAGTAGCTCATAACCAATCCACCAGGACTGTGAAATTGGCGGTCATATTAGGCCGTTCTTTCTCGTCGTAGAATTCTAATGGTGCCATGGCCATTGCCTGGATAAGACGAATACCGTAGGCAGACAAATCCGCATCGTGGAGGGCGTCTAACACAGCCTTCCATTTGGTGTAGCACGCAGAGTACTCTTTTCGCGCTGTCCTAACTCGCACCTGGAACGTAATGCTGGCGTTCTCGCCCCCATGCGTATTCTGAGGTGCCCCACCTGTAAGGTGTAGGCTGACAACCTGATCCTGAGTATCTGGGCAGAAGCCAATAAAACACCTCCACGTATCCCCATTGACCACGGCTGCTGTGGTGAGGACTGTTTTGATATCATCTAAAACCATATTATCCTCGCAATGCCTCTAGTACCGACACACGCAATTCTTCTATGATGTCTTTGTAAGCCTCTTTGGCAGGTGTCTCCAGGTACTTCCACTGCCTCCCGTTTCGGTAATTTTTGTTGATTTCGTGGACGTGAACCGCATACGGCGCTGCCGGCCCACCAGCCACAATCTTTACAACAATCTCATTTCCTATACGTTCGGCATTCTGAACGTGAATGGTGTTCATCAGATTCCCTGTATCAATGGGGACATATTTCGATTTGCTGGCTGTGGCTATCTCCTCTCCGCTACGTCTTAAAGAACCTTTTACAACCAACTCCACACGAGGTCCCAGCAGCTCAAAGGCCCGTAGCAGGTCTGCATCCCCTTTGATTTCAAATCTGAAATTGTTCGCCATGGCCTACCCAAAGTAAATTTTCGTATGGTGTGGTCCGTTTTCGTCGTAGCCGATATCCCACGATTGAATTGGAGGAGTGCTTCCATCTGGTAATGTCAAACGGTCGTCCACAGAAAGAGAGGTCACAACTTCGTTTAGCCAGACAGCCCCGCTGGCCACAACATCTGCTCCTGTGACGCGGCTGGTGACCTTCATTGCCTTGTACTGCACATGAGCCAGATAGGTCTCGGCAGCCGCATAGCTACTCGGCTTTCCATAATCGTCCCGTGCGGGAACTGCCTCAAGGGTGACCGTACTTGGCATCATATCCTGCCAGTCTGAAATAGGCATTATTCTGCCTCTTCCTCAGTCACACTGGTACCATAATCGTGCATTCCACGCCGAATTGGCGGTTGAACAATACTTGGGTCTGCCTCATTCGCCTGCTTATCGGCAATGTACAACGCGGAACTATAGGCATCCAAAGAGGCTGAAGCCTCCACCTGAAGCTGCTTCGCTAATTTGCGGTAGGCGTCGGCACGTTGGCCGTAACTAATGGAAAGATCGCCAATGGACTTATTAACCAGACGAGCATACTTGGCAGCCAACGCATTGGCACAACGGAAAGCTGCAAAGGCGGTACCCGAAGACACAGCCAGCAGACCGTTAATGGTCTCATCTTCCAACTGTATATCGTTCTGGTCTGTATCGCCAATAAGGAACCGCACCATGTCCAGGTCACGCGCGGATGGGTCACCTGTATAGCTCCAACTCATAAGGACCTCTCCTATCTACTACAGTTGTAAAGAAACGGTACTTTTAGCAACTTCCAATCTTAGGGTAGGGTTAGGTACTGCACCAGCCCAGAAAACGTTACCTTGGTACCGTATCTTTAGAATTTCGTTAGGCCTAGCGGTGGCAGCGGTAGAGTTTCTAAACCTACCTTATGGAAGCACTCAATCATACTGTGCGGGCAGGCATTCACAACCTCAATTTTCAGCCGCTGTATGTCACCAATGGTGTACGTGTACTGCTCTGCCCAGTGCCGGTAAAGGCTGTCTTTGTTTACCTTTCCGCCCCATGTGTAACCCTGATGCCAGTGCTCATGGCTGGCGTGCAAATCGTAGCCAAGCAAGACAATACGCCGGGCACCTTTTTGAACAGCTAAATTGAATGCTCCAAAGCCGCTGTTTCCTCCACCCATGTTAAGACAGCCAGGACTAAAATTCAATCCCTCCAAACCGCGCACACGCCGGTATATGTTCACACCTTCTGGTAGCCTCTGCACATCATAATCATCGGCAACAGCCAGATATGCTTTCGTACCAAATGCCCGTATCACGTCCATTCTGTTATCCATCCAGGTCGCATCCAGGCTGAAAAGGGCTGTTGCCCAAGGAATGAAGAGGACAGCATCATTGATAGCGACAACTGCCCTCTCACGTAGGCGTGCAAAGTCAAAACCTCGCAGAGAGGGGCCACCTCCTACCAGGTAGACCTCCTCCCATTCAGATGACTTTACTGAGACGTTTAACAAGCTGCTGTTTAGACCCATCAACGGAGACTCCACAGATACGTGCCTGTTTTTGTAATTGCAGCAGTGTCATATCTGCCAAATGTTGGTTACCAGTACGGACAGGAGTAGGGTCTGGCTTAGTTGTGGCAACCTTCTTCAGCACCACAGGAACTGGTGGTGGTGCAGGAGGTGCTGTCCGTACAGACAGGTAACGTGTTCGAATGTAGTACTCAATACGGCGCGGCATCTTCAGAAGAGGGGAATCCGCCGGAAGCAGATCCCCCTTCTCCAATGCCGCACCATTAACCATCATGTGCCGCAAGGCCACATACTGCGTGCCTGGCGGGAACCGATAGGGTGATGTTAACGATGGTAAACGGCCCACAAGAGTCGCTCCTTTCTATGCGACGATGGTGTCCCAAAATGCGCCCAAGTTAGAGGCAATCTGCTTCATATCCCAGGCCATTTCAATTTCAACACGGTCCGCCGAGAGTTCCTCCATGCGGAAACGTTTGATGCGGTTGCCCTCTTGTCCTGCCCCAAGGAGACCACGCCACGTGAAGCAGTAGCCTGCCGTTGGAACCTCCAGGTCTGGCATCGGAGTGGCGTAGCACAGCAATGCCTTTTTGCCGCCAATGAACGAGCTGGACAATGTCGAAGTACCCTCCAATGTTGTCTCTTCTGAAGCGCGCATAACAAGTACCTGCGCCACCTTGAACACTTTGGCCAGATCGGATTCTTCGACCACTGCGGCACCTCCTGGCGTCTGACCAGCTTTGACGCGGTCCACAATGTCAGGATGGTTGCAAAGAACCTTGTAAACCGGATAACCGAGGACAAGCCGATTCGGTTCCATACCTGTGTTCTGCAAAATGGTTTCCTTTGCATCCCACACATCCTCAATAGGAGTGCTGGATGCATCGTTCCATTGCAGCACTTCGTTGGTACTGGGGGAGGAGGCAACTCCGTCATAATCACGCCCCCACAAACCACCAGCGAAAAACGCCGTGGCCCAATCCTGCTCCCGTGCAAGCAGCGCCTGTTGGGTCAAAAATTGAGTCACAGACTTTTCTGTGTTGAGCGGATTGTCAGCATTTGCACGGCGGTCATCATCAATGTCGTGGTGCAAAGCCTTTTTCGAGCAGTAGTAGCTGCCCGTAGGGTCCACAGCAAATCCGGCCCCTTCGGACGGAGCTCCGGGAGCACGTTTCTTCATTTTGATGCGCCGCCAGTACTCAAGTGGATAGCTGAAAAACACGTCGGATTGCTTATCCACCGGAATAACCGGGAAGACGCGAGTTGCAATGAAGTTCGCGGCATCCTGAATGTACGCAATGGAGATATTCGTCAACGGTCTGTTGACATGCACGTCTGATGCAGTAGGAAGTGGCATGTGTAAATGCTCCTTTCAAAATCTATTT
>Ga0172375_10007413_pt1 | contig 15052 bp, 16 predicted proteins | sample LakKiv1m_FD_114537 | JGI IMG/M metagenome (GOLD analysis project Ga0172375, IMG submission 114537) | Freshwater microbial communities from Kabuno Bay, South-Kivu, Congo - kab_092012_11.1m | ecosystem: Environmental > Aquatic > Freshwater > Lake | place: Democratic Republic of the Congo... | reverse complement strand
GATTGTCCAGTCATTCCTTGCATGGCTCCAGCTAGTTTTTGAAAAAATCCTTCTGAAGTTCCTTCCATAATTTGATCAAGTAGTTTGAACAGTTCTTCTTTCTTTACTCCAGCACCAGCAGTACCAAGAAGTTGGGTGATATCATCATCCTTATCTTCTTCTAATGCCTCAAAGATTTCATCTAGTTTTGGATTAGTTTCATCGGTCAAATATTTAATGACTATTTCAACACCTTCAAGGTCGACTCCAAATCGTCCTTCGCCTTCTTTTCTGAAATGTTCTCCAAGACTTTCGATAAACTCTGGATCCAAATCACGAGCAACAATTTCCTTGAAAGTGTCCATGATTTCAGTCAGATCTTGAGGAGTAAGACCGAATTTGCTAGCGATTTCAGCCAATTCTTTTTTGTCCCTTGGTGTTATACCGCTTTCTTTTTTCGGTTTCTTTTCACTTTCGTCTTCTGGGATTTTTGAGTTTTCAGGCATACCTGAAATTGAAAATTCTGCCATATGATTTTCTCCTTTAATAAAAAAGGGTCTATATGAAATAGACCCTTATATTTTTACTTCTTTGTTGATTCTGCTGTGAATACTGAGTCAATAATTCCGTAAGCTAACGCTTCATCAGAGAATAACCACTTGTCATGAACAGTATCTTTCTTGAGATCTTTCAGGGTCTTTCCGCAGTTTTCAGCAATCATTGTCATTAAACGGTTGTTTAATTTCTTGTCAAATTCAACGGTGACTTCCATGTCTTGGATGTTTCCCTTAACTCCTGAAGACATTTGGTGAAGCATAACCATAGAATTCGGAGTTGCACCACGGAATCCTTTTGCGCCAGCTGATAGAATTGCAGCGCCCATAGACGCAGCAAGACCAGTGACATAAGTATAAACTGGTGCACTGATGAAATTCATTGTATCAATAATCGCAAGGCCGGACATTACTGAACCACCCAGAGAATTGATAAACATTTGAATTGGTTTTGTTTTATCTTCTTCATTCATAACGAGCAAAGTCGAACAAACATGGTAAGCTAATTCATCATTAACTTCGCCTACGAGATTAATGATTCGATTCTTTCGAAGTACCACTTCAATTGATTCTGGTTGTTTGTCTGTGTATGACATAATTTACCTCCTGTTAAAATTTGATTAAATGCAGACGGGCATTCACTCAAATTTATAATATATATCGTTAGTCTAAATTATTGAGAATGATAAACGTTTTTAATGTGTCTGATGCTCTCCAAGGATTTGCCCATGGATTGTTTGCGTGATCGATTGCTTCAATCTGAATGAAGCAGAGCCATCAGTAACAACTGTAGGTAGAACTCCATCCCATGTTTGAAGATACGCAATATATTCAATATAATCAAAGATTACTTGAATATCTTCCGGTGAACTTGTAGCAGTATCAATAGAATTAAAGACTTGCGGCATAGAGTGCCGTTTTGACCATCTGGGCAGTATAGCCAAATTCATTGTCGTACCAGGCCATAACTTTGATAAGTTGACGGCCATCAGCAGTTGACAAAATCTGCGTGGTGTTTGCATCGAATACCGAACTGTGAGGATTTCCGATGACGTCTGAAGAGACGATTGGATCGGTCATGAATAGCAAGGTTTCGTTTGCATATTTCTTGATCGCTTCATTGATCATTTCGACGGTGACATTCGGCGTGTTGAGTTCGACGGTCAAGTCCACGATGGAACCAGCGGGAACGGGAACGCGAAGTGCAGTTCCATCAAGTTTGCCCTTCAATTGAGGAAGGACAAGACCGATAGCTTTTGCAGCACCAGTGGACGAAGGAATGATGGATTCAGCAGCGGCACGGCCACGGCGAGAATAAATTCCTTTTTTGTGAGGTTGATCAACCAACGATTGATCGTTGGTGTATGCATGGACAGTTGTCATCATGCCACGGACAATTCCAAATTCATGGTCAAGTGCATCGGCAACAGGTGCCAAGCAGTTTGTCGTGCAGGACGCGCCGGAGATGATGTTGTCTTCTGCGGTCAATGTTTGATGATTGACGTTGTAGACAATTGTCTTGATTCCTTTTCCAGCGGGAGAGGAAATGACAACTTTCTTTGCACCAGCCTTCAAGTGCAGACCAGCTGTTTCGATTTCGGTGAAGAAGCCTGTGCATTCCATCACGAGATCGACGCCAAGTTCTCCCCAAGGAAGATTCGACGGATCTTTTTGTGCATAAATTGGAATCACTCGGTCGCCTACTACCAAGCTGGATCCTTCTACACGGATTTGGCCTTGTTTGAAAAGGCCTTGGGCTGAATCATACACCGCAAGATATGCAAGTGTTTCTGCATCGGTCAAATCGTTGATTGCAACGATATCGACTTGAGGCATGTCAAGCATGATTCGGAAGGCAACACGGCCAATTCGTCCGAACCCGTTAATCGCAACTTTAATTTTATTCATATTTAAATCCTCCTTTTTAAATTTTGATTTCTTCTACTGTAAACGAGTAGATTCCATATTCTGTAATCCAACTTGGATTAGCAGATATAAGTATGCGTCTGTTTTCTTGGAGAAACAGAAAATCACCTGGCAAGAGGTAATCTTTGATTTCTTCTTCTGAATAGACGGTTGATTCGCCTAGCGAGTTGTTCTCATTATCATAATAAACAACTAGATATTGCTTAGCTGGTTCTTTCATTTTTTCTCCTTAAATAAAAAAGGGAGAATCCGAAGATTCTCCCCTATTTTTAAGCCTTAACTTTTCTTTTCTTGTCAGAAGCTAGTCTTGCTTCAAGTTCATCTTCCATACGGTCAAGAACTTTGAGCATTTCTTTTCGGACAGCACGCTTCAATCCACGAGCACCGTAAGTTTTGATTTCAGATTTTTCGATGATTTCTTTGACTTCTTCAGCTGTTAGCTTGATGTCTTCAGTCATCTCCATACTCTTCTTATATTCTTGAACATAACGGTTGATCAATGTTTCAGCCACTTCTTCAGTAAGACCATTGAATACGATGATATCATCAATTCTATTGATAAATTCTGGACGGAAGTGTTTTGTAACTGCTTCTTTGATGTCAGCGGATTCAGTCTTGTGTTTAACGAAACCGATACCCTTTTCTTTCGAGAAGTCTTTGTCATATCCCAAGTTTGTTGTGAATACGATAATCGCATTTCTAAATGAAACACGGTTTTTGTGATTGTCTGTCATTTCACCAGTATCCAAGATGTTTAAGATTGTATCGAAAACTTTCGGATGAGCTTTTTCAATTTCATCGAACAACACTACCGAGTTTGGATATTGTTTAATCTTTGCGACTAAACCTGATTCATCATCATGGCCAATATAACCAGGAGCAGAACCCGTGATTTTTGTGACGTCCATTTCAGTGCCGTATTCACCCATGTTGATCTTGATAAGATTCTTATCAGACCCACAGAAATATTTCGCAATAATCTTGGATGTTTCAGTTTTACCAACGCCAGTAGGACCAGCGAAGATCATGGAAATCAGAGGTTTTTCGACATCAACTAATCCGCGTTCAATGAACTTGAGATTATCGACCACTTTATTGATCACTTCATCTTGACCGAGAATGAAACTACGAAGCTCTTTCTCAGTAGATTCAGTTTTGTCTTCTGAAATAATAATGTCATACTTCAATTTGATTGCGTCCATGATATCCTTTGTGAATACCACTTCATCTTTCTCATTGAATACTTTTGAATTCGCAAATGCAAGTTCAAGCATATTGATTGCCTTAGCCGGATTTGCTTGGTCAATTGTATATTTTTCAGCAAATTTTGAAACTTTTTCAGCAAGATCTGGAGATGCCTTTTTCTTAAAGAATTCTTCAAGACTTGGCATGATACCCTTCAGGATTTGAAGAGTCTCTTCAGTTGTGGGTTCCGAGATGTTTACTTTATGAAAGCGTCTTGCAAGGGCTTTATCCTTGTCAATATTCTTCATATATTCATCATCTGTTGTCGCCCAAATCATTTGAAGTTCACCACGAGTAATAAACGGTTTGATGATGTTTCCAGCACTACCAGCACCTTCAACATCACCTAATTTTACCATCATATGTGCTTCGTCAATAAACAAAATAACATTCGGATTTGCTTTTACTAACTTGATGATGTTCATAAGTTTTTCTTCAAAGTCTCCGCGATATCTTGTACCAGCAACCAGTGCACCTGAATCTAACTGATAGATAATTTTGTCTCTCAGCGATTTTGTGACGTTTTTGTTATTTACTCGATTAACAAATTCATAGACAGAAACTGTTTTACCAGTTCCGGCAGGTCCAACTAAGATAACATTGGAAATAGATTTTCCAGAAAGACCGAGTTGAATTTGATTGACAGCATCATCCGCACCAATTACAACTGGTTTCTTTTGTTTAACATATGTGTTTAAATTTGTTAATTCCTTAATTTTTTCAAGACCTTCAATTGCCTTTGGAGACATGACGGCTTTGAACTCCTCAACGATTTTTTGACTGAGTTCATCAGTTTTTGGAGTAGAATCGAGAATCATCTCAATAATTCCATGAAGACGATAACTTCTTTCTGAGAAAAGTGCACGAAGTAAATCTTCAACTTGCATTTCTCTCTTTTGAGCTATCGCGTTTCGTTTAATTTCTTCGAAAACATTCAAGCCTTCCTTGTGCCAGCTTGTTTCAAATCTTTCTCCCTCGATTGGTTCCATACCCTTAGAATAAAGTTGGTAGAATGTTTCTACAAACTTCTCTCCGGTAAGTTCAAATTCCTTTAAAATGGAAGTCAATTTTTCATGTGTTTCAGCGTATCTTTCGGTTCCTTTTTGGGAGTTAAGAAACGAAGTCGTTGCTAGGAAAATGTGAGGTGTTCCCACCCATGTTTGGTAATTCTTTTGAGCAATATTCCCAGCTTTTTGAATAATTAATTCAACATCATTCGAATATGAATTCATATTTTATTTACCTCCTTTTAGAAACCTGGATCGTCGTCTGATTTCTCAGATTGAGCATTCGGATCGGTTTGAACTTTGTTTTTCTTGCTTTCGTATTCTTTTAGATCTGTGAAACTCATTTCCTTTGCAGTCAATTCGATTTCTTCAATCTTTTCGATAATTTGCTCTTCAGTAAGAGATTTCCCTCCACCGAGCATTTCTAGATAGCTAGGATCAGATAATCTTTGAATATCCACGATTGCGCCTACATATCTGGAAATTACTGCAAAGTTAGCGATAAACTCGCTTCTTTCGCAATAGGTTAAATTATCCTTTGCTTTCTGGAGTGTTTTTTCAACACTTTCAAGAATCTTGAACATTGATTCTTCAGCAATGGTCATTCGACTCTCTTCATTTAATTCATCATAATTTAATTCAAAATCATCGTCGTCGTTAAATGACATAAATCTAGCCTCCTTCTATTTTTTCAGGAACATAGAAAAATGACGGGAAGGTTAGTTCCCGTCATTCATTTTGATCCAGTCAGCATCTTTCTTTAATGCTTTGACTTCACCATAAGGCTCTTTAAGAGAGAGATTTTTCTCATCTTGAAGAACTACCCAAAGGTTTCTCATGGTTCTTGGTTTTGGAATTTCATAATCTCCATAGCCATCTGTGAAATAAATCATAAGCGCATTTTTATAGGCGCCTGTTTCATTGATGTGATTGATTACTGGATGGAAAGATGTACCTCCACGTCCAGTGACTCTTGTGCTAACATCGCATGCTTTCTTTGGTTGATAGATTCTTCCGATTTGAGCATCACATTCGATGATTGTAATCTTGGAATCATAGTCCTTAACAATGTTAAAGATTTCATTGATAACATAAGCAATGTCTGAGTTACTCATTGAACCAGAGGTATCAATAGCAATAACCAATTCGACGTGTCTCTTCGGTAATTGACCGCTAAGGTCTGCACGATAAGGTTGTCTTCGATTAAGACGAGTTTTCGTTTTTCTGTGTGGAACAGGAATTGCACCAACATATTTACGAAGAACTTGTTTCCATGAGATTTCAGGTTTTTTAAGAAGTTTTTGAATTTGTTCTACTAAACCAGCAGGCATAAAACCTCTTTGTTTTTCGTTCATATTGTCATAGGCTTCAGAAACCATACTTTTGATTTTTTCTTTTGCATCTTCAGAATCAAGACCTTCCCATTGGTGAGGTGTTTGACCGTTTTGGTTATTTTGTGTTGCAGCTGCATTTGGATCTGGTTGTCCGTTAGGATTTGGTTGTCCTTGTCCCATACCTTGACCTGATTGTCCGTTAGGATTTGGTTGTCCTTGTCCCATACCTTGACCTGATTGTCCGTTAGGATTTGGTTGTTCTTGTTGTGATTGAAGATCACCATCACCCTTAGCAAAGTTCTGTAGGAACTTATAATAGTACTCGAGAGAACTGTTGTCCTTTGGAGTCTTTCCAGTTTCTTGGTTTACTTTTGCAGCGGTGTATGCATCTTGAGGAAGAATCAATTTTTTATTTTGATCTGTCTTACTAAGACGAATATCTTGTTGAACCATACTAGAGATGGAAGCACTTGATGCTTTTTCTAGATGGTTATGAGCTTTTGTATCTTTTCCTGAGTTTAGCGTAGCAAATGATGCAGGGTGAGCATAGACGAGTCTGAGAATTTCAGATACTACTAATGCTGTAAATTCTGCATACTTATATTTGGCCAAATACAAGGGATTGAAAAGTAAAACGATTGGTTCTTTCTTCAAGTCCAAGTCCATGGGACCACGGATGTTGAAGCTAATCTTTGTATCCATGTTGATTAAAATCGAACCATAGAAAACATCGTGAGCTGTGATAAGATGAATTTTTTCAAATTCAATTACTTTCTCAAATGCCTCTTTAAGAGGGGGAAGGATGGACTCGTCCACCTTCCCATTATTTTGTTCAGCAGATTTCTCAGCCTGAGCAACCAACTCACGACAGATATTATATACTGCTAGAATATTAACTTTTTCTGCCATGCTTTTTCTCCTTTATTTTGACTTGTCGTTATCGATTTGACGCATTGTTCCTTCGAAGTCAACCAATTGGTCGAGAACTTCATCAACGAAACAATCTGAAATTTTCGAGAAGACGTTTTTGCCGTCTGCAGCTACTACTTGATCAACTTGAGAAAGTTTCTTGGCGAAAGCAATTCTTGTTGAATCATCAAGCATATTGACAAATTCTTTGATTTGTTCTTTATAATTAATGTACATTTTCTTTTCTTCAATTTTTGTTGAAGATTTCTTTTGTTCGAAGTCAACTACTGTGTTGGCAATATGGCGAACCACGTTATCAGCCGTAATTTTACGACGAAGCGGTTTTTGACGATTGAATTTAGCAACGATGGCATCTTCGATTTTGTCGGACTTACCATTGATGATTTCGATCGGTTTGATATTGTTTTCTTTGTTCGCAATTGCTTGGAGTAATGTACGACCAGCAGTTGGACCAACTTTACCATTGATTAATGCACGAAGATCTTCTTCATCGTGTTTTCTGTCTTCAGCAGTAAAGATTTTGCTTGTGTTGAAACGGCTGATGGATTCATAAATATACGAAACCATTTCCCAAGAGCGTGGAGACGGACTTTGCTCATCAGTGTCTTGGTTGCCTTTTTCATTTCTCATGAAGATATCGTCTGCAGTTGCAACCGCAGCGACAACATCTGTGTTCAGTCTTGCATTTAACGCATAATCGACCCATTCATCGATCTTTGCATTGACAACGATTTTAAGGAAGCGGTCTTTCTGAGCGTCATCCATTTCGTTGGTTGCATAGGTCGAATTTTGAGAAGATGGGTTTACTGCACCAACAACAGTGACCCACCAAGGAAGATCATAGCCATTGATATTTCTGTTAAGAACGATGTTCATTAACTCTTTCATGGTTTGAGTTTCTGTACGGTTGAGTTCGTCGATGAATAAGAAAATCGGTTTGATTTCACCAGATTCGATAAGATGAATCTTTGTGTCAGGATCGAGTTCTTCACCAAATTTCCAGTTGTTGATTTCGCCACTAATCAATCTTTCAATTTTGGATTTGACCGGGAATCTTTTTGTTTTGCCATCTTCTCTAACGACAACTGCGTTTTCTTCTAACTTAACTGCACCGCCAAGGAAACCTTCAGCCTTAGCAATACGATAGTATTCCTTTTCTACTTTTTGAATATTCGAAATTTGGAAATAAGGAACGAAACGAACTTCTGATGCGCCATCTTCAGTTGGGCTTGCGAATGGGAGACCTGTGATTTCCCCTTCTTTTAAGGAACCACCTTCAACAACTAATGCGCGGCCGCCTAAGGCTCTTGCTGCTGCATGGACGATTTGTGTTTTACCAATACCATGCGGACCTGAGAGTAGCATTGTAATTGCCACGCCAGGAGGAGTCACGAGATTTGTCGCGAAAACCCTCTTTAATAATCTGCTTGAATCTTTAATACTTGCCATAAATAATTTTCCTCCTATTAATTTATTGAGCCATAGATTCCAATTAACTCTATTTTATAATATATTTGTGTAGATGTTTTTAAAAATACAACCTGGATTTCTCCAAGTTGTATTATTATTATTCTAAAAATATCTTTTCTGTTTGTTGTTCCTTTATCAATTCAATTGCCTGAAGGAACTTGTCAAATTTGCTATCATATAATTTTAGATAGTTAAAATTTGATTTCTTTATTGCTTCATCTTGAGCTAACTCGTCATCAATATCTCTAAGACGATAGTGCATGTTATCTGATGCTTTTACATTTATAATCAAGTTCATCGATGTTATGTAAAAATCAGGTATATGAAATTTTTGTTCTCCTTCGATAGTCTTATAAGGGAACGTCATTGGAGCTGGTGCCATAATATCTCCTGGGTTCTCCCAATCAAGATATACATTTAGATATTCTAAAAAGTTTCTTTCATAGCTTCCAGTATAAAGAGTTTCATATCCGCTTGACCATTTATAATTTCCAGAAATGCTCCTATTCGCGAGCATCTTCTTTTGTTGTTCTGGTTCATCTAGGATTGTATCTTTACCGTATTTTGATATCATGTTTTTTCTAAAGTATTCACGATATGCTTTTCTTGCATTTTCATCTGCGAATCTTTCGTATCTGCCAGTAATCTCATTAAACTTTGTTGGTCTGCCTGTCATAACGCACTTTCCGAATTCTTTGTTTAATTGATATTTATTTTTCCAATTGAAATAAACTTGTTGACCGGTAAGTCCGCGTAGTTCTCCTCTGTGAGAAGTCTCCATATGATTATAAAGAGCAGCTGTTTCAACATAACTCAATTTGCATAGTGGACATTTTATTCCCATAATATCACCTCTTGTCTCATATAATTAATTGTTCTACATATATTTCGATAAGAGATTAAAAAGTGTCAAAATAGCCGAAGAGAGAGCTATTTTGACGTAAAAGAGAAATGAAGAAAGAAACTATGAAGAGATAGTTAGTGGGTTCTTCACGTCCACTAATAATTTGTTCCAAAATTTTTATTGAAGTTTTAGGAACACTTGAACTGCTGGAATCCCTTCAAATCGTTTTAAAATTTTATCTCTTTGAGCTGTCTTCAAAAAGCTTTCTAGAGCAGTAGAGTTCCCGCTCAGCGTATCTATAATAGCCATGAATACTTCCTCATCCACATTCTTTTGGTGCATAATAATTGCTCTACGATTCATAATATCAGCAGTTTCCCCGCTGCCAAATGTTCCAGAAGATGTTATATTTGAAAATTCCGGTTTAGCAATAATATCGAGTAGTTCTTGTTTAGTAAATTGAAAGTTGGCAGTTTTCCCAAGGATTCTAAAAAAGTCAAACTTCTTATCCATGGTGTATTTCACAACCAAATCTCTAGAACTTTTTGTAAGATCTAGATCGTAAAGAATACTTCTTAATAATGACTTGGGTACTTTTTTATCAAAGATCCAATCAAGATTATCCAGTGTGAATTTTCTAATAGTTCTAGATTTAAGGCGATATTCACTTCTATCTTTATCTCTTACATCGAGTCTGTTATATACAATAGCTGAATTTGCCCATTTGAAGAAAATAGATAAGCTCTTAATAACCTCTTCTTTTCCTTTACTACTTGGTACTGTATTAATAAAATCCTTTATCTCTTTGTCAGTAATGAAGGTATCTAGATCGAAGGTAAGAACTCTAGGACTAGCTAACTTAGCAGTTTGTGACACTTTATCTTCGGACATCTCAAAATCAATCTTTTTGATTTTTTCATCAGTACAAATAGTTGCGATTGGGCTACTACGTAAATAATAGTCCTTAAATTCTATTGTTTCAAATTTCATTAGATTCTCTCCTTAGACCAATAACTTAAAAAGTGGAACTAGATAATTGATGTAGTTTTGTGATATATCTACATCTTTTATCATGTCTTCAGAGATATCTATCATTTGATATCCATTTACAGAATACATTCCAGTTTCTAAGTCTCGGTATGTTTCCTTATCGAGCTTTCCATTAAGATATTTTGATCGATATTGCTTTAGAAATAAAAACATCTGATCAGACGATAATTTCTCTCCCATGCCAATAATCTTTCGGATATCTTTTAATAAATAATCCTTTTGCTTTTCCCTTACATCTTCGGATAAACCCTTTATATCGAGTAAATCCAGTTTTGAAGAGTAATAAAATTCCTTACCATTTAAATAACAATATGAACTATACGAGCCTTTCGGTCTGAATTCAAATTCGCCAACTTTAAAATGGTTTGGAACTTTCTTAATGATAAAAAGTGCATCTCTTTTAATCGAGAGCACATCCTCTTCATTGATATCGTTTAAGACCACAAAATCTTTTCGAACATCTATAAGTGTATTGATTAATTCTTCACCAATTTTAGGGTGCTTTAAAATCTGTTTACCTATATATATTGAACGTTGGTCTTTGGATAATTTTTCAAGGTCAGAAATAACATCCTCTGGGAGGAGCTTCTTGACTTTGATAGTTGTAAAACCAGCAGACTTAATATCATATTCAGTAATCAATATATTTCTTAAATACAAGATATCTTTATCAAGATAATTAGTCTTTTCTACAAGTGTCTTTGCGGATACTCCCATTTGATTCACTCCTTACTTTATTTTTTAACTCCATGTAATGTCAAATATCTCGACATCATAGTTTTATTGTCTCTGATTTGTCTAAGATAACGATGTTCAATTTCGACTAAGTTAAACTTTTTGGATCCTTCTTGAAGGCGATGTAAGATGATACTGTTGTACTTTTCTTCGTCATGATAACTTCTAGAAGGACGCGTTGCTTCTGGTTGAACATTCTTGATAAAAAGAACGTGAGCAATGTCTTCTGAAGTAATTTTATTGAGTGAATCTAGGAAACCCTCAATTGAAGATACAACGACATTGATACGTGTTGGATCTAATTGTTCTCTTGGAGTTCCATACATCCCAGGAGCAAATTCTTCACGAACCTGTGTAATCATTCCGCCAGCAGCGCTTAATTCTTCATATTGTTCTTTTGTATAGAAAAAGTATTCATCGCCTTCAGTTTCTCCATCTCGAGGATCTCTGGTAGTAATTTGAATAGCTCTCTTATACTTTTCTGGTTTTGCGGTTTCGAGAAACTTAGCTAAAGTGGTTTTGCCGCTTCCACTTGGGCCCATAATAAATAGATATTTCATGTATCCTCCTTATTTATCAAAAGCGTTTTTGGCTAGTTCATCACAGAGTTCATTAAATGGACTCTTGTTATGACCTTTAATCCATTTAAAGACTACTTTCTTTTTTGAATCAGTGATTGACTTGAAGATCTCTAATACTAACTTTTTATTTGCAATTTCTTTCTTTGCATAATTTCTAAAGTTATTATCTCTCCAAGCGTAATACCATTCTCTGAAACATTTGATGCTATATTCGGAGTCAGAAACAATCAGTTGATATTCCTTATCCCCAAAATTTTGTACTGCGATTTTAAGACCAGTTAGTTCGCCAATATTATTAGTACCATCTGCAATCTTTTCTGAAAAATCTTGATGAAGGAATTTCTTTCCAGTAAAGTCATCATAGAGTCCAGAATCACTTTCAGCTAATAATTTTGTAACGCCATAGCTTGCCTCATTTGTTGCTTTCTTGAAACTACCGTCTGAGTAGGTAATCTCAATTTCGGAGTCATCAATTTCCTTGATGAATCTTATTTCTAGAAATATTTTTTCCAACATCGAACGATTTCCTCCTACGAATTTGTTGATTATTGAAAAAATAATTTCCTGACTAAGTTGTGTTTCAGAATAGATCCTTGGAAGCATAATATCCTGCATTAATAAAAATTCTTCGGATAATACCTTCGGAAGATCCTCTACTGGAATCAACACATAGTCGTAATTCAGATCTATTTTGCCATTTGGAAGTTTTGTTTTCATCTTACTAGCGTAAGCGAGTTCTTTAAAGACTTTTTGGTCAAAATAGTTTTCTACAATCGAGTTATCATTTGTAAAAAAGTTACACGCTACAAATTTCACAATACTCCTCCTTTGAATAATTGTATTTAGAACTCAATATTATAATATATTAATATAATGAAAATTAAAGAAAAAATAAAAGGTTTCCCTTTTATTTATTTTCTTTTTCAATTTCAATTAATACGTTAATTTCTTCTAGAGTAAGTGATTCAAGAAGTTCAACTTTTTCTTCTAAAGTAAGTGTTGCGATGTCAAGGTATAATTCTGAATTTTCCTTTAGAGTTGCAACTGGCTCTTTTTTAGGAGCATCTTTAACTCCTGATTTTTTAGGAGCTTCAGTTACTTTTTTAACTTCTGATTTCTTTTCTGGTTTTTCATCATACAATTTTTTAGCATCTTCTACTTTTTTTGAATCTGCGGGTTTAGCAACTTTTTCTCTAACTTTTTCTCTAACCTTTGTAACTAAACCTTTAACTTTTCCAGCAACGGATGTTTCTTGTCTATCAACTTTAATTGCTTTCTTGGTTGTATCAGTTGATGCTTTCTTTAAGGAATCTCTTTTAGCTTCAAGAGGTTTATATTCAGCTCTTGCTTTTAATTTATACTCTTTCTTAGTTCCTTTTTTAGCTCTATTAGCATCAATTAAAGCTTTCTTATTAGCTGCCATTTCTTCAGGTGTTGAACCAGTATTTTTCTTAAGAGAATTTAACTTATTTTTTCTGAGTTTATATTCTGCTTTTCTTTGTTCTCTTATCTTTTTAGCAACTTCTGCTTTTTTTGCGCTAAGGCCGCTATTGATGGTTTTGATTTCTTGATTTCCAGCTTTTTTAATAAGACCATAAGATGTTCCTCTAAAAATACCTTCATTTAAAACTGCAAGTTTTCCAACTATTTCGTTAGCTTCTTCTAATTGAATGATTTCTTCATATGTCATTTCATTTAGTAAATTAACAAAGTCAAAATTAGATAGAGCATCAACTCTTTCAATAAGCTCAATTGCCTCAGATACTGAAACTGATTCTACGACAACTTCCTCAACTTCTTCTGATTCTTCATGTTCTTCATCAGAGAAGATATCATCATTTTCTAACGCTGGTGCGTCGATTTCAGTTTGATCTGATCCGCTAAAAATTTCTTCAAAACCAAGTTCTTCCGCTAAATAATCAACTGTATACTTGTGTGTATCTAAATCGAGAGATTCAAATAAAGAAACCAATTCATCTCTAGAATATAGTTTTTCACTCTCGATCACTACTTCTTCAATTTCCTCTACTTCTTTGTGTTCATTAGCTGGGAGAATGTCATCATTTTTAATCTCTGGCTTAAGTTCCTCAGGTTGTTTTTCTTCAGTAGCAACTGGCTCTGCAGCAACTTCGCCCTTTAATTCTTCTAATAGTTTTTCTAGTCTTTTGTTTTTCATATTATTTCCTCCTTATATTTTTTCATAATTTTGAATTCTTGTACTTATCTTGCTTTTTAAAACTGTCAAAAGATTCTCATTTGGTTGATCCATTCTTAATTGGTCTTTTATTTTAGATATAATTGACGAGAATTCTTTATCTTTCTTTAATGAATTTGCTAATGCGATCAGTTCTCTACTAGCGGGGCCTTTATTAATTAAATAATTTATAATTTGTCCAGCTTTACCGTAGAAGAACCCTTGACTAAAAGTTTGATCTAATGCTTCATTTGTTGGAATCATCGCAGAAGTGGATTGACTTTGAGATGACAGATCTTTAATGTCATCATCAATCCTGTTCATATTTTGTTTAATTCTCTCTTCTTTTTGAGTGTTTTGTTGAGCAGTCTTTTCTAGTTGTCTATCTAAGGTCTGTTTCTTTTTGTTGAGTATTGCCTTTGCTGCGTCAATTCTAGCCTTTTGAGAAATTTGTTCTGGAGATAATTCTTCATTGTAGAGAATCATATTATTTCTCTTCTTGTTTGTATTGTTCTTCAATTAGGTCAGAATCAAGATTATCAAGAATGCTTTCAAAAATAATTTGCTTTTCGACAATCTTTTTTTCAGATTCAGTCAAAGACAGTTTTACTTTTTCTTTGAATTCGACCTTTTGAATTTCTTCAGTTAATTTTTTAAATAGTGGCATAAACAAATTCCTCCTTTGGTTAGATTCTAATTCATACTCATATATAATAAATTGTTCAATTTTAATCAATTCAAACTCACAAAAAAAAAGAAATGGTTGCCCATCTCTTTAGATTTATTTTTGTTTCTTAATAAACTCGATTAGATCGGTCTTCTTAAGTGCAGTATAGCCAGTATATCCTTTAACTCGAGCATATTCTCTAAGTTGGACTACAGTCATATTCTCAAGAATTACTGAGTTCATCTTGTCTACAATACTATCGTTAGATACTGGGATATCTGTTTGAGCATCTACTTGGACAGTCTCAGTAATAATCCTAGCATCATCTTCATAATCTTCATCATCAATTTCTGGTTCGGTTTTGCCAACAGCATTAAGTTCTTCATCACTAGTAAGAACTGGTGTTGTTTGAATTAATACTTTATTGTATTTATCAATATCTTCTTTTGATGCAGGAGATCCATCGACATATTTGTAAGAACCATCGTCATATGAAAAGACACCTGTAGCTTTGTATGCTTTCCAATATTTAGCAG
>Ga0172375_10007412_pt1 | contig 15053 bp, 20 predicted proteins | sample LakKiv1m_FD_114537 | JGI IMG/M metagenome (GOLD analysis project Ga0172375, IMG submission 114537) | Freshwater microbial communities from Kabuno Bay, South-Kivu, Congo - kab_092012_11.1m | ecosystem: Environmental > Aquatic > Freshwater > Lake | place: Democratic Republic of the Congo... | reverse complement strand
TGGATTTGGATTTACAGGAGTTGTATCTGGAGTTTTTCCTGCTTCTGCTAATCTTTGTTCTAACTTTCTTAAATCAGCTTCTTCTCCTTCTGGTGTTCTTCCAAAAGTAAATCCGAATTGTCTTGCTACCATATTATTTAGTGCCTCCATTTCCTTGTGCGCTCTGGCTCGTGTTTTGGCTTTGTAATGGATTAGAACTACTCAAAGCCGAAACACTCGGCGCTACGCGCCTCGCAAAACGTACCCCAAGCGAAGCATACGAACCAGCCGGATTCCCGTAGCAGCTGAGGACAGCCCAACCCGAATACGCGTCGAACCTCGCGACAGCTTCGTTTCTTGGATACCAAGAATAAAAATTTTCTCCTTCTACATAACTATTTCTAGAATCTGCAACATTAAGCATTCCATTAGGAGTTACGTTTGCTCTTTGAGTTATATTAGCCAATCCATCAGAAGTAAGATATGTTCCTGTAATATCTATTGGATTTTGAAATTCAGGTTCTCCTTTTGCATTTAATCCTTTAAATTTATACATTAACATTTTTTTCTTTATAGTTCTGAAGAAAGCATCTTGCCATTCTCCATGCCAAGTATTTTGAGGAGTTTTTCTTGTAAAAAAATCATAGACTTTTCTGAATTCTGGTTTATTTTGATTTGCTTTTGCATAAAAGAATAATTCCCATGTTTCAGCAATAGAAGGCATAACACAACCATTTTGTCTTGCTAATTTATGAGCATCATACCAATTGCTGTTTAATCCACTTAAATCTGTAGCAAATTCCATTTCAATAGAAGGAACATAAAGCCATCCTGGCGTTCTTGCCATTACAGGTGCTGGTTGAGAAGTATCTGGATTTGTTATAGGCGAAGTTGTATTTCTCTGAGGACTTGGTTCTTCAGCAAGTCTTCTCTCTAATCTTCTCAAGTCGGCTTCTTCTTTTTCAGGTGTTCTGCCGAATGTGAAACCAAAGTTTCTGTTCATCTTATTTTGCTCCTGGGATTTTATGAGCTTGCTCTACTACTTCTCCCTGTGTTGTTGCTTTTTTTGTAGAATTTGCATAATGTTCTATTGCTTCTCTAACAGGTTGCCATTCTCCTTCTGTTAAGTCTGCTTTTGCTATTTCATCCATTAGTCTTGTATCTGTTCTTCCTTTATTTGCTAAAAGAACTGCTTCATACACTCTTGGCATTTTTTCTCCAATTTCTCTTCTTCTTGCAGAATTTTCTCCAAATAAATTATCAAAGGCAGCATATGCATCTCCGCCACATTCAGAGTCTATGTATTGGGGAGAAATAACTCCTGAGAATGGAACTGTTAATCTTAATGAGTCTAAGAATAAATCCATTTCAAGTTGGCTTAATTCTTCATTTGTTTTACCTGTTGGCACTCTTCCTTGCGCCTCTGCAATCATTTCTAATCCAGAAGTCAAAGCCATTGCTCCAAGTAAAGCTCTTTTTGATATAGGATAAACTTTATTTTCATCTGAATCTGTTCTCAATCCTGTTCCATTTGGCCATGATTTTTTCAAAGCTCTTTTGCTGTGTCTTCCTGCTTGTGTGTAATCTAAACCAACATTAAAATAAGGCATCATTGCACATAAGATAGGCGAAGCTGGTCTTTTCTTGAACTCTTCATGCATTGCTAAAATTTCATCTGCTATTCCTTCTTTTGATTCTGTTGGAATAGAGGCTCTGGGGTCTTTTTTTGTTCCTGCAAAAATATCAAATGTGTCTCCCGCTGTTGGGAAAAAGTCTGGATAAGTTATGTCTACTGCCATGTGCATTCTATCAAGCAAAGCAGCATCCATTTGGAAAGTACCATGATAAGCATTTCCAGAGTTTGCAGAAGCAAAACCAACACTATATCCTTTATTTCCTAAGGGGATTAAGTTTCCTTGGAATACTATTTTGCCATCCATTAAATCAAAAAAGTAGTTTTGTGTAATTGGCGGACATCTGTTTAATTCATCAACATAAAATAAATTCTTTGTAACATTTGCTGTTAATTTTTCTATTTGTGCTGCTTCTGCTTCAGTTGCTTCTCCTCTTAAAACTTTTCCTAATGCTTGCGCATTTAATTGCCTGAAAACTTCTGAAGGTTCAAAGTCTGGTCTACCAGAAGCATAACAAGAATTCTGCTTCCCAAAATAAGCATTAATATCATGAGCTAATTGAGTTTTACCCTCACCTCTGTCTCCTAAATAGAACATATTTAATCTTGTCAAAAGAGGAGCTTTAACTAAAATATCTCTTGCAGTAAAAGGCAGCACCCTAGCCATAGTTATTTGCCTTGAATTTTGATAACTTCCTTGCTCTAGCTTGTCTAATGTATCTTTAATTGGCATTTTGGAATTCCTCATCAAGCAATTTAATTAAACTATATTCGAGAATATGGGATTTGTTTCTATACTTGCCAGATTGCAATAGTTTCTCAGCTAACTTTAATTTTTCCTCATCAATTGTTACATTTACTTTTTGTTTCATTTTATACTACTTTATGTTTGTTTATCTTGAAATAGGGTAGAATGGGCGCTTTATAAATCTTTCTAATTGTTACTCCTTGAAAGATACAACATATAAAACTAAATAGATTATTTAATCCTCTTTTTTATACGCCCCAGTACATATATTCAGAGGCAGAAAAAATAGCTGATTTTTTAGATTTTGTCGTGCGTGAATGGCTCAAAACACCCACTCGAATGTAGGGAGCAGAAAATAGCCCTATTTCAGCATTTTTTGCAGTTTTTCTAACACCCCATTTCTTTGGGTAGTAGGACCAAGTTTATTATATTTTGGCAAAAGAGTTTTGTTGGAAACTATAAAGAACCACCTGTTTGGATATTTTTGATTTAGAAAATCAATTTTATCTTGCGTTTGATCTTTCTTCCCAAGAAGTGTTCCTGTTTCAATTTCTAAAGCATAAGATTTAGATTTATATTTGAAAGTTAAATCAGCATCAACTGATTCATGTTCTCTGATATTTTCAACTCCACCCATTCGTTTTAGTAATTCTTTTACATTCCAAACAAGAAAAGTATGTGTTTTGGAATGATTAGAACTTGGATTTACTAAAAAACACTTAATTTTTCTTTCTAGAATACAATGCTCATTTACTTTAAAATAATCATTTTCCATTAGAGCAGCTACTTGCTTTTCATTTAACTTATCTCTTGGGAAAACAGAATGATCATAAGTATTCATTCTCTCTAGCATCTGTCTAGTTTTTTCTTGCTCTGCTATTTGTCTCAAATAAATCTTTCTATCTAATTCTTCAAGTCTTTCTTTTGCGTCATGTTCTTCTTCATGTAATTTGGAAATTCTTTCACTAAATTCTGCTATTTCAATTGTTTTTCTTGCTTTTTTTAACATTTTACTCAAGCTAGAAGTAAATTCATCTAATTCTCCATATTCTATGGAAAAATCATATAACTCTCTAGTCTTATGAATAAATGCCTTTAACTCTGAAGACTTAAGATACTCCAAGTTCATTTTCAATGTCTGACTTATCCTTGATTCTAAATCTTCTATATGAGATTGTCTTTCCTTCTTTTCATCCGAACGCTCTTTTATTTTAATAACAATCCTTGTGTAGATGTAAATTACAAATAAAATAGCTATAACTCCCAATCCACAGAATAAGTAAAATATTACTTTTGGTGTAAAAAGGGCAATAAAATCATGAGCGACTTTTTCAAAGAATGCGATCATGGGAATAATTATAAAAAAATAAAATAATGCCGAAAGCCCAAGTATAAAGAGTATTGGACCCCACATATCGCTTGAACTCTTGTTTTGGGTTTCTACGGTAAACTTACACCCATAACTTTTAATTGCTTCAACATTCCTGCAACTTGTGTAAATTGGTCTTGTAATGCATTGATTTGCTCCTGCATCATATCTTTTTCTTTCTTGGTTTTAACCAATTCTTTTTCTATTTCATTCTTATCATTTTCTAGAAGCAAGTCATCCTCAGAAATAGTATCCTTCATACCTAAAAGTTCTGAATAATAATGAATCTTATCTGACTTCTTCCATCCAAACCTATACTTCAATGCACTTTCTGATTTATAACGAGGCAACCAATAGCAACATGCATTATGCCTGAAGTCATACATTGTAAGCTGAGAATATCTTTCACCCGCTTGACTCACTTCATCACCTAGAACTTTCTTAGCAAGATTTCTCAAATATCTATTCATAAGCCAAGGCATAACTTTAAACAAATAATCTTCATTTTCTAATTTCTTTTCTTCAATATACTCTTTTATCAATTCTGAACTTAACATTAATTTAATCCTTCTACCAAATGTCTTAGATATTTCATCTCTTATGTTAAGTTCTTTAAAATCACAATAAAAGTCCGAAACTTTGATATTCATAAGTTCAGTAGGCGCTCTTATACCTGTATCGTATAGGAACATCATTAATACTTTATACTCAAATTTTGCCCTACTACAAAGTTTCTTAATTTGTTCCTCTGTTAGATAGACCCAATCTGGCTTTACTCTTCCCGTATCTAGGTCACAGGTAATATCTTTTATATCAACATCTTTCTTTCTATTAACCTTCATCCACCAATGCCAGAAGGATTTCAAAACTTTTATGTAATCTGAAACTGCTCTATATTGAGTCCCATCTTCTCTTTTTATTTCACCATTTCGCATCTTACTAAAAAAATCATGAAGATCTTCTTCGCTTGAAGAAGTAATAATCGATTTATTGTATTTTGTATAGAAAGCTTTCATCAGAAAAATCATCCTAGACCTCAACGTATTAAGGCGTATTGCGCTTCTTGAGCCCTTTTTGGCGCTCTTTGACACGTTGATGCCTATTTCCATATCATTTAGGAATTTTAACAATAAATCGGAGTTTTCTTGAGTAATATCTGGAACTCTTCCATTTATTCTACTCTTCCATCCGAAGTATCTTTCCTTGTGTTTATATGGGTCTATTTTCATTTTGTTTCATATTTTTTATTTTATTTAAACGACTGCTACTTTCTGTATACTTTGTGTTTTTTATTACTCATGGCAGTATTTCTTGCCATAGTTTGTTTTTATTTCTTGTAGGCATTTTGTAGGTCATTTTTGTTTATATTATTTGGGCGGAATTGTGCCGAATCTGTCTAATTCGTTTTTCTTTTTATATCTCTTGTATCGTTTTGGGTACATATCTTATTTTAGCTCACGCTGAAGGTCATATCTAACAGAAAAAAGTATATCCCTCAAAACAACATTTGAGGGTCTATGCTCCTGCCGCTGACCATCTCGATGGAGCATCTTCGAGTGATATGCTTCCATTTTAACTTTCAAAAACCTCGCTCAGAAAAAACGTATCCCTTAAATCAACATTTAAGGGTGCACGCTCCCTCCGGGATTCGAACCCGGGTCAACGCCGTTTTCCACATCACCTTTGAAAATTCTAAGATGAATTCTCGCTGGAATTACAGTTGCCCAAGAGGGCTGGAGAAATTAGTCTCAGCGACGTTTCTCCCTGTTTGAGAAGGCATTATCCTTGGCCTCTAGACTAAAGGAGCTTCTTTATTGAAAACTTAATCACATTTTTAAAGCTTTATACATTCGTCTCAGAATGCCACATCTTAACGTCGAAATGAAAGCGAGAGTTCTAGATCAAAATAAAGCACGTGCATTAATATTACAAAAAAATGCAAAGTTTCAAGGAACAGATCATCAAATAGATACTTATTTTAAAGTAAATAATGGAAGACTAAAGTTACGAGAAGGTAATATAGAGAACTACCTAGTCTATTACGAACGTGAGGATAAACCCGGAATAAAAGAATCTAATGTAATTTTATTTAAGACAAGTCCAGACAGCACGATTAAATCAATTCTTGAAAAGTCTCTTGGTGTTTTTGTTGTAGTAGATAAAATCAGAGAAATATATTGGATTGATAACGTTAAATTTCACATAGATAATGTTGTTGGGCTCGGGACATTTGTCGAAATCGAAGCTATAGATTATGAAGGTAAAATAGGAAAAGAAAAGCTATACGAACAATGTAAAAATTACCTAGACATGCTTGAAATCCCAGAAGAAGATTTAATTTCGTGTTCTTATTCAGATTTATTAGCTGAGTGAACTCAATAGATTTTTATATATATCTTTCAATACAATACTATGACATACTCCTGCTTTCAAATAAAACATAGAGATAAAAAAACAAATGCACGAGTTGGAATTATAACAACAAAAAAGGGGAAAATAGAAACTCCATTTTTTATGCCAGTTGCTACCAAGGCCGCCGTTAAACATATTAATTCTTTAGACCTAAAAGAAATGAACGCAAAGGCCGTAATTTCTAACACTCTCGTTTTACATTTAAGACCGGGAGAAAAACTAATTAAAAAAATGGGCGGAATTGGAAAATTTATGAATTATGGCGGAATAAACGTTACGGATTCTGGCGGGTTTCAAATGTATTCTAAGGCCCTATATAAAAAATCAGAAGAGGCCGGAGTTCATTTTAAAAATCCATACGATGGGAAAACGGTTTTTATAACACCAGAAAAAGATATGCAAATTCAGTTAGATATTGATTCCGATATTGCAATGTGTTTGGATACTATGCCGCTAATGAATCACTCCAAAGAACAAATTACTTTAGCGGTTGAAAGAACCAGCGCCTGGGCAAAAAGATGCAAATCAGAGCATGATAAACTACAAGAGAAATTACCTAAAAATAAAAGACAACTATTATGGGGCATAACTCAGGGTGGAATACACGCAGATTTGAGAGAAAAATCTGCTAGAGAATTAAAAGAAATTGATTTTGATGGATATTCTTGCGGTGGTCTAGCGTTGGGCGAAACAATTGAAGAAGAAATGAAAATGATCAAAATACATAAAGAAATTATTGGTGAAAACAAACCATGTTATTTAATGGGTGCTGGAAATCCTACTGAATTATTGGAGGCAATTTCTCTTGGCGTAGATATGTTTGATTCCCGTTTTCCGACGCAAAATGCGCGACGTGGAACAATATTCACATCAAAAGGGAAATTAAGAATCACTAGAAAGAAATATGAATTTGATAAAAAACCACTCGATGAAGACTGCGATTGCTTTGCTTGCAAGAACTATACGCGGTCTTATATTAGATATCAGTTAATACAGGAAGAGGCAGTCGGATATAGACTAGCCACATTCCATAATTTATATTATTTACAAAGATTAATGGAAGACGTTAGAGATGCTATTAAAAAAGGGAAATTTAAAGAATTTAAAACAAAAGTAGAAAAAATATATAAAAAGGCAGATAAGGACGTAAAATTAGATTTGCCGAGAGATAAATGAAATTTAAAATTTTCAAACAAACGCCCGATTTTTGTGGACCGACTTGCATAAGAATGATTTTAAATCATTATGGAATAAAAAAGTCAGAGCATGAATTGGCTAAAATAATTGGAGCGACTAAAAAAGATGGATGCACTCCAAAACAAATAATTCTTGGAATGAAAAAACTTGGAATTAAGGCGATATATAGAAAAAACTATAGTTTAGGAAAATTACAAAATCTTCTAATAAAGAATATCCCAGTAATTATATATTGGAATCCACGAGGATACGGGCATTATTCTGTTGTCGTAGGCATTGATGAAGAATGTGTTCACATCGCAGATCCAAAAATGTCAAAAATAATGATTTTTAAAAGAACTGACTTTCTAAAAAAATGGCACGACATAGACAATAAAAACGATAAAAGAGAAGTCATAGTTATTGAAAACGCGGCTTTGATCTAGTGGTATGATTCGACCTTCCCAAGGTCGCTGCACGGGTTCAATTCCCGTAAGCCGCATTTATTTCATGATTTCTTTTATCTCGTCAACGTTTTTCGTTCCAACTAGTTTTGTTCTCATTCCCTTCGCGTTTTTCATTCCCTTTGTAAAACACATCGCTTGATATTTTATTTGCCTAAAATATAAATTATATTTTTTAGCTAATTTCAAATAATCAGAAAAGCTTATTTTACATTTTTTCCCAGTTAGCTTCGAAAAAATACACGGATTTCCAATCGTCTCTCTCCCAATCATAACAAAATCAAACGTTTTCAATAATTCCTTCACGTTTTTTTCGTTGACGTTTCCAGAATAAATTATTGGTAAACTAATTTCTTTTTTTATTTTTAACGCAAATTCTAAATCCGGTTCTCCAGAATATCCCTGTTTTTGCGTTCGAGGATGAATACAAACAGCATCAACGTATTTTGAAGCCATTTTTATTATTTTTATAGCATTTTCAGATTTCCTAATTTTGATTGTAATTGGTTTTTTCGTACTATCTCTCATCACTTTCAGAATTTCTTCAATATCGTCAATATTTTTATGTAAAAAAGAACCGAACCCCATTTTTTCAGCCAAAGTGGATGGGCATCCTAAATTAAAATCAAATAAAACCACTTTTTTCTCGTATTTTTTAATAAATTCTTTTATCCCCTTCGTATTCGTGCAAAACAATTGAATTGCTGGTTTATCGTCGACAATAAGCTTCTGCTGACTCAACGGGTTTACCATTCCAGTATAAGTTAATCCACACCCAGCTTTTTTACATAATAATCTAAACGCAATATCATTCGGTTCAAGCATTGGAGCCAAAAAAAATCTATTTTTAGGTTTAAAATTTCCTATTTTATATTCTAATTCCATATTTCTGTGCTATAGCCAATAATTCTTCTTTCTTCATAGAACTATTTATAATACTCTCATTTAATTTTCCGTCGCTGTCACAATAAGATTTTATATCATTAAATTTATTCTCAAAATCGGCTATAAAACTTGGCAAGCTCGCGCATTTTACGGGAACGGCATCTATTTGTTTTACTGCGAAATTCAAAATAGGATTTTTACATGCACCAGAATATTCAGCTTCTATTCTCACGATACTATTTTCTATATCCGTAAGCCTTGTGCAATCTTTTTGCTCGACTAATAATTGTGAATTATTTTGAATCTTAGTACTTTCTTCCGAAACAACGCGTATTACGCCATAAGCTTGTTTAATTGTGATAAAAGCCACAACAAATATAATCAATAAAATAATCCCAATAATAATAAGTGTCTTAGATAAAACAGAAGCCCTCTTCATTATCTAAACTTCCAACTTGTACTCATAAACTTTATCGTATAGTATATATAATTCACAAGTTTCTTTTATCGAGAGTCCTTCCATAATTTTTCTTAATAATCTAATTGAATTTCCATGCGCAGAAATCGCAACATTCATTTTTTCCTTTCTAACCATTTTTTTCAAATCACCGACGAATATCTTAACTCTTTTCTCAACATCTGCAAACGATTCTCCTTTTGGCGGAGCAATATTCCAACTTCTGTGCCACGAATCGTATTTTTCAACTCCAAATTTTTTTACAATCTCCAAATGTGTTTTTCCGTTCAGATCACCATAGTTTCTCTCTTTCATATTATCATCTTGCAATACGATTTTACACTCAGGATGCGATTTCAAAACCTCTTTTAACGTATCTTTCGATCTTGACAGAGAAGTGTGAATCGCTATACCGAATTTCTTTTCCCTTAATCTTTCAGCAACGATTTTTGCATCTTCCGTTCCAGTAGGCGCAAGCTTGGAATCCATAAATCCCGTAAACTTACTATCTCTGTTAAACTCGGTTTGGCCATGCCTAAAAACGTAAACACTCACCTTCATAATATTATCAATAAATCACACTATAAAAACATTTTTATATATCGTATTCTGTCTATAAACATGATATGGTGGATAGTAATTGGGGTGCTGGTTCTAATATTCTTAGTCACATCTTTTATCAAGCTAGAACACGATTTTAAGGCAATTAAGGCGATAGTTTTACTTTTATTAATATTTGTGATTGCTGGATCGGTTTATGGGTGGATAAGATCAGAGGACGCGAATTTCGATTCTCCTAAGGGGATAGTAGGGTCCGTTTATTCATATTTCGTATGGCTTGGGGATGCAGGAATAAAAGTATGGGACGTAACAAAGTCGAGTGCTGTAACCGTAGGAAATGTAATAAATTCAAATAACTATTCTGTAACGAGCAAATCAGCTGGCGACGGAAGAAAGTAACTATTTCGCTATTTTAACACCGACGTCAAGCCTTCCAATTTCACATTCTTCTTGTATAACTCCGCCCTCTCTTAGCTTTTTGCATATAGATACGAAAATACCATATTCCTGAATATTTTTTTGTTGAGAATTATATATTTCATAATAAGTACAATTTATTGCAGGACATTTTATGTCTTGGATAGATTTTGGATAAGCCTTTCTGACTTTTATCGATGCAACGGGCCAAAAATCCCCATAAGACCCAGATCTTCCCGCGAAAACCATTAATTTGTCTTCATCTACGCAAAATGATCTTGATGGCTCACAGTTTAACTCCGGCATATTAGCAATTGTTTGAATGGATGAAATCGCTGTTTCTTTTTGTAGTAAATTATATGCTTGCGTCATTCTTCCTGATTGTATAGAAACAAAAAATAAACCAGCCACGGAAAAAAAGATAAAAACAAATAATATCATGAAAGTCATTTGTTGTATTCTCATATCTGCTTTTTTATCCAATACTACCATTCTAATGCACATCCTCCGCCTAGTTTTCTTTTTTTATCTAAGTTCAGAGACGCATAATATATTTCTTCTAGGTTCGCAGAAGTTGCATTTTGTAATAGTGCAGTGAACGCCACTAAATCCGCTTTCATTAAACTATCGCATCCTCTTGCTGACATAAAATCAATTTTTTGTGCGAGCACATCTGCGATTCTAGATGCTCTATATAATAATCTCTTTACGTTACATTCATACGTATCTTTATCCGCAAAAACAGCTCCAAACATTAATCCTCCAGAATACGGAATTTGTTCTCCATTTATGTCTGTAACGACGCCAAAATCGTATTCCGATTTACATTGAGCCTGATTACATTTCGGCGTAATAGTAATATTGCATCCGCCACGATTAAAGCAAACTGTTTCTGCATCTTCTTTGCACGTATTATTCCCATTCGATAATTTTAATCCAATATTTGGCGCACGAAGACCAGTCATCTCCTCCTCGATATCTTCTGGTGGAGATACAAAACAAAAGTTCCTTGGTGTAATAAAAAGTAAATCTGCAACTTTAAAACCCGTTGTAAACTTTTCAGAAAAAACGTGAAATGTTTTTCCAGACGTGGTGTCTGAAAACAAATATTTGTTATTGATAGTATATCTAAACGGGTCAACTGTCCAATCTTCACCAATAGAAGATCTAGTTTGAATAGAAACGACATTGTCGCCAAATCCATCGAAGTCATTGCATGAAGTAGTCAATCTTGTTTCTTTTTTAAAAATTATTTTTGACGTAGCAATTTCAGCGAAACCTGCCTGTAACGGATCTGTAATAATTTCCAAAGATTTTGCTAATTCTGCTTCTGTTTGTTTTGTTAATGAATCTCCGGTTTTCACAGCTCCATAAACGGCAAGTAAAAGAATTATTGTTCCAGCTATTATAGCAAATAATAATACAAAATTAAATTCACCTCTTTTATTGATAATCATTTTATAACAACCGCTTTATCGTAATAGCCTTTAACTATTCTGATCGTTCCGCCTTCAGTAACATCCACGCAGAACGGATTTTTCAAAGAGGCAGTTCTGTTTACGTCTAAATGCTTTATTGTCTTATATGGCATGTCGCACGTGTTTTCCGACGGTATTAAGAATGTATTTGCGTCATAAAAAGAATAAATCTCTATCTGCTCATATAATGCATTCGACCCAGTAATTTTTTCAGATAAATTTCCAAAACATATATGAGTTACTCCTGGAAGATTGACTTCTAACTCAAAATCGGAAGACGAAGATTGATATGCCTCGTCGACTTTTTGCTGAAGTTCGTCATAGAAAAGTCCCACTTTTGAACATTTACCCATATCTAAAAAATAATTTATTCCATAAATTGCTGTAAAAATAAAAATAATAATAAGAATAAGCGCAAACATCCAGCTAAACGACATTCCAATCGCACCCTCGCCTCTTTTATTGAATTGCTTCATTTTCTACCTCTTTTTGTTCCGCATCTTCTTCGTTTATTGAGTTTTTATCTGTTACTATTTTCTTCCCTGATTTTTTTTCCAAATCTTTCCTTGCTTTTCCGGCGACATCTCCGCCTAATTTTGCGACCAATAGATTTTGAGCAAACCCATCAGCATTTCTCTCTTTCGCAATCTCCGTAGTAGATGCTTCGCCAAGCATGCTAAAAATCAACTCTAAATCCGTCATGTAATCTCTAAATTCTCCTTAGATATCCCCTTTATCTCCTTATGTTCCTCTATCGAGACACCGAATGTTGCCTTTGCTATTTCATCTGTCAAAATTGCAAATTCTTGATTTTCTTTGATGCTACGATTTTTCCATTCGTCTGTTAAGTTTTGTCTTATTGCAATCCCTCTTAGTCTTTTATCTATCCAGCCTTTAGAATATCCTTTCTTCTCATAAAGCTTCTTCATTCTCTCCTGAGCTAATTCTGGATTTTCTATTTCCCGAATTCTTTCGTAGCCGATTTTAGCTAGCCATTTTTTAAATGGTTCAGCTTTCTTCAAGGGAATGGACTGAATAATCCTGAAAATTCCCTCAGTATCGGCACAATCTGTTTCTCTAAGTTTACCATCTTCTGCCACCAACTTCAACTGTACACAATTTGTGTACAGTTCAATCCCAGAACTTTCTAACTCTCTCGTCTTTAGCATATTCCAATAGTTTCTAGGATTATCGCTTTCCGTCAACGCTCCGACAACATCAACAACCGAAAAAAACCATCTATCATTATGCCAAATTCTTCTAATTTTACTACGCCCAAAATTTAGAGAGTCCACCATCTTTAGTAATTTCAGTTAAATAATGAATATAAATGTTTTTGTTTTACAAAAAATCAATAAATAACGTCTGACTAACTAATAATACTCTTGAGGTATAAATGTTTTGATGCAGAAATTATGCAAGTACCACATAATGCATTAATGAAAAGATTTATAAAATACATTTATCTATAATATGTTAATGGAACACCTTAAGGAGAATGCAAAAGAATTTTTTGAGTCCGGAGAGGACAACTTAAAAAAATTGCGTCTGAATGCTGCGACTTCTGATTTCTTTAAGTCAATAGTTGTTTCTTGCGATTATCTCATCTATCGCGAAATCAAGCGTCTTCCTAAAAATCACGGGGATAGATTCGCTATACTCGAAAGATATTTTCCAGATATATATAAAATTGTTTCTGGATTGTTTAAACCATATACGGATTCTTATAACCTAAAATCAACTAAACTTGAGGCGGAGAAATTCAGAGAATATGCTAAGCAAATCGAAGAGTTTATTAGAAATAAAGAAAGAGCTTAAGGAATACCTAAACAATAAATCTGTTTATGACGTGATTTTGTTTGGTTCTTTTGTTAAAGGAAAGGTGATGCCGTCCGATATAGATGTCGCTGTTATTTGTGATGAAAAATTAGATGAAATCAATGGGTATCATATTAGTTTTATTAAACCACTAGATTTTTTTAAAGAAATCCCGTCTTTAATAAACACGATTTTCAGAGAGGGATACAGCTTGAAAAATAATAAAAGTTTCTGTGAACAATACGGATTTCGAAATAAGGTTATGTATATTTACGAATTATCTGGGCTTTCTGATTCTGAAAAAGTACGAATTGTAAACTTTCTAAGGGGAAATAAATCTGGCAAAGGAATGATTGCCGAAAAAGAATGCGAATGGATTTCTAATGCCTCATTTATTTGTTCAATTCAGAACGATAATTTATTTGAACAATTTTTTCTAACAAATAAAGTTAAATTTAGGAAATATAATCTATTAATGCATTAGTAAGATATGGTAAAAAGCATGATTAAAGATAATATATTAATAAAGAAAAACTTAAGAAAAATTTTAAATAAAAACGGCGTGAGCCGTGTGAGTGAAAACGCACTAACCAAGATAGACGAAATATTTTACGAACAGATTGATTTATTTTGTAGAAATTTAAAAGAGAAAACTGATATTTCTGGGAAGAAAAGTTTAGACGAAGAGATGATTTAACTTCACCATCTTAGTAATAGTTTCAGTTAAATAATGAATATAAATGTTTTTGTTTTACAAAAAATCAATAAATAACGTCTGACTAACTAATAATACACTTGAGGTATAAATGTTTTGATAGAGAGATTATTGAGATTTGGCAGTACAAGAATTACCATTCCACATACAAACACTAACACTATTGCATTTATTCTCTCCTGCGTCAGTTAAGCTTGGACATTTTGCCTTTGCTCTGTCTTGAGATAATCCAGCAATTGCCGACACGCTAGAAGCCATAGCGTTCCAATTTACATTACCATCATTTAATTTTGGTTTACTATCAATTCTAGATTCAAGTCCTTTTATTCTGGCTTGCATTGCCCCATCTACTGCGCGTACACGAGCAGGAAGTGTAGTAATAACTGCACCGATGTTAGCTGTCTGGGAGGAGTAAGCAACAATTTCTTGCTCTAAATTTATATCATAATCGCTTCCAGCCCCACTTATTCTGTAGAGTTTTACTTTATCCTCACCATATATTATTGCCTCATCAAATATAATTTTGGTTTGCAATGGTTGACCATTCTCATCTTTTCCGTAATAGCATTTAGAAACTCCCCTAAATAGGCCTCTTCCGCTTCCAGAAAACGATGAGCCCTTGCCGTATTCATGGTTTATGGTAGCAGACCCCTCGACTTTTTGCACTACTTTTGAATTAGCTCTATTCGTTAAGTCAGAAGAAAAATATCCTCCATTCTGGAAATCATCAATTGTTAAAGTTTTGCCAGCGGCAGGATATGCAGTAACTTTAGTTCCGCTAACCCAGAGACCTTCTCTAACAGAAACCACGTCTTGTTCAGTTATCTGTCCAAGTGTGATAATACTCTCTTGATCTTTTGCATAACCCTGTATGTCCCCATATAAATGATTACTCACAACTCCATTATAGGAGTTTAATTTTAAGAGTGATTTACCATTTT
>Ga0172375_10007411_pt1 | contig 15054 bp, 9 predicted proteins | sample LakKiv1m_FD_114537 | JGI IMG/M metagenome (GOLD analysis project Ga0172375, IMG submission 114537) | Freshwater microbial communities from Kabuno Bay, South-Kivu, Congo - kab_092012_11.1m | ecosystem: Environmental > Aquatic > Freshwater > Lake | place: Democratic Republic of the Congo... | reverse complement strand
CTCTTTCAAATACTTGTAATGTCTATTGTATCCTTTGCTCTCTAATGGTAGCTGCCACAAATAAAAATAAAAGTATTTGGGATCTAAAAAATCTCTTGGGCGAAGCAATTTAGTACCATCAGCGCCTAACGAGAAAGGAAAATCAACGTATTTAAATATCCGCGTATGATCGCCAAAGACAATAACTGGCAAATCGCTTGTATACAGTTTTGAATCGTCATCAGTAAATCCCGCTATAAAATCAGCACCCTGATCAATAATGGGATATTTACCATGCTTCGCGTAATCACTCTGCGGTATTTTGATATCTCGCGAGATACTTGCTTTTTCTATGCAGTCAGGCAAAGGTTTAATAACCCACCCATCGGGCAACTCTTTATATAGTTTGCTCTTGCTTATCAAATTAAAAACCCTTTATACCCAATCTTCTTTAATATGCCGTTAAGCTCTTTATCTGTTTTAATACGCTCTTGTTCAAGCTCAGCAAGTTCAACAAGTATCTCATTTACATCCCGATATTCTTCGTCCTGTCCATTCCCGACATAGCGGGATGGGCCCAGGTTGTAGTCATTTTTAGCCGCTTCGTCTTTGCCAATGATTTTGACAAATTTCTCAATCTCCTCCCAACTATGAAATGCCTTGGCGATTTTCTTAATTTTGTCATCGGGAATGAAATTCTTTGGCCTGCCCTTTTCAAATTCAAGCGAGGCGTTAATGAGCATGACTTTGTTTTTCTTTTCCGTGGGCTTATTCTTATTCAGGAAAAGCACAATGCCAGGCGCGGTGGTGTTATAAAAAAGATTTTCAGGAAGCAAAAGCACCGCTTCAATCCAATCGTTATCCACGAATCTCTTGCGAATATCCTTTTCACGGTTTGATCCCTGATTGCCTGAACCGCGGGAAACTGCGCCTGTATCAAGAACCACAGCCGCACGGCCATTATCTTTAAGAGAGGCGAACATGTGCTGAACCCAGCCCCAATCAGCGGAACTTGCTGGAGGATAACCTGAGTCAAAACGGTTAAAAGTATCCCCTTCATAAAACTGCGTGTCGTAGCCGTCCTGATTCCACATAGGATTGGCAACCACAAGGTCAAATTTTCGTAGGGGCAGGTCTCGACCTGCCCTTGTATTGTCAAGAAACTTTGGGCTTGCCAGCGTATCGCCGATGGCAACATCGCCTTCCATATCATGGATAAACATATTCATCTTTGCCATAGCGTAGGTAACATGGTTCTGTTCCTGCCCGTAGAGATGAAGCGGCTTTGAAATCTTTTTTTCTTTTTCTTTTAAAGCAAGCTGGCATTTAACAAGAAGCCCGCCTGAACCGCATGCCGGGTCATACACCTCCTGCCCCTGCTTAGGGTCAAGACAATACGCCATCACCCAGCCCACTTCTTTGGGAGTATAAAACTCGCCCGCGCTCTGTCCTTGCCCTTCAGCGAATTTTCGCAAAAGATATTCATATGCCCTGCCGAGTATGTCCGGCTCAGCATCTTTAAATCCGACCCTGTGACGGCTGATAACTTCAATGAGCTGGCTCAGCTTCCCATCATCAATAATCCGCTGTCCGCTGACCTTGGCGTTAAAATCAACGATATCGATTACACCCTGCAATTTGGGGTTTTCCTTGGCAATCGCGCGGACGGCGTCGGTTATCTCCTGCCCGATATTTTTTGGTTTCTTACGTATCTCAGACCATGTTGAAGAACGTGGAATAAAAAAGCGGACAAGCTTGTGATCCTTCTGCGCTAAATCATAAGCAACCTTTTCATCTCTGAACTCATCGCTTAAACGTTTCAGCTCATCCTCAAAGACATCGGAGATGCGCTTTACAAAAATAAGCGGTAAGATGTAGTCCTTGAATTTCGGTGCATCCACCGCCCCGCGAATACTGCACGCCGCATCCCAAAGCCATGATTCAAGAGTTTTTATATCAAGCATGCATTAACCTGTTTTTTGTTTTTTTCTTCCCTGCATCATTCCTCTTCCGATTTGCCAATCAATCCCCTTGCGTCTTTTTCTTCCAGTTCCAGTTTAGGAGATGTCTTTTTTCCCTGGTATCCTCTTAACGCCTTTCATTTCTTCATCACTTCCCAGTAACCGCCCTTGGCAGGGCCAACCCGCTTTAATACTTTCTTCTGTTTTAGTTTTGCAAGATTATTTTCTACAGCAGTTGTGCTTATTTTAAGTGATTTTGAAAGCTCAGGGATTGTCACAAATTTATCTTGTTCCATGAAGTCTAATATTTTTATTTCATTTTCACCCAACTTTTCACCCAACTTTTCACCCAACTTTTCAAATCCTTTCTTGCCCTCAAAATAACTCCTACGCTTAAAAGTAGTAATAAACTTTGTCCCTACCTCGCTGAACTCAGTGTCAGGTTCTTTCGAAAGTATAAGCCTGATGCCTCTTCCCCATTTCTCGATAAAGTTAACACGGTGCAACATCTCTGCAATCAACTCGTTTCTTCTCTCTGAAACCATCTTTGTCCTGATAGTCTCTATTGTCAACCCGCCATAGAGCAGGCCGGGGCTTCGTATCTCAATATGATCTTTAAAGACGGCTATATTGACAGAGTCGTATTCACGGTAATCCCTGTGGCAGAAGGCATTGATTATGGCCTCTCTGAATGCTGCCTTGTCAATCTCAGGCACGTCTATTCTTCTCAGCCCCTCCAGTTTCATGCCGATATGAATATTTTTCAAAATATATTCCTCGGCTTTTTCGATCAGGAAAAAGAGGTCTCCTTCAAAATCCTGCATATCAATCGTAAATGATGTGTCTGTTGTGCCGAAAACAGCGCACCTGAGACGTGCATTGGGGAAAAATGCCTGAGGCTTTTTGGCAAATAGGATCACGGCTGTATTGCAAAGCTTTCCGTCAGACAGGAGCTTTAATTTTTCAAGGTCACTACGGAGAGTATCATATTTAAGTCCGGCGTTTTTTAAGAAAGATTTCAACTTCTTCGCACTTATATCTGAAAGTTTTGCTTCTTTGCAGATTTCAGTATCCCATCTCAGCTTATCTTTGTTCTTTTTGAGAATCAGTCCTTCGAGTTCTTTTGCGCTTAACTGCCGGTCTTCATCCGCCACTCTGATATATGCCCTGCCATGAGCAAAATAGGGAATATCGTTGCCCTTAAACCTGACTTTGATGCATGATTTGCCGTCTATCTCAATCCGGTTTATGTGAGGATAGATTTTGGGTTCAATATAGTCTGCAATGGATTTTGATACATCACGGATTGTTTTTTCTGTTACGTTCTGACCGGCTACAGTACCATTGTTTTTAATTCCAAAAAATAATTCTCCGTGTTGATGTTTATTGAGGATTGCCGCTATAGATATGATCGCCTCTTTAATCTCAGAGGTGGTTTTTTTTAGTTCTAATATTTCGGATTCAATAAATTTCATATTAAGCTTACGACTCATATCGTCTTAAAATCTATTCCCGCATCACGCATCTGCAGGATTGTATTGGTTTTGAGTTGGTCGTTGCCCGTGAACAGACTATCAAGAGTGATGACCTTTTGAGGTTTGGCGGCGATGATTTGGTCTATCAGGTTTTCATTAATTGCATCTAAGGCAATGATAAGTTCGTTGTTGTTGATGCTGTAGAAACCTGTATCAGCAGACTTTTGTACAATATCACCCTTCGACAATCTCAGGGTGACATTGCCCGCTTTAGTGTCATGGTGAGCTTGTCGAACCATGACATACTGCACTGTACTTGTAAGTTCGTACCCCGCTTTGAGCATAAGCTCATACAGCATATTTTGTTTTTCGGCTCCGGGCCGGATGGGGTGGGTGAAGGCGTCCAACTGCTGCATCAGTTTTTCTTCACTGTCTATTTCACTGCCTCTCCATATCTTGAAATTGGAAGGTGAAAGCTTGAATACTTTGAAACCCACCTCACCCCGACCCTCTCCTTGAGGAGAGGGGGCATTTAGCTTTTCGGCAATTTTCTTCAATACTTCGGGCAAACTGTTCAATATCTCCTCGTTGGTAAATCTCATTACTCTTACACTAAATTCATTTATTGCTTGTGTTCTGGCTGCATCGTATTCTTTTTGCTCTGCTTCGTTGTGATAACCGCCGTCAACCTCTACTATCAGTTTCTTTTCGTGACAATAAAAATCAGCAATAAAGTTCCCCATAGGATGCTGTCTTCTGAATTTGCAATTCTCTATTTGCTTATTTCTTAGAGCCTGCCAAAGCAATTCTTCTGCCTCTGTTCTATTTTGTTTCAACTGGTTGGCGTTCTTAAACAATATAGGCGTAGCGCCCTTGAAAAGGTTTTCAGCGTAATTCCCCTCTCTTTCAGGAGAGGGGCCAGGGGTGAGGCGTTTTATCACCCGCCGGATGCGCTCTTTAGCAATATCTGCTATGGTCTTGAAGCCCGCCTTATATGCTTCGCTGCTTTCATCGCATTTCTTAGGCAATTGCACCAAAATAAATTTGCGGTTGCCGCCATCCTCTTTGTTAAGTTCTAAAACGGCTTGGGCTGTTGTGCCGGAGCCGCCAAAGAAGTCGAGAATGATATCTGATTTATCTTTAGATTCTGAAATATGAATTAAATGTTTTAATAATTCTTTTGGCTTTGGATTATCAAATAACCCTTCAATTTCCATTATTTCATCTAAATCATTTGTAGCACTATCGGTTGAACCATATTCTGTCAGCAAATTCGGGTTTGCCGAAGTTGTATCTTTATCTTCAAATTCATAAATTTTTAATTTTACGATGTTGTCTTCAATAAAAAATCTGCCTTTCTGTTCAAGCTCTCTGGCAGTAAGTTCACCTATTTGCCATCTTTTACCTTCTCTTGGTTTTCTACCAAGTATCTCAAATTGCATTGTTTTTCTCTCATAACTGCCTGTATTCTTTTTTTCAATGACAGTTGTCCTATACCTACCAATGTCATCTTTGTATGGATAGTTTCTATTTCCTTTCGCTACTACTCTGTAATTTAACCCATCTTTTAGTTTCTGATAACAAAGTATAAATTCAGTTAGTGAACTTACTTTCGCACCTTCAACATTTGTCGTTGTTCCTTTTTTCTTCCAAATGAATTGTCCAACAAAATTCTCTTCCCCAAATATCTCATTCATCACCATCCGGAGGTTGTGCACTTCATTATCGTCAATGTGAACGAAGATTACTCCGTCATCACGAAGCAGGTTTTTGGCAAGGAACAGACGGGGATACATCATGCTGAGCCAGTTGCTGTGAAAATGTCCGCTATCCTTGCTGTTCTTGCGGAGCAGACCTTCTTTCATCAGAAAGCCTTCTTCGTCCTTATCACCGATGCGTTTCAGGTAATCTTCTTTCTTTTCGCTGAATTTATCGGGGTAAATGAAACTGTCGCTGCCTGTGTTGTAAGGCGGGTCTATATCAATACACTTTACCTTGCCGTAATATGCCTTTTGCAGTGCCTTTAGGACTTCCAGATTTTCGCCTTCAATAAAGAGGTTTTCCGTTGTGTCAAAGTTGACGAATTCTTGCGGTACGGGGTTCAAAGTAGCCATAGTGGGTTGCTGCAACACCCTGAAGGCGTCGCTCTTGCCCGCCCAATTCAATACATATCGCTCATTGGCAAAATTAATATCATCACCAAAAGCGGCTTTCAGCTTTTCCCAATCCAGTTGGTTCTCGGCAAAAAGTTCCGGAAAAAGCTCTTTCAGCCTTTCCAGCCTAGCCTGCTTAATATCTATAGATTCTCCGTCCATTTATTTTCCTAAGTGTAAACAAAATCCTACCATAATTCTTTATTTTTTGAGCCTCTTGCAAAAGTCCCGGAAGTGTCACCCTGAACGGAGTGAAGGGTCTTGCATCTCATTGATAACATGAGATTCTTCGTTTCACTCAGAATGACAGATTCGGTTATTTTCATACTTTTGCAAGAGCCTCTTTTGAATAATAACTGAGACCGTGCTTTTGTTTTACTTTCTGTATTCATGCTTAAAGTCTTTGGCATAAAGTTTAGATTCTTTGCCTAAGGATTTTTCTGAGGCCCTTAAAGCCTCTCCAATATATATAAGCGCAGTCTTTTTAATGCCTGCATTTTTGACAAGTTCTACAATGTCTTTTAGATTACCTCTTACAACCTTTTGTTCCGGCCATGATGCCTTTTCAATAATCACTGCCGGTGTATTTTCAGGGTAGCCCTGCAATAACTCATCTCTAACTTTTTCAATCATCCCCACACTCAAAAAAATTACCATTGTAGCCTTATGTTTTGCTAAATCGCTTAATCTTTCAGCCTCTGGCACGGGTGTTCTGCCCTCGAGCCGTGTGAATATCACTGTCTGACTTATTTCAGGTATGGTGAGTTCCTGCCCGAGTATTGCTGCGCCAGCCATCGCAGAGGAGACGCCGGGGATGACTTCGTATTTTATGTCCAGTTCACGGAGCCTTTCTATCTGCTCTGATATGGCACTGTAAAAAGATGTGTCTCCTGTATGCAGCCTTACCACCATCTTATCTTTATCAATGGAGCTTTTAATAATCTTTATTATTTCATAAAGGGCAAGTCTTGATGAGTCGTGTATTTCTGCCTTTATGCCTTTTAGAAGTTCTTGATTTACGAGGCTCCCTGCATAGATAACAACATCTGCATTATCAAGGAGTTTCCTTCCCTTGACTGTTATTAATTCAGGATCACCAGGCCCTGCGCCTATAAAATAAACTTTGCTCATTTTTTAATTATCAGTAACGAAAAATAATTGAGGTCTTCTCGCTTTAGATTTTTGATATCTCTGAAAATCTTCTCGTCATCCATGCCTGCCCTTGATATATAGACCGCATTGTCCGCAAGGTTCATATCGTTCAGAATATTGCGCACACTGTTAAATACCCCATGGACTTTCATGAGAACGACCGTATCAAACTTCTCCAGAGTCTCCTTTAAGTCATCCATGTAAGTGGCAGGAAGGACGGCAATCTTTTCGTCCGCAAGTCCGAGGGACAGTCCTGCCCTTGCTGCAGCGGTATTAATGGAAGATACGCCAGGAATGATCTCTATGCTGAGTTCTGGATTTAGTTCGAGGAGCTTACCGTACAAATAAAAAAAAGTGCTGTAGATTGTAGGGTCTCCGATTGTTATAAATGCCATATCAATGCCTTTGTTCAGTTTGTTCAGTACGGTCTCTACGGTTTCGTTCCATTTTGTATCAAGTTCACATAAATCAGAGTCCTGTTTTTTAGTTTTTCTCATGGGGAAATGGGCTTCTATTATCTCTTTGCCGTCAATGTTAACAGCCCTTTTGACAATGGATAATGCAAGGCTGCTTCCTTCCTCCCTTCCTTTGGGGACGCAGATGCATGATATACCGTTAAGGATGCGCACTGCCTTGAGAGTGAGCAATTCAGGGTCTCCGGGTCCGACGCCTATCACATATAGTTTGCCTGTCATGTTTTCTTTTCTCCTGTTATTACAAATACCGGATTCAGGGCTCTCATATGTCTCCTGTTGGATATGATCTTTGACCTCGATATAGAGATTTCAGAGACCTCCACACCAAACCCGTTCCTTTCGAGACCCTGAATAGCGCTGTTTAATGTCTCTATTGTCGCCGCATTGATAACGACTATTTTTACCGGAACTTGGGAGATATAATTTATTATTTCCATCAGCCTGCTGCCACTGCCGCCGATGAAAACTCTGTCAGGAGCTAGAAAGTTTACTAAAACATTAGGCGCTTCTCCCTTTATTATTTCAATGTTAGCTGTATTAAATCTAACCTTGTTTTCTTTGATAAGATTAATTTGTTCTTCGTCCTTCTCAATGGCATAGACCTTTAATTCAGGATACAGTCTTGCTGCCTCTATTGATATTGAGCCTGAACCTGCGCCGATGTCCCAGAATACGCCTCTTTGAGGAAGCCTTAATTTGTGAATGGTTACAGCTCTTACCTCGTCTTTTGTTATAAGTCCCCTTGAGTGTAGGATTTCATTTTCCTCTAACCTGAATCTGACGTCATCTGTCATTGCGGCTTGTCCGCAATCTTTCTTCGGCTCTTCGCGCAGTTCAGAAGGATTCCCGACAAGCGGGAATGACATTGATGATGGCGCTTCATTTTTCAGGATTACTACATTCGGCGCTTCAAATGACATTGCAGCAATCTCTTCTGGTGTCCCCTCTGTAATTTTCTCATCAGCATAGCCGAGCCTTTCGCAAACATACAAAATCAGTGATGAGTGACGAGTGACGGGTGATGAGTTGATCGCTTTTGCTATCTCAGACGGGTTATTTTGTTTATCAGTGAGAATGGCGATTTTCTTATGCTTCTGTAAAAGCATCGGAATATCATTTATCCCATAAAGCAATCTCCTTCTCTTTACAGGATCAGGGCCTCCGTGGAGGCTCATCAGAAATGCATCATCCCAGGGCTCTTTTATCCTTGAGAATGCCATTTGAATGCTTGATAAATCAGGAAGTATCTCAACTGCTTCCTTCCCGAATTCTTTGACAGCCCTTCTGCCAATCCCAAAAAACATCGGGTCTCCAGAGGCAAGTAAAACAATCCCCCCTTGCTCCCCTTTAGTAAAGGGGGGTAGGGGGGAATTTGCCTGTATCTCGATTTGAGATTTTATGAAATTGATTGTTTCATCTACATTATTTATTGCTTTGACTTTGTCTTTAACCTCTTTAAACTCTTCGTATCCCTTAAAGACCTCAAAAAGCCTGCCGGATGCAAGGATAATATCAGAATTTAAAACAATCTTACAGGCTCTTTTATCAAGGGGTTTATAGCCTATTCCTACGACATAAATTTTATTCACTGCTTGCAATTATCTCTCCCTCGTACGATATAAGATGAATGATAACAGGTATTCCTGATATTATCCCTTCTGCATATTTTTTAGCAGCATAGCAGACCCCTGATAAGAGTTTTGAGTTTTGAGTTTTGAGTTTTGAGTTAATAAAATCAAAGACCTCTCTTGCAGTATTAAATTCATAGCATATGTCCCATAATCCGTGGCTCTTTATCCCGATATTACATCCCAATTCTTTTAAGAGCTCCGCTGCTTTCTTTATATCGATTGCACCGTGTTTTACATGGGTTTGGGGTGTTGCCATTGCAATCTTTAGCATCTTTGCCCATTGTGCACAGAGATGTATTTTTTTAAAGCCATGTTTTTTAGCCTCAAGTAAAGCAAATTCCAGGTAGTCACCCATCATTACATATGCTTCTTCAGGAAGATTGTTTTTTTCCATATGTGCCTTTTCAGATAGCCTTCCTGCAGAGAGGACAACCTCATCGCATCTCATTGCCTTTGCCACATCCATTGATGATGCAATGGTCGCTGTCCATGCCTCAGAGGATACCGGCTTTACAATGCCTGTTGTGCCGAGGATAGAGATTCCGCCTATTATACCCAGCCTTGAATTTAAGGTCTTTTTTGCAAGATTCTCTCCGTCAGGGACTGAAATAGTCACTTCAAGCGCGGTAGCGCGGTAGCGCAGTAGCTCAGTAGTATCTTCGTCTTTAAACTTCTGTTCTGTTGCTCTGCTGTTCTGCTGCTCTAATATTGCCTCCATAAGTGCTTCTCTTATCATTTGTCTTGGCACAGGATTTATAGCTGCCTTTCCAACAGGCACGGGAAGCCCAGGTTTTGTAACTATGCCGACACCTTTGCCTCCTTTAATTTCAAGAGCAATAGAGCAGTAGCGCAGCAGTCCAGTAGTTGATATGGATTTGTCTTTATTATCCTGTTGCTCTGCTGTTCTGTTGTTCTGCTGCTCTATTAATTTTATTTCTGCCATTATCTCTGCCCCGTTAGTTACATCTGGATCATCCCCTGCATCTTTAATTACCGATGCCCATGCCATTTCATCCTGCATCCTGCATCCTGCATCCTGTATCCTGAATTTATGCCTGCTGCCGTCAGGAAATGGAATATCAACCGAATTTATGATCTTTTGACTCCTGACTCCTGACTCCTGACTCCTGACTAATAATAAAGTTGCTGCTTTTGCCGCTGCCGCAGCGCATGCCCCTGTTGTGTATCCTGAACGGAGATTCTTTTTCAATGCTCTATCCCTTTTCTTGCCTTCACACCTTTTTTATAATAGTGCTTTATCTCCTTCATTTCTGTGACAAGGTCCGCCTTTTCTATTATCCGCTCATCGGCATATCTGCCTGTAAGGACTATCTCCATATACGGGGGTCTGGAGTTCAGCAAATCTATGATGTTATCAACACTGATGAGGTTATAGTGCGCTGCAACGTTAATCTCGTCCAGTATTACCATATCCCAGGTTTTAGATGCAATGATGTTTTTTACTTCTTTCAGCCCTTTTTCAGCAGCATCGATCTGCGACCTTGTTGGCTTCCCGCCCTTCAGGAAGCCGGTTCCATACTGTTTTATGATAATCAGGTCTTTAAATCTTTCCAGCGCCTTATGTTCGCTGCATCGCCTTTTTTTAATAAACTGAGCAATGAATACTTTGAGCCCAGCGCCCGCGGCCCTTAATGCAAGGCCCAGCGCCGCAGTGGTTTTGCCCTTGCTGTTCCCCGTATATACCTGTATGTAGCCTTTACGCATTATTTGTGAACCGTGTCCGTTATCCGTGTCCGTTATGGATAACGAATCACGGACACGGTTCACGGTCTTTAATATCTCCCTTCTTGCATCACCAATGGTGAGGGGGATTTTCTCATTTGAAGTATTCGCTAAAGATTTCCATAAGCTAACCGGTATTTTACATCAGTTATCCCCTCTTTTTCCGCCAGCCATACATTATTAATAGGATGAATAATAGAAATCCCGTAAGGAACAGATACGGTATCGGCGCAGACGATGCCCCGGCTGTCGCATTAACATCCTGCATCTCATAGCCTTCCACTTTTTTATCTTTCCCAGCAGGAGCTAATTGTCTGTTACCCACCTTACTCTTTATCTTTTGACTCCTGACTCCTGACTCCTGACTCTGAACTGTTTTCAGTGTCTTCATAAATCCCTGAACCTGATTTTTCAATCCTGGCACTGACATAAGCACAGATGTGGTAAATTTCGTAAGTTGCAGGTTATTGCATGTGTGGTCACAGCAGGCAAAGCCAACCTCTTTTACGCTCTCAGCATATTCTTTTGCAAGGGTCTCAATGACCTTTTTATCTGGTTTCCAGTAATCCTTTCTCACTGTCTCAAGCATCCTCGCCACAATAGATTGATACGCCCACATATTCTTTGACTGCCTGAACATCTCCTTAATGTTTAATCCGTTTCTGTCAAGGACATATGTCTCATATATCTCGTTCCACTTTGCTGCATCAACTGCCTCCGGCACTGTCACCTGCCATCCCCAGAGATGCTCCACAACCTTATCAACAAACCTCGCACCTGCATAACCTTCCTTCATCATGGCCTTTATCCACTCAGGGTTCAGATACCTCGCTCTCATCTCCCTGCCCATGAATTTTTCGAGGGTCTCCTGCTTCGGCATTTTTGGATTGGATATATTTGTGACATATACTTCAGGCGTCTTTCCGTCAGCAGCACGGATTGCCATTGCAGCGCCGCCAAGGTATTGAAAGAAGTCATCATTATCAAGGGTTGCATATACATTGCCCGACCTGCTGTGAACAGCGATTTTAGAACCTGAAAGGGCATTCTTAAAAAGAATCAGACTTATATCTTCCTGACCGCTGACCGCTGATTGCTGATTGCTGACTTTGTCCCCCCAAAACCCCTGCCCGTATATGTGGCTCATCCTCATAAAATAGACATCCGCAACCTGCTTTTCATTATCCCACGTATTGGAAAGGGGGATAACCTTTTCAAGGTTTGTCCCATATGCCCCTGACGGCACACTAAATAAACGGACAGATGCAAGTCTTTCCGCCTTATCTTCTGCAATTCCTTTTTCCATAAGCATCTTCTTTGTTTTCAGCACATTTGCTTTGAGTATATTGCCGTCTTCATTCTGGTCTTTTGCTAATGTCACCGCCTTATCAAGCAATGCCATGAGATTGGAAAACAGATCCCTGTAAAGCCCTGATGGAACAATGGTTACATCTATCCTAAATCTTCCAAGTTCATTACTCGATATCGCCTCAACCCCTACTACCCTTCCCCTCTCATCCCATTTCGGTTTTATTCCCATGAGGTACATAATCTGGGATTCCATCACACCCTCGTGCCTTATAGTCTCAACTCCCCAGAGATTAAATGTAAGCTTGTCAGGATACGTGCCGTGTCTCTGTTTATAGCCATCTATAAGTTCCTTCGCCAGTTTCATGCCTATTTCGTAGGTTTTTTTTGACGGAATCCTCGTAGAGTCAAAGGAATAAAAGTTTTTCCCTGTGGGCAACGATTCAGGATTCCTTATCGGGTCGTTTCCCTGACCTGCGGGAATATACCTCCCGTCAAGCGCTGCAATAAAAGAATCAAGTTCTCTTTTTGCTGATTGGATTATCTTTTGTTCAATCTCTGCAGTTTTCTTCTTCTTTTCATCATCAGAAATGTCCTTTTCAATGGAAAGAATTGCCTCTGACGTAGTTCTTATGTATTTCTCTTCAGGTAATTTTCCAAAGGTGTGAAGCCCAAAAGGTGTTTGTTTTTCAGAAATGTCTTTTATGTAATGCTCCACCCTTTCTATATCTTCAGCCTTCAGCCCTTCAGCCTTTAGCCCTAAATCAGTAAGCAGTCCTGTCTTCTTTGCGAGTTTAGTGATTTCTTCAAACCTTGATTTAGCAAGGGTTGGGCTTTTCTCTTTTGCCACATTGTATTCATTGATGAGCGCAGCAAGTTCCTTGAGTTGTTTATTCATGCCTGCCTTATCAAAGGGCGGCGTCATGTGGTCGATGATTACGGCCATGCCTCTTCGCTTTGCCTGGAGACCTTCTCCGACATCATCGACAATATATGGATAGATGTTTGGCAAATCCTGTATCAATGCCTCCGGAGGGTCTTCACTGGTAAAGCCGACTTCTTTGCCGGAAAGCCATTCATGAGTGCCATGTGTGCCGATATGCGCTACAGCATCTGCCTGAAATTCATTTTTAAGCCAGAGATAAAAGGCAACATACTGATGAGGAGGCGCAAGGGTTACATCATGATATAATTTTTTAGCATCCTGCTCCCAACCCCTTGAAGGTTGCGGAGTAAAGAGGATATTTCCATATTGAACAGCGGGGATAACTATATATTTTGTTCCACTGGCGCCGCGCCATGTCATGATATTGCTTTGTTCTATTTCTCTCCAGCTTTTGAGAATTGCCTTTTTGAGTCCTTCCGGAAGTTCTTCAAACCATCTCTTGTATGTATCAACGGGGATGAGGACAGGTTTTCCAGTCCGCGCAAGTCTGTCAATTTCACCGGAAGCCCAGTTGCCGATGTTGCGGGCATAGTTGTGGATGTCGTTGAAGAGCCTTTCCTTGCCGATTTCATTTTCTCCTGTTTTATACCCTTCAGCCTTCAGCCTTTTTAATATCTCCCAGAGGCTTTCGGGCAAGACATTGAGATACGATGCCCCTATGTTCTGTTTGCCGGGTAGATAGTTGTAATAGATAATGGCAAGCTTTTTATCCTTATTTGGCCTGCCCTGAAGGTTTATCCACATCTTTACCCTGTTAACGAGCCTCTTAATCCTTTCAGGAATTGGTCTTTCTTCCACATATTCAATGCCTGTCTCTTTATCAATCCTAGTTTCCTTTGACGCGATAACAGTTGGCTGAATTATTCCTGCCATCTCAGGGCCCGCAATCTGCCACGCCCTTTCAAAGATATCGAGACCAACAGGGGAACTTTCCCATTCATCCTTTGATTGGCTGTAGAGGGTAACGGCATTGATTACAGGGACATCGAGTCTGCTTAAAAGGGGTATAGTTTTCTGAGGATTCACACCTATTTTCATGCTTATCGCAATAACTGCCCTGGTGCGGCTTTTGCCATTTTCATCAAAGAAAAATCTCTCAACTGCAGCCTCTGAAGGATAACCATATACAGGCAGGACATTGAAGCCCTCTCTTTCAAGGCTATCAATTAAAAAGTCCAGATGAGCGATGTTGCCTGAGTCAATAATGCTTTTATAGAAGGTTATGCCTATCCACGGGCGGTTGTGCTGCATGGAATAAAGTTTTAAGAATTCATCAAAACTTTCGACGATCCTCTTTTCCTTCTTCAGGTATATGCCGAGGTTGGGGATTGAAACAGGCTCTTTATAGGAGACCTTAAGTCCCAAATCCCTGTTCATAACAACAAGCATCATATTCTTTATGTTCTCAAGACCTTTCTCCTTGTAATATTTTTTAATAGTCACATCGTCTATAAGACCCATATCTTTGTGTTCTTTGGTGTATGCGCCTCCCACTGCATAGACCTTACCTCTGCTTGCTATAACCTGAGCAATATAGGGCTTTACCTTTTCAACGGCCTGTCTGTCCATAATGAGGAGAATAAAGACTATCTTTGAGGTTGTGATTTGTTGCATAGCGGTCTGTTTGTCTCTGAGGGTTTTACTTGTAAGGATTTGAAATTTCAGACGCCCTTTTAATTCGGGATATGACTTCTCTATTTCCTTGACTGCCTCAATAGCTGTCCTCGAATGGGCGTCTCCAAGGAAGAGGTTTATTTTTAAAGACTCGGCATAGGCAGAAGACAGAAAACAGAAAACAGAAAACAGAAGACAGAAGACAGAAGACAGGGAACAGAGGACAGACAATTTTAAATTCTGTTTAGTCTGACTTCTGACTTCTGTCTTCTGGCTATTCAGGCACATAAATCACCCTCCCGTCCTTAAGCTGGTATGCTGTTCCGAGCCTTGTGCCTTCGCCGCTTAATCTTTTATCAGTTACTTTTTGAACCTTTATCTCTTTGCCCTTTTTTGTGATTACTTCTATTTTCCCATCAGCAGTTTTTTTCGTTATGGTCATCTCCGATTTCGGGTTGAGCATATCGAGCATGTTATATGCCATAAAAAGGGCAATCATCATGCTGACTATAAAAACAACGCTCGCATCAAAGAGGTTCGCAACGCCTGCTATCGGGTCTTCAAGCGGCTCATCATATTTTTCAAATTGCCTGTGTCTCTTCAAAAATTTCATCCT
>Ga0172375_10007408_pt1 | contig 15057 bp, 12 predicted proteins | sample LakKiv1m_FD_114537 | JGI IMG/M metagenome (GOLD analysis project Ga0172375, IMG submission 114537) | Freshwater microbial communities from Kabuno Bay, South-Kivu, Congo - kab_092012_11.1m | ecosystem: Environmental > Aquatic > Freshwater > Lake | place: Democratic Republic of the Congo... | reverse complement strand
TTGGCGCTTGATATCTGGGAACACGCCTATTATCTGGATTATCAAAATGCTCGCCCTAACTATATTGAGGCCTTTTGGAAGATAGTTAATTGGGGCTACGTGGCAGAGTGTTTGGCGGGTAAAAAGACTGAGCCGTTAATTATCTCAAAATAGTATAACAATTATTAACTCAGCCGTTTAGTGACTTACAGACGTTTTTGTGGTATACTTCGCGGCGAAAGATTGTGGGTTTTAGGAAAATGACCAAAAAACTTAGAGTGGCGCTACTGGCGCCGTTTGAAGAACCTGTCCCGCCAAAGAAATACGGCGGAACCGAATTGATAGTCTATAACCTCGCCGAAGAATTAACCAAACTTGGCCACGAAGTTACCTTGCTTGCAAGCGGCGATTCTAAATCCTCAGCCAAATTAAAAGCTTGCGCGCCAAAAGCAATCAGAGTTTTACCGGAAGCAATCTCGTGGCCCATTAGACAAGGCCTTAACTACGCTGGTTTGTCGAAGGCCTTAATGCTGATAAACAAAAACCATTTTGATATTTTACATAATCATTTTGGCTGGCAAATGCTACTTTTTAAAGATCTTATCTCGTGCCCGATGGTTACAACCTTGCACGGAACATTGGAGGAACCAACCGAAAATTATATGCACAATCGCTTTCGCAATGAAGCTTTTATAAGCATCAGCAATACACAGCGTAAGCACGGCCCGAAACTGAATTATGTAGCAACGGTATATAACGGCATACAAGTAGAGCGTTTTAAGTTTAACGACAAGCCCAAAGACTATTTTGCATTTTTGGGGCGAATCCATCCCCATAAAGGGCCAGAACATGCTATAAGAATTGCCAAGAAAGCTGGCATAAAATTGATTATGGCTGCCAAAATTGATCCGGTAGATGCCGAGTATTACGAGAAAAACGTCAAGCCACTGATTGATGGAAAGCAGATTCAATTCATCGGCGAAATTGACCATGCCGGCAAGGTGGAACTACTCAAAAATGCCAAAGCACTATTGTCGCCCATTCAATGGGACGAGCCGTTTGGGCTAACCAACATTGAATCTTTGGCTTGTGGCACACCAGTTATTACGATCGGTCGTGGCTCTTTGTCGGAAATAATTATTGATGGAGAACAGGGTTATTTGTGTAAATCACTTACTGAAATTGCTAAAGCTATACCAAAAGTTGATAAAATTAGTCGATTAAAGTGCCGACAATATGTAGAGAAAACATTTAGCGCCAAACAAATGGCCGAGCGCTACGTTGACGCTTACAAAAAAGTACTAGGACTATAATATTCCCCTACTGCTTGCATAAAAACTTTATGAGATCTATTCTAAATTTGGAGGTGCCTTATGGATATAAGTCCAGAGACTGCGGGACAATCACCGGTTATCACTCGGCCAGAAGATGGTGAATTGCTAGAAAGACTAAAACGTAAACGGGAGGAGTATGCTAGGCGTATAGGAGATGAATTTACTCATCCCGAGCAAGCAGTTGTCTTAGGTCTTGCGGCTGGCAAATTAGGCCCACTAGATGCATACATTAAGCACAAATTACTAAGTGAGGTTTTAGAAGAAGGGACTGTAGAAACGTGGTCATTTTCCAAAAAAATCGTTGAGGATCCGATTATAGTGAGCATCTCTGAGTACGCCTTGCCCCAAGCATTGGAAATAACTGAATCTGCATGTGGGATTATTAATGCTTATTGCTCTAATAATTTATCAGCAGTTGTTGGTGGAACCGGTCTGCATTAAATATACGGATTTATGTTTTGTATTTTTTCACCATCCAGGATTGTTAGCTACGCTACGAAGGGCAGGATATAAGTTCCTGATTTTACCCTTAACACTTTATTTTTACAGTAGCCGTGTTAACAAATATACACGATCGTGTATATTTGTTAACATTAACTCCTTAGGATGTGTATTTTGAATATTCCTTTTATACCCAGGCTTGAGGAGCACCTGAGTAGATGTTGTACAAAACAGACGTCCTTAAAGTGCGAGGATTGTTAGACGAGTAAAGTTGCTAGTAGCAAGTTTACGAGGAGTTCCGCAGCAAGCCTGTTTTGCATCAACAGATACATCAAGTGTGACGAACTGCCTGCGGCGTTTTTGCATACTTTTGCCGCTGTAGGAAAAAGTATGTCGGGAGCGAACGAAGTGCGCGCCGAAATATTATTTGAATAAATTACCGGTTATTTTCGTGAATTGGCGTCGGAGTGTTTTCTATAGTATTTAACAGAGATTGTTCTGGTGTGGTTGGTTTAGTCGGCGCAATAGGGCTAGTGTTTTTGGTTCGTTTAGCATAACGGCGGTATTCTAATTGGCGGCGCAAATTGTTTAAGTATTGCAAGCGGTCTTTGGCGGCATCGGCCAAAACGTTATTAAAATGACGCTGATTAGGAACGATTAATGCGCTAAGTTTATTGTGTTGGTTTAAGTAACTAACTAGGCAATAAAAATCGGCATCGCCGCTGACGATCACCGCTTGGTCATAATTATCCCAGTCAATCATAGCTTGCAAAACTAACTCGGCATCAATGTTGCCCTTAACGCCCTCTTTAGTAGTATGCACCGGCTTAAAAATTATTACGTAACCGGCTTTTTGCAGAGATGCATACAAATCCTGATTCTCTGGCATAAAGCCAATAAACAAATACGCTACGCCGACATTAAATTCGCTACGAAGGTATTCGCGGAATTTAATCCAGTCCATATTCCAGCCCATACTTTGAGTCGCCATATTTAGGTTCTGACTGTCAATAAAAGCGAAATTGTGCTTGTTTTTTACCATATGCATTATAATAACATAATAATAAAGCTAAATCAAGTTTTTCGGCTTGCATTCTGGCGCGAGCGAATAATTACTGATAATAGTAGTGATAGAAGTAAAAAGGTAACGCAGTAAAAAATAACTTCGCCGTATAGCTCAATCTTATATCCTTCGTTAAAATTTAAAACAAAATAACTGACAGTTGTAGCAACATAGGTCGCACTGCAAAATACTGCCGTGGCAAAGACGGCGCGGCTGTTTTTTAGGACGGCGGAAATAATAATCGGTACAGCATATAACATAACGGCGCGGCTGGCCATACCTCTTTCGGAGTAGACAAAAAATGACGCCACTCCAATATCCTGCAATAAAAGTACACCTACCAATGCCCGATAGACGGTCGTATTTTGGGTGCGGTTATGAGCCAAAAACCAGACGGCAGTAGTAACAATTAACATCCCGCCGACAACAATCCACCTCTGCATTACCGCAGTAGGAGCAATCAAATTCCATGCATCGTAAACAAGTATTTGAGCAATAAACAATAATACATACAAAAAATGGATGCGACTGAGGCGCACGATGTTAATGCGTAGCCAGCTAACTTTAGATTTTTTAGATATGCTCATTGTAATGCTTATGTTTATTGAACCATATAACACTTTACGTAGTCAAATGGTGTAAGCTTTAGATGTATGCCTAGTAAAACATTGTCTCATCACCTGAACCGTCGGTTTAACGCCAAAACCATGATTTTGCTGGTGATGGCTCTACTGACGTTATATATTTTTGTGCCGCAGGTTGGCTCGTTTGGGAAAAGTTTTGCTACTTTGCGTAGCGCCGATTTTGCACTTGTGTTGCTTGGAATAATGTTTTGGCTTGCGACTTATTTTGTAGCGGCGGTGGTTTATAAAATTATCACTGCGCGCCGCCTTGCTTATTTACCTCTGTTGATTGTGCAAATTGCTAGCGGTTTTACCAACCGAATTGCTCCAGCGGGTAGCGGTGCCATGGCAGTTAATATGAGATATTTTACTTTGCAGGGCATAAGCTCTATCAACGCTGGTATAATCGTGGCGCTCAATAATTTACTGGGTTTTATAGGCAATATAGCTTTAGGGATATTCGTTTTTATATTTTCTAGCGCCAAATTTAATATAAATATCAAATATCACATTTCATCTGTTGTTAGCGCGGGGTATATTTTGCTCTTGATTGCTATGCTAAGCGGGCTGTTTTTTACGTTTAAAAACAGATTAAAAATGGGCAAAATTATTACAAAAGCTAATCTAGCACTAAAAATTATGTTTCACCGGCCCAGGCGTTTAGCTACTGCACTAATTATGTCAATGCTCGTAACCACGCTCTATGGGGCATCACTTTTTGCTGTGGCTTTATCTTGCAACGTACATTTATCTATCTTACAAACATTGATTGTACTAACGGTAGGGGTAGCGGTAGCGACGATAACGCCAACTCCGGGCGGGCTTGGCGGCGCTGAAGCCGGGCTGGTTGCCGTTCTTGCCTCATTTGGCACTAGCCCCCAACAGGCCTTAACAGTAGTGCTAACCTACCGATTTATCACCTACTGGCTGCCGATCGTCCCCGGCTTCCTCTGTTTCCAGCTCGCCATAAGAAAAGAGTATGTTTAAATTATGAAAATAAGAAAAATTGTTTTGGCCAGTCAGTCTCCAAGAAGAATTGAAATTATGGAATGGCTGAATATAAAATTTGATATCTCGCCAAATTCATTTGATGAATCTAGCATCAGACACAAATCTCCGCTTACTTTGACTAGATTACTAGCTGAGGCAAAAGCTAACTCCGTTACTCGGTTATATCCAAATTCAATTATCATTGGTGCTGATGCTTTGGTAAGTTTTGAAGATAAAATACTTGAAAAACCCAAAAACGAAACCGACCAAAAACAGTTGATTAATATGCAGATTGGTAGGGACGGCAAAGTGTGCTGTTCGGTATGCGTTATTGACACATACTCGGGTCAAAAAATAATCAAATCCAAAATTACAAAATACAAGATGGCAAGAGTATCGGAATATCAGATTGAGAAATACATTAAATCGGGTCAAGGTATGGATAAAGCTGGAGGGTTTGGTCTACAAGATAGTAATCATTTATTCATAGATAAATTAAATGGCTGCTACTCAAATGCTCTTGGTATGCCCATTTGCGAACTTGCAAATATTCTAACAAGCATGGGCGTCTCTATTGGTGTAAACATAAAAGAAGTAGTTAAACAAAAAACCGGCAAGCTTTGTTAGTGTTCTAGATATACTTTTATCAAAATGCAGAGCACTAATTCAATAGCTCGGATTCTATGGAATAGTCGCTGGGCTTAATTGCGCCAACGGACTTATTATAATCAGAGAAGGTAATTGTGCCCTCAATGTTCGCGCCCTTGGACGTACCGCTAAACTCTATCTTGATTATTCGTCGACTACTTATGTTTACCCATATGGTAAGCGATTTAATTTCACTGTCGTCATCGCTACTGTTATTAAAATAACCAGCGTAGTCGACTATTATTTTGGCGGCTTTTCGTAGCTGGTCTTTGTTGTAGCTTAATGAATATTTATAGGCCGAGACGCCGCCGATTTCCACCCTTGAGCTCTCTTTGATTGTGTAGGTACTTTTGTCTTGCAAAACAGCAAGGACGTTTTTTCTCTGCGCGTCATTTAGATTGGCAAACGGGGTAGGCAAAACATCAACCATAGCATCTAACGGAATTGTAGCAAAAGTAGTGTACTGATCATTGGCTCTGGTTTTAACCCATTTATTTTTTAACTTGGTTTCAGTTTGAGCAAAACTGTCAGATAGTGTCGTGCTGGACGATGATAGTTTATTGAATTTGATGTAACTATCTTTGCCAATAGCCACGACGTCCGCCCCAACCGCCATGGGCGTGCCACTATTGGTTAGGTCTAGTGTAAATGCACCCCGGGCAGACAACTCTTTTGTGCTGGCAAGATCCAAAGACATTTTAGAATCAAGTTTCATGGTGTCGGCGCCCGAGCCAGCGCTGTAAACTTGATTGAGTATTACGGATTTGGTTTTGAGCATCTCCTCATTCATATCTTTGAAGACGGTTTTGGCGCTGGGGTTGCCAAAAATCGCAACCAAAATAAATAAGAACAATAAAATCCCCACGCCGCTTATAATTTGTCTTTTTCTGTTGCCAAATAGTTTGTTCATAGTTTTTTTATAATTTGACTTTGCCATTATTGACCCTCCAATTAATTAATATAAATTGTATCACTAATAAGTAGTGCACACGAGTTTTGCCAAAATTTTTACTAGCTCTACTTGTATTACTTATTTAAATGATATGAATTACAATTAGATTATGAATAAATCGGAGATTACTAATCCCATTTTGCAAGGGGTGTATGGCAGAATAGCAGTAGGAAATATCGGTGAGATTAATAACGGGGCACAAACTACTCTGCCGCCACCTAGTGCGCCACAACCACTCGGCGAAAACGATACCCAATGGATGAAAAATGCCAATTGCCGCGAAGTGCCGACGGACAAATTTTTCCCAAGTGATGGTAACGGAATTAATATTGCGCAAGAAATTTGTAATTTATGTGTAGTTAAAGAAAATTGTCTAGAATTTTCTATTAAAAACCACGAAGATTATGGGATATGGGGTGGCGAAAGCGAGCGCAGTCGCAAACGAATTCGTAGGCAACTAAGGCGAGACAGCATAAGAAACAACAACTAGACAGTTAAATTATCTCGCATTTGGCTGAGCGTGTCGGTCTGGAACGTCGCCCTGTATTTAAGGGCTGAAGTTGTTGAATATCGTCAAACATACATTTCTTAACACCCTAATGAAATGTTTCTGGTATTCGTTTTAAGGCTTCAGCCTCACGTCTATCAGTTTCTGCATTTTTGTTCATTACTAATAACTGCTCCCAGTAGTCATGTAAGCTGGGGTGATAGTTAGGAAAATCTTGGACGTTTCCAGTTTTGTGTCTTAATGCAAGAGAGTCGGCTGTATGAAGCTCGAACTCGTCTAGCTCGGGTGTTGCAGTTAACACTAAAGTATCAGGTTTAATTAAAGGGCTACTTTCAAACATGTCTCGACACCTACTACACGGATGTAAAGTATCCGAGGTTACGCCACTGTTATCTTTTTGAGGTTTACCAACTACAGCTATAGCTAGAATGCCATTAAAACCTTTCTTTCCAGTTGACTCTAATGCTCGTTTCTCGGCGCAATTCCACTCCGCACCTTTATATGGCGTATAGTTACCGCCGAAGTATATGCCAATTTTGCTGCGAGAATTGTCTATAGCTAAAACTGCGCAGCCTACTCTAAAAGCTCTGTATGATTTACCAAGCTGATCTCTAGCCTGTTCCGCAAGGTCTACAAGCTGGGCCAACTTTTGTACAACATAGAAAGCCGTATCCATATTTGCTAGCAGGCCATGCAAGCTATGGAAGCCTTCAATAAAATCTGGTCTATCTCCAGGAGAAAGAACATGCTCCAACATATACATATTATATAACAATAAGTAAGTACAGGTAGAGGACATATTTTAACTAATTATTCGTGGCTGGGGAGGCTTTCGACTGCGCTCAAGCTCATGAGAGGGACTCGACTTCACGGCAAATCAAAATACAGATTTGCCAAGTGAACCCCTTACGGGGCTAAAGGCGGCTAACGTCCACAGGACATTGTCGTTCTCGTCCCTGCCTAACAAGCAGTTTCAATTATAGGGACAAACCCCTATATTTGAAACTGGCTGAGCATACAGGTCAGGAACCCTGTCTAAGGAGTAAAATGAGACAAGTGGGACACTAAAAGGATTATAAACGTATTGACCTATTTTTTAGTTGTTCGCTGATTGTTGAGCTGCTTAAATGCATATCTTATACCTTTTCCAGACAGTGGCTCATCTTCGTACCTTGCAAGGAGGTGCAAGTGTGCGTGGGCAACATTTTGACCACCTGTTTTGTGGACGTTCCAACCTATATTGTAACCACTCGGCATTTCTTTATCGTCGACGATTTTTTTCATTTTGTGTAATAATTTTTGAAGACTTAACCACTCATCTTCACTTAAGTCGAATGGGGTTTCGATATGACGTTTAGTAATTGCCATTGCTGCATTATTTATACTACCTTCTTCCATATCAGTTATATACCATAGTTCATCTTCATAGAGAACATTTACTCTGAGAAGGTTGTTTTGAATACAGAACGGGCATTGTTTTTTTGATTGGTTCATATTGTACCTATATTAACAGATTTTTATTCGCTTAATTCTTTCAAGTAAAATGATAGTTTCTTAATTAAGTTACTGCTATTTGTCGCATGAATTACTTTCATACCGAGCCCTTGATCAAGCTAACGACGCCAGGCATAAGCCAATGACGCTAATCGAACAGGTGCAATACCAAGCGGCAGTCGTTGAACAACTAAATGTACGCGAGGTGGAGGCAAAAGGCGTCGCCATTCATAACGACAAGAGGTCAAGGCTTGAACTGGCAAGCGCAGTGTTCCAAATGGGCAGAGTATATTTTCATAACGATCGAAAATCAGCCGAACTGGTACAGCAGCTGGTGGGTTTCGGCGTCGAAAAACACGATGACCTTGTTGATGCTATATCAATGGCATTGAACTATATCCAGAGAAATGTTAGATGGGAGATAGTTAGCTCCGGCGGAGTGGTTATTGGCGATTACGAAAGTAGTTGGGAAATATGGGGTATAAGATACTTGGACGAATAATATAAGTGATGAAATACTATGTTAACTAAATGCCGTTTTTACAGATGACAATGATGCTATAATTAAGAACAAGCATGAGTCTACCAAAAATCATTGATAATAATCGCAGAAATATGGCTAGTGTATTAAGCGAGTTGTCAGGTCAGTATGACGAGTTATCGATAGCAACCGGATATTGGGATCTGCCTGGCTTGCTCGAGATATTCGATGGTATAAAGGATTATAAATCTATTCGACTAATAATCGGACAGGAGCCGTTAGCCCCACGATTTGCAAGGAAGCTTGATCTTAATGAACCAGAAAAGACTTTTCCGGAACTAGATTTCGCTGCAGGATTAAAAGATTTAGAACAAAAAAAAGAATTCAGAGATTTAGTTTATGCAACCAGACAACTCATCGAAGAGGGCAAACTGTGTGTAAAAGTGTATCGACGTAGTTTTTTGCATGCCAAGTCGTATATTTTTGGTTCTTATACTAGCGAGTCGGCCGTCGGAATCATTGGCTCCTCTAACTTTACCAGAGCTGGGTTAACTACGAATTCTGAGCTGAACACGCTTGAAGATGATTATCGTGTTGTTAAGTTTCAACCACAAAACGACACGGATGAGTACGGCCATCTGAGCTGGTTTGAATCTATTTGGAATGATGAGCTTAACGAAGACTGGAACGGTAAATTTTCACAGATACTTCAAGACTCGCCCGTAGGAGACTTATCTTTCGGGGCTTACGACTCGTATATAAAAACCCTAATGGAAGTATTTCCTGATGAACTAATCAAGAAGCCAGAATTAGGTAACCAGATAAGAGATATACTATACGCATTCCAAAACCGCAACGCTGGCATTTTGATAAATAAATTAGAAAAAATGGGTGTAGCAATTCTTTCGGATTCAGTCGGTCTTGGTAAAACCATCACCGCAGGAGCTGTGATTCGTCATTATGTAGACAAAGGAGCAAAGCGCATTATAGCAATCGTACCCGCTTCGCTAAAAGAGCAATGGCGCAGTGACCTGGCACATGTTTTCGGGCTTATTGAAGGCTCTGACTTTATGGTCGTATCACAACAAGACCTAGGCGCAATGGATCGCATGGCAGAACTTGATAAGTACAAACAAGTTGACCTATTCATTGTTGACGAAGCACACAACTTGCGAAGTACTGGTAGCACCCGTTACGAGCACATCCTAGAGTGGTTCCAAGATAATAACGAATCAAAAGTACTAATGCTCACTGCCACGCCAATTAATAACTCGCTTACTGATTTATTGAACCAAATTCAGCTTGGGCTTAAGGGTGAGCTAGACTCTGTTCTCGTCCCCTACAAGAATGCAACCAATGGTCGCATAGAAACGATAGACTTCTTTGATGCACTAAGTCGTATTCAAAAACGACTAAAAAACGACCAAAAGTTTGACTGGGATTCGGTAAAACCTACTCTCGTAAGCGGCATTCAGCACTACTTGGTTCGCTCTACTCGTCAAGGAGTAGAAGCCGAGGGGTCATTAGTGGATGAGAGTGGTAGTAAGAAGACCTTCCCTAAAAGTATTGTTGGACAAATTGAGTATAGCTACAATGAAGATTTAACTAAAAAAATTGCCGATAAGATTGCTAGTAAAGCGACTATGCTGGAAGGCATTGATGCTAGAACAGTCGACCTAGAACAAATTATCGAAGCAACAAGTCGAACATCCCATCCGCTTGATTTCGTTAAGGATATGCTGGGTGAATCTACGGATGGTGTGATTCAAAACGTATTCCAGATGGTTACACTTTTTGGATTCGTGCCTTACAAACCAGAAATGTACCGGCACAAACTCTATCAAAAGACTTCTGAAGAGATAAAAAACCTTGGGATTAAAGGCGTAGAGTCACAAATAATCAACCTTCAGTTGACTGTGCACAATATGCTTCTTGTCACATGGCTTAAGCGTCTCGAATCCTCAACGGCTTCATTGCTTAAGTCAATTCAAACTTATGCAACACGGCTAGAATCATACAGAGTTTGGCTTGAACGAGGTTATATTTTGTCTTTTCGTGACATTACCATAGTAGAGCAAGAATACGGCGAAGATATTGAGCGAGCCTTCGAAGATTACGACTCATACATTCCATCTGACGACGACAGTAATGAAGATTTGAAACGCAAAGGCGTAGAAAAACGCGCTGCCGACCCAGCCAAGTACAACATAGACGCTATGATGCGCGATATCTCTCGCGACAAACTCATTGCCAATGCGTTGGTAGATGTAATTGAGGACCTGGTCTCAACAGAAAATGACAGTAAACTCAAAGAGTTTGCCAAATACTTAGAAGAAGTCAGTTCCAATGGAGCTTACGGAAAAAAGGTGCTTGTATTTAGCTTTTTTGCAGATACCATTAACTACTTACGCGATAACCTCCCTAAACTTACCCAAATAGCAGATTTCGGCGAGAGGACTGAGTTTCTAAGTGGCCAGAGCAACTCTGTAGACAATGTGGTTAAAAGGTTTTCTCCCGAATCCAAGAAGTACACATTAAAATCGGATGAAAATGAACTAGACTTTTTGTTTGCCACAGATATATTGAGTGAGGGCCAGAACCTACAAGATGCAGGCGTACTAATTAACTACGATCTTCACTGGAATCCTGTGCGTATGATCCAACGAAATGGTCGCATTAACCGACTTGGGTCAAAATATGATGAGGTGCTAATCTCTAATATGAAACCGGAGGATAATATTGAGCTTTATCTAAATCTTGTTGCTCGTTTGCAGAAAAAGATTAATATAATTAAGAATACAGTCGGATTAGACCAAGGTGTTTTAAGCGCAGATGATGTGAACCCAATTGAATTTGTCGAGGATATTCGTATTCGTAAATTATATAGCTCAGATAAAAAAGAAGCATCCGACACTCTAAGCGGCCTTGAAGAAGACAAAGACATACTATCATGGACAAACGATCATATTTACAGGCTTCGCCAATATTTAAATGATCATACTCCAGATGAGATTGATAAAATTAAAAATATCCCCGAGGGTAAATGGAACTATCTTCCGTCTCGAACGGAACTTGAATATGGCAAGGTGCTTAGCTTACTAAAAGTAGATGGCAAAACGTCAATTACTAATACGCCTATAACTCAGACCTTCTTTATATCGACAACAACAACTGGCGAGTATGCCTCTGAAGTTGTTGATGAATTTGAGGCTTTACAGAATATAGCTACAGCCTCATCAGACAATGAGCGTCTTCGCGACAACATCAATGTTGATCGTAACACGGTCTCACGTAGGTCAAGTCGGATAGCAAAGATTCGTGCCGAGGCTGGTGATTCGGTATATGTTTTAAAACCTCGTCAGTTAGATGCGCTAATGTTTATTCAGCCAATGTTCCCTGATGTCGCACTAAAGCCCTTATTAGAAAATAGCATAAAAGATTCTCGTACAAAGCGATTGTTTGAAGCAACTGTACGACTGATAAATGGCGACATTAAAACTTCTGGGTCAGTTACGGCATCAACTGCAGCAAAGCTAAATGGGCTAATAGCTGGCCTAGACATTAAAGAGTCAGAAACTATTAGCGCAGAAAAGATTACGAACGTTCTAAATTATGCAAGGAAAAATTCATAATGTTTTCCGAACTTGCAAAAAAAGTATATGAACTAACAAACGAATCTGATAATCGTAAATCACTAGATATCGCTATTGAAACAGCAAATGAACTAATTAAAATACTTGATCCTAAGGTAAGTGATCTTAAGTCTGGCGAAGATGCTTTAGATGAAAATATCCCAATAAATAAATTCCCAAACTATAAAGCAGAAAGCTGGTTCGCTCAACATCCTTACTTCACAGGCGAACGCGTAGCCCTAAATTTTTACGAATCAGATACGGTACAAATTAAGTTTTATTGGCTAGGAGATACAGCCACGAAGTCGCGAGTATCTGCGGGCGTTATGCTATCTTCTAACTGGGAAGATAGCGAACTGACGCGTAATGATCAGTATAAGGTCGGCATTGACTTCTTCTTATCATCAAATACCAAATCGCTTCTCATGGTAGTAAGTAATAATGGTAATCTTCGGATCCTTGAGTTTAACAGTCGTCTGTCTAATACCCAACAAGAAATTCTACAAAAGTTACGAGGTGTAATAGCACTTGAAAGTAAGGAGCAAATCCATAAAACTATTTGGGACGCTCTTGCACTAAGTGAAGTAAATAAGAAGTTCTACCAAGGTATCGCAGAAAAATTCAACGAGCTACTCAACCACTTGATCGCGGATGGCAAAGATGCTGAAGATTCAAAACTATTTGCCAGTCGTCTGCTCGGCCGCTTGTTATTTATATGGTTTTTGCGACGAAAAAATATTATCCAAGAACAATACGGGTACTTCGAAATTGATGGTCCGGACAGCACTGAATACTACGATCAGAAACTAAAAAAGCTCTTCTTCAATACATTGAATACTCCAGCTTCAGACCGACAACACTCTGACGATAAAACGCCGTACTTAAACGGTGGTCTATTTGAAGCACACGATAATGATTGGGCGAATCAAAAAGTCAGCTTCCCAACGGGTTTCTTCAACAGACTTTACGATCATCTTGAGCAGTATAACTTTACAACTGACGAATCTAGCCCAGAATACGAACAAGTAGCAATTGACCCAGAGATGCTCGGTCGTGTATTCGAAAGCTTACTGGCTACACAGATAACCGAGACTGGGGATCAGGCACGCAAAGCAAAAGGTGCCTTCTATACACCTCGTGAAATTGTTTCATATATGTGTAAGGAATCATTAAGGCAATATCTATACACTAAACTTGATAACGAAATCCATAACGAGGGAATAGATAAATTACTAGATATATCTGATAGCGAGTGGGAACTTCAGCATACCAATGCTAAACGGAATCTATGGGGTGAAAAAGACCGCAACACGATTCCAGCCAAAGTTATGCAGGCCCTCGACGAGTTAAATGTCCTAGACCCGGCATGTGGTTCCGGCGCTTTCCCAATGGGTATGTTGCAAATTATGTTGAAAACATACGAACGTTTAGATAACCGTTTTGATATATATAAGACAAAACTTCGCATAATACAGGAAAACATTTTTGGCGTAGACATAGAGCCAATGGCTGTCGAGATCTCTCGCCTACGTGCATGGCTATCGCTTGTTGTAGATGATGAAGACGACAATCAAGTTGAACCATTACCAAACTTGGATTTCAAATTTGTATGTGCCAACAGCTTGTTGCCACTTGAGCAACAGACTGGTCTGTTTTCTGATGCTTCCCTACATGAAAAACTAGCAGAAGTTCGCATCAAATTCTTTAATGCTCGTGTACCTAATAGTAAAGATAAGTGGAAAAAAGAATATTATAGACTAACCGACGACGGACAGCACAGCTTTCTGAGTGACCAACGCGAGAGTCAGCTAAAGAGTTTCGACCCATTCAAGAACTCTCAACCTGCCAAGTTTTTCGATGCAGATTATATGTTTGGGATTCCTAAGTTTGATGTAGTTATTGGCAATCCCCCATATATACACACTAGAACAAAGAGCTTCGATAGATCAAATATTGATATATTAAAGAAGTTATTTAGGCTTGCAGTCGGCCAGTTTGATTATTTTGCTCTATTTACAGAGAAAGCTGAAGAGTTACTGATCGATGGCGGTGTGTATGCGTACATAATTCCGCGTAGAGTGCTCTCAAACGAAAATCATGAACCTGTAAGAAAATTTTACCTAGAGAGTTTAGGGATAGTATCCTATCTTGATGCAAAGATGCCTTTTGAGTCGGCTGCTGTCGAAGCAAACGTTTTAGTTGCCCAAAAAGGACAAAAAACTGAAGAAGTAAAAATATACGAATATAGCTCAGATAAAACCATTAAACACACAAGGCAAATCAATATCAAACTAGCCTCGTCTTTACCATTTAACTCATTTGGCTTTTCTTTGACTAAAAGTGAGATTAAATTATTACATAAGATACAAAGTGTTTCAGGTGAACTGAAAAATTTCTTAACTATATCCAGGGGTTATGAATTTGGTTACAATCATAAATCAATATCAACTGAACCGACTACAACTAAACTAATTAAGTCTGAAGATATTCAAGGCTACAACTTAAGCTATAGTGGGCTATATGTAAAGTTAGATGAAGTTGAGAAATCCAAGCAGAAAGACGTTTTTATAGCGCCAAAGCTAGTTACAAAATTCGTTTCTAACGACTTGAAATTTTCACTTGATACAGTCGGATATCACAATACTAATGCAGTGTACAATTTATATGCAAAGTCTAAAAACATCGACATAATGTCATTACTGCCAATTCTAAATTCAAAGCTAATATCATTCTGGTTTCAAAAAAGTTTCTTGAATGACGACGCACTATTCCCCCACATACAAAAGAACCAATTAGAAATGATACCTATTAAAAGAGGTTATGATCGTCTAAATTTAGGAAAAGTATCACAAGAAGTTATTAACGCTAGAGAAGCGAAAGAGCGTCATAGACTGGAAAGTGAAGCAGATATT
>Ga0172375_10007407_pt1 | contig 15058 bp, 10 predicted proteins | sample LakKiv1m_FD_114537 | JGI IMG/M metagenome (GOLD analysis project Ga0172375, IMG submission 114537) | Freshwater microbial communities from Kabuno Bay, South-Kivu, Congo - kab_092012_11.1m | ecosystem: Environmental > Aquatic > Freshwater > Lake | place: Democratic Republic of the Congo... | reverse complement strand
GGTCATACAGGAGGCGCTAAAGGTAAATGCCCCTGACCCGAAAGACCCGATAGATGTTCTTGCGAAACTAGGCGGTTTTGAGATCGGCGCCCTTGCCGGAATAATATTGGCAGCGGCGTCAAAGCGCGTGCCTGTAGTTATAGACGGGTTCATTTCAGGAGCTGCTGCTTTGATCGCGTTCCACATAGACCCTCGGGTGAAAGGCCATATGATAGCCAGCCATTGTTCGGTCGAGCAAGGGCATGCCGTCATCCTGGAGCACATCGGGCTTAACCCTGTATTACGGCTTGATCTCAGGCTCGGCGAAGGTACAGGTTCGGCGCTGGGAATAAGTATGGTAGAGGCGTCGGTAAAGATACTTAACGAAATGGCCACGTTCGGCCAGGCAAATGTATCGGGGAAAGCCGTATGATAAAGAATTTCATAGCCGCGGCGCGATTCTTAACGATCTTTTCCTGGGGTAAAGTAAAGACCAGGGAAGACGACCTTATCAGGTCTATACCCTATTTCCCCGTAGTAGGACTATTCCTCGGGCTGGCCCTTGCTGGAGTCAACCTGCTTTTGAGATACTCTGAGCTCGGTCCTATCGCAGGGAGCGTGGTCCTTGTCGTTGTATCCGCGGCCGTTACGAGGGGGCTTCATATAGACGGCCTGGCTGATACGGCGGATGCTTTGCTCAGCGGGAAGAAAAAAGAAGACATGCTCAAGATAATGCGCGATCCGCACATCGGAGCCATGGGGGTTATCGTTATAGTAAGTGTATTACTTTTAAAGATAGCGTTTTTATCGACGGTTAATACCGGCGGAAAGACCGATGCCCTTATACTCTTGTTCGTCTTGAGCCGCTGGGCCATGGTGTTCTCTATGTTCACATTTCCCTACGCAAGGGCAGAGGGAAAAGCCAAGATATTCATGGATAAAATAGATAAGAATTCGGTCGTCATCGCGACTCTGATCGCCCTTGGATGCGTTGCTCTTATCTGGACGGTCCGGTCGGCGATAGCGTTCGGCGCCGCGTTCGGCGCAGCATATTTGATGAACAAATATATCAGTAAAAAAATCGGAGGTATAACCGGCGACACGATCGGAGCTGTCAGCGAAATGACAGAGGTCGTTGTCCTGGCAGTGATGTGTATTACCTGACAGATGAAGGAAATCTCAGTGAGATCCTGAGTGCTGTGGCGCAACGGTAAACTGTCTGAGTAACGCAGAAGGCGGTATCCCGACGCATCAAATTGCGTCGGGATATGGCAGGAGCCCGGTCGATCATCTGGTTACAGGAATGCCCTCGCAGAAAGGGGAATAACATGAGGAGGAGAAGATGTCTGTATCTGGTTGCGGTATTGTTGGCGCAGGTGTTGACAGGGGCTGGCTGGACTGAAAACAAAAATTCATGCGAACTTGATCCTATCGTAGTGACGGCCTCCCGGTATAGCGAGCAGTCGTCCAATGTGGCAAAAAGCGTAACGCTGATCGACAGTGAAGATATAACAAAATCCGCGGCAAACAACCTTCCTGAATTATTAAAAGATGTTGCAGGCATAGAGGTTAGGGATTTTCTGGGGAACGGGAAAACCTCCCAGGTGGATATGCGCGGCTTCGGAGACTCAGCGGCATCAAATAACCTGGTGTTGATAGACGGAAGGCGGACCAACCAGATAGATCTGTCCGGTATAGACTGGTCCCAGATAAATACGGAGTCTATCGACAGGATAGAGATCGTCCGAGGCCCGCAATCCGTGTTGTACGGCGACAACGCTGTAGGCGGCGTCATAAACATCATTACCAAAAAAGGCGGAGCAAAAGAGCCGCAGATAGCCTTTGGTTATAAAACCGGATCATATGATTATTCATCATACAGCGGCTCTATTTCAGGCGGAAGCGAATTTCTGGATTATTACGCCGGCTTTGCTTGGTCCGATACGGACGGCTACAGGACCAACAATGCTCTTGAGGCCGACGATTTCACTGCGTCAATGACCGCTAAACCAACGGACAATGTCAGACTTAATTTTAAAACAGGGTACCATAAGGATTGGTACGGTCTGCCCAGCGGTTTGACCGACGCCCAATTGAACGAGTTGGGCCGCGGCGGCAGCGCAAACCCCGATGACCGCGCGAAAACAGATGATTTTTATATAATGTGCAGCCCGGATATCAATTACGAGGCGGATATAATCGGCGACTTCAATTTCACTGCTGACACGATCGTCCGGGGCAGGAGGACTGCATCTATTAATTATTATACCGGAGGGTCTACGGAAACGAACAATCACATCACGACATTCGGGTTGACCCCTAAGCTTGCCTGGGACATAGATCTGTTCTCTATACATAACCGCCTTATCACAGGCATAGATTACTATAGATATAAAGACGAGATATTAAGCGGAGGGACTTTGCCCAAAGATATGATAGTGATAAACGAGGACACGCTGGGCATATATTCCACGGATTGCATCGACATTACTAAGCGGCTCAGCATAAGCGGCGGCGGCAGGTTGGAGTGGGCCTATTACACTTTTGATCAGCAGGCCGTGCTGACGGGGAAGAATAACAGGCATCCGTATGAATATGCGCTTGACGCGGGAATAAATTATAAATATGGCGAACATTCCAGTATTTATGCCGACTATGAGAGGTCGTTCAGGCTGCCTGCGGTTGACGAGTGGTACCAGGCGATGTGGACCTGGTTCGGGATACTGAACGGCGGAGGGCTTAACCTGGACCTTGTGCCGCAGACCGGGAATCATTATGAAGTCGGTATCAAGGACAATACTTTCAAATTCCTGCGGGTGAACGCGGACTATTTTATTACCGATTTGAAGCACGAGCTTTATTTTGATCCGCTGATATTGGCGAATGCCGTATATGACAGGACTATGCGCCACGGGCTGGAGACTGAAGTGCATCTTTGCCCGGTCGAGGATATAGACGCGTTCGTTAAATATACCTATGAAAAAGCCTATTATGTCGGCAGCCATTACGCCGGAAATGAAATACCGATCGTGCCGAGGCATAAAATATCGACAGGGCTGAACTATACGCTGATGAACTGTTTCCGGATAAATTATCTGGTGAATTATGTCGGAGCCAGGCGTTTTATAAACGACCAGCTGAATATCGTCCCGCGGCTCAAGCCGTACGTTACGCATGACCTGAAGTTCAGTTATTACAAGTATGGTCTCGAAATGTACATGGGCATATATAATCTTCTGGACGAACAGTATTCCGAATACGCTGTGACCAACGGCACAGGAACGAACAAGGCTTATTATCCTTCTCCGGGCAGGAACGTGATACTCGGGGTCAATTACAGCTTTTAGGCTTTAGCAGACGGTATATTTTTTTCAGAGATTCTAAAAATATAACGGCTACCAGGACGATCATGACTCCGGAAAGGACGGCATTCATATTGCCCTGGTAGTTGTGTTTTGGAAGGTAATTCCGGGTGATATTCTCGATGCCCGCCGTGATAGTCGTGATGAACATGAAAAGGCACGGCAGGAACGTGACAAGCCCGTAAATAGCGCGTTTTGAATTCTTCAAAATATAAACGGTCCCGACCGCAAGCGCCAGCGTCGCCAGAAGCTGGTTCGCCACGCCGAACATCGGCCAGATGCTCGAGATGTCGCCGTGATATACAAGATATCCCCAAAGCAGGCTTATTATCCCGCCGCATAAGATGACGCTTAGCCAGTGTTTCGATATCGGCGACCTCGGGTTAGTTATCATAATGAATTCCTGAAGGATATACCGGCCGACGCGCGTACCGGCATCTACTGTTGTCAGGATAAAAAGAGCTTCGAACATTATGGCGAAGTGGTACCAGTAACCGACCAGGTGCTTCATGCCGGCGATAGATGAAAGTATGACGGACATGCCGGCCGCCAGAGATACGGCTCCGCCGACCCTGCCTGATAAGACCTCTCCGGTCATTCTCTCGATATGTGACAGATCTACAGTATGAAGACCTAAGCCGCTAAATACGGCAGGCGAACAGTTGATCGCAAAAAAATCAGCGGGCACTAGCACTGTAGCCGCGATGAGAGCCATTATCGAGACCACAGCTTCGGCCAGCATCGCGCCGAAACCGAGCATGCGGATATCGGATTCCTTGTCGACCATCTTAGGCGTAGTCCCTGAGCTGATAAGGCTGTGAAAACCGCTTATAGCGCCGCAGGCGATCGTGATGCACACGAACGGCCAGACCTTGCCAGGGATGATCGGCCCGTTGCCGTCTATGTACGGCGTGATCGCCGGCATATGTAGATGCGGGTTGACTATGAATATCCCTAATGTGAGCAAAGCTATCGTGCCGAGCTTCATATACGCGCTAAGATAATCGCGCGGAGTAAGGAGGAGCCAGACAGGCAGGATCGAAGCGATAAAACCGTATATCGGAAGCAGTATAGAAAGAGTAGGTTTTGAGAATAATAAAATATGCCCGAACCCCGACCTCGAAAAAGGTTCGCCCAAGACTACTCCGGCGACAACTATCGCGACACCTATAATAGAGGCCTCGATGACTTTTCCCGGACGTATGCGGTACATATAGAGGGCCATTACCAGAGCCGCGGGGATGGTCAGGACTATAGTGAATGTCGCCCAGGAACTTTCGTTCAACGCATTGACCACTACAAGAGCAAGACCGGCTAAGGCCGTGATGATGATGAAAAGTATTGCCAGCCCTGTAGCGAATCCCGCGGTCGGGCCGATATTCTTTCGCGCCAGGCGAGTTAATGACAGGCCTTTTGTCCTTACCGACGCGAAAAGGATCACCATATCGTGCACTGCGCCTCCGAGCACTGCGCCTATCAATATCCACAAAAATCCCGGAAGATAACCGAACTGGGCCGCGAGGACCGGGCCGACAAGCGGACCGGCGCCTGAGATAGCGGCGAAATGATGGCCGAAAAGAACATATTTGTTGGTCGGGTGATAATCGCGGCCGTCGTTGTACGTATGGGCAGGCGTAGCGACCAAGTCATCGAACACAAGTATTTTTGTGATGATGAATTTCGCGTAAAACCGGTAAGCCAGCGCGAATATTAAAAGACTGATGATTATCAACGTAAGGGCATGCATAGAGGGTACCTTTTAAAAATTGACCGTGCCTTTTCCCTGCAGGTAATATCCTTTATCTATATCGACCTTGCCGCTGGCGTCGGGATATTTGAACCCGCGGCAGAACACCCCTCCTAAGGAGATGCTGGCAGTCATGTATCTGCCGGGCTTGAGCCTTAATCCGCCTCCTAAGGAGATGTCCCTGTATTCCAGAAGGACGTTGTCATCTCCGCCTTTACGGACCTTGTACTGGTCATATATGGAATAATCGCCTTCGGCAAAGACCTCCAGATATTTGGTTATCCCGTAAGAGATATAAGGATTATCGGTAGTAAGATTTAATGTCCAGCGGTCATCGGGCTTATATACGATGCCGCCTATCGGAAGGACGCTGTTATCGAAATCCGAGAAGAATTGCGCTCCTCCTGCGATCACGAGCTGATCGTTCAGTATATAAATTAAAAGGGCCCTGGCAGGCATTAAAAAGCTGTCGGCGCCGACCGAATACTGATCGCAGGCAAACGAAGGGGTAACGCCGAGGCTTAAATACATATCATCGAAACAAAGAGCCGGGACCTTCGCTTCTATATCGACCGCCAGGTCGAGAAGAGAGACGGGAAGCGGCAGCTCGACGGTCTTGTCGATGTTCATATAGTCGGATGAAAGGCTCACTGTAAGCGGCAGCTTTTCGAGAATTTTGAATTCGTGAGAAAATTCCCCGCCGGTCTGTAAGATGCCTACTTTTCCGGGCTGCGAATCAGCCGGACTGTAGGGCATATATTTCGTATAGACAGAGACTTCGTTCTCTGCCGGGGATCCTTCAGTGACCGGCGGCATGGCCTGCAGTTTATCGGTCTCTTCCGCGCGGCTTGACTGCACGGTTAGAGGGAAGCTTAAAAAGACGATAGCAGCGATCACGCATAATGATATGGTCTTCATGGGGTCTCCTTATTGGGTCATATATTACTTTACCATAGGCGCGCAGAAAGACAACAATAAAACCGGGGTCCTGACGCAGCGATCGGAATTGTTTGGAGTTGACTATAAGAAATGCCGGTGTATACTTACATAAGGAAAATCCATATGAAAAAGACACTGACATATAAAATTCTGGAGAACCATCTTGTTACCGGAGAATTGAAGCCGGGCAGCGAGGTCGGTATCAGGATAGACCATACGTTGACCCAGGACGCCACCGGGACCATGGCGTATTTACAGTTCGAGTCCATGGGGATCCCGCGCGTAAAGACCGAAGTTTCGGTCAGCTACGTTGATCATAATACTATTCAGCAGGGATTCGAGAATGCTGACGATCACCGCTACCTCGAGACTGTTGCCGCGAAATACGGTATTTATTTTTCCCGTCTGGGTAACGGTATCTGCCATCAAGTCCATTTGGAAAGATTCGCCAAGCCGGGTAAAACCCTTTTGGGCAGCGACAGTCATACCCCGACCTGCGGAGGTATGGGCATGATCGCTATCGGCGCCGGCGGACTTGATGTCGCGGTGGCGATGGGCGGCGGAGCGTTCTATCTTATCGCTCCGGAAGTTATCAAGATCAATTTGTCAGGCAAACTGAGGCGTTGGGTGACGGCTAAGGACGTTATCCTCACGGTCTTAAGTATTTTGTCTACAAAAGGGAACGTTAATAAGGTGATCGAGTACGGAGGGGAAGGGGTTCTGTCCCTGTCTGTGCCTGAGCGGTCGACCATTACCAATATGGGCGCCGAAACAGGCGTTACGACCAGCATATTTCCGTCAGACGAGGTCACCCGGGGATTTTTACGGGCCGAAGGGCGTGAAGCGGACTGGAAAGAGCTTTCTGCAGACGACGGAGCGGAATACGCGCGCGTCATCGACATCGATCTTTCGTCGCTTGTTCCGATGGTAGCTTTGCCGCATTCTCCGGGCAATGTCGTGCCGGTAAAAGATGTCGCGGGGAAAAAGGTCGACCAGGTCGCTATCGGCAGCTGCACGAATTCATCGCTGAAAGACCTCACGATCGTGGGTAAGATACTTGAAGGAAAGAAGATCCATAAGAACACATCATTGGCAATCGCGCCGGGGTCGCGGCAGGTATTTTCCATGATCGCTAAAAGCGGTATGCTTACCGCTATGGTCGATGCCGGCGCAAGGATAGCCGAATCGGCATGCGGGTTCTGTATCGGCAACAGCCTTGCCCCGCAAAGCGGCGGCATCTCGGTCAGGACCAACAACAGGAATTTCGAGGGCCGATGCGGGACCAAAGACGCCGAAGTGTATCTTGTCTCCCCGGAAACAGCCGTTTTGGCGGCGCTCGAGGGTAAACTCGTCGATCCTTTAAGCCGGAAGCAGGAGGATTTCCCATCGATAGCGCTGCCTGAGAAATTTAATATCGATGACAGCATGATCATTCCGCCGTCCTCCCGCCCGGATGAGGTAACTATCGTGCGGGGGCCGAATATCGGCCAACCGCCGCGCCCTGTCCCGCTTGCGGATGAGCTGAAGGGTGAGGCCGCTATCAAGGTAGGCGATAAGATCACCACGGACCACATCATGCCTGCCGGAGTACGGCTTAAGTACCGGTCGAATATTAAAAAATATTCCGAATTTGTATTCGAGGATGTTGATCCCGCGTTCTCGAAACGGGCAGCCGCTTTACGCGACGCGCATAAAGCGGTCTTTATTATTGCCGGTGAAAGTTACGGACAGGGGTCAAGCAGGGAACATGCGGCGCTCTGTCCGATGTATCTGGGCGTTAAAGCTGTGTTCGCCAGATCGTTCGAGCGCATCCACGCGGCGAATCTCGTTAACTTCGGGATACTGCCTTTGGTGTTCGCCGATGGAAAAGGATATGATGCCATAGCCCAGGGCGATGAACTTGAGGTCGTAGATGTGCTCGGGGCCTTGGACAGGAACGCCCCGCTGGCCGTCCGCAACGCGACTAAGGGCCGCACGATTGAAATGCGGTATATCCTTACCTCGCGGCAGAAGGCCATGATAAAAGCCGGCGGGTTGTTACGGTATACGCGTTCTGAGTAAATGTTAAGCGGAAACGATCAAATACCGCTCCTTCGCTTTACACTGCGGAGAAAATCTGGTATAATCCAGCGTAAATTATCGCGCTTTGAAATATAATTGATCTTAGGACTGACAATTCTTTCGGAATTGTCTAGCTGGCGTAGCTCAGTTGGTAGAGCAACGGTTTCGTAAACCGTAGGTCCTCAGTTCAACTCTGAGCGCCAGCTCCAGTTCGGTGGATGGTTTCCCGCCAACAGCCTACCCGTTAAACTCTGATAGGCTGGGCGGGATCCCGCCCAGTCTAGTGCGGTTTAACTGTTGGACTGTTGGCGGGACAACTCCAGTCGCCAGCTCTATATTTTGCCGCAGTTCTCATACTATGACCCATTACAGCCAATTCCTGAAGAACAAGAATTTCATTCTCTACAACATCGGCCAGATGCTTTCCCAGTTCTCGGACAGGCTTATACAGATGGCTGTCATAGGGGTCGTCTATAAGCTCTTTCACGGTTCGCCTACGCAGTTGGCTAAAATGCTTTTCTGCACAGTGCTGCCGGCTTTTTTTGTAAGCCCTATCGCAGGGGTTTACATAGACCGGTGGAATAAAAAGCACGTCCTGGTCATAACGAACCTGGTCATGGGCGGAGTTGTATGCTGTATCCCTTTTTTTCTCTTGAAACATATTTCCGTGATCCCTCTGTACGCGGCGATATTGATAATTTTTTCGGCGGCCTGTTTTTTCCTTCCGGCCAAACTGTCTATTATGCCTGACCTTGTTGCCTACGATACGCTCCTTATGGCGAACTCGATGTCATCAGTACTTTGGATGACAGCAGGGGTGCTTGGGTTCACGCTTGGGGCATTCCTTATGGAATCGTGCGGTATAGAAAAAGGATTATATCTGAACGCGTTCTTTTATGTGATGACAGCGATAGTATTATTTTTTATAAAGGGTAAACCCTCTTTGAACGGCAAAAAAGGCCCGGCTTCCGGGCCTGGCGTGAACCAGGTCGTAAAAGTATTTTTATCGTTCGGGTCTGAGCTGAGAGACGGTTTTGTTTATATGGTCACGCACCGCAAGGCCAGGTTCGTCGGAGGGATGTTTTGCTTCGCGGCATCTGTCATGGGCGCGCTCTATGTGGTTATGGTCGTTTTTGTCCAGGAATTGACAGGATCGATGACAAAGGGGCTCGGTATATTCGGAATATTTCTTGGAGCGGGCTTCCTTTTGGGGGCATATGTTTTCGGCAAGTTCGGGTCCAAGGCGAGGAAGGGCACTACTGTATTTTATTCATTCATTCTCGGAGGACTATCGATCGTGGTCTTCCTCGGCGCCATAAATGCGGGGATGCCGGCAATATGGGAAAATATCATCCTTTTTGTTTTCGGCCTTGTGACAGCTCCGATCGCCGCTATAGGCACGACGCTGATCCATGAATCGATCGATGAGGGGATGCGCGGCCGCGTATTCAGTTCCATAGGTATCCTGATGAACGCCGGATTTGTGGTCTGCATGTTCTTGTCGTCTCACCTGGCAGAACATATCGATAAATCCTGGATAATCTTCGGGTGCGGGATAGCTGTGTCGTGTTTAGGGGTTGCTGGTTTGATCGTCGATAAAATGCGGTTTATCCGCCGAGGTAAACTTACTTCTGTTTAGGTCTTGAAGGGAGCGTTATTTCCGAGTAGCAGACCGTATGGAAATTGCACACCGTGCAGCAGATGTTCTCTTCACCGCGTTCGCCGCGGTACCATTTGGTCTCGCAGGTCCAATAGACCTGGCACCGTTCGCAGCAGTAACGGGATCGTTTTTTAAGAGCAGCTTTTTTGAGGAATTTACGGATCATGAGTTCATGATATACTTTTTCCGGTTGACTGTCAATAAAAAATTTCTGACCGGAAATAAAGGATCGGCGTGAAAAATGGATGTTAACAATATAGGGCTATTAGCGGTTTTGACGGCGGTGCTTTTCGCGCCTTTCCTGGTAAAGAAGGTCGAGGAAAATCTCGAGATATTTTTCTTTATCGCAGGTACGGCAGCGGTTACGATCACCGCGGGGTGGACTAAAACCCTTGTCGAAGAGGCGCTGGTCGAACCGGTCAAGATAACTCTCGCAGTTTTCGCGGCAGGATTTATTTTTAAAGCGTTACAAAAGCAGATCGCCGGACATATACAGGCGCTTGTGAAAGCCGCAGGGATCAAATTGTTCGTTTTTTTTCTGATAACTTTGCTTGGATTCATTTCAGGCGCAATAAGCGCTATTATCGCTTCGCTTGTGCTGGTGGAGATCGTCCGGTGCATGGATCTTGACAGGCCAGCGTTGGTCAGGCTGGTCGTGCTGGCCTGTTTTTCCATAGGGTTCGGAGCCGCTCTTACCCCGATAGGAGAACCGCTCTCGACCATAGTCGTCGCTAAGCTAAGAGGGCAGCCGTATAATGCGGACTTTTTTTTCCTAATGAGGCTTGTTGGGGGGCATATCTCTTCGGTTATCCTGTTGACGGGCATCCTCGGCGCATTAATAACCCCGTCCACATATTCATACGCAAAGAACCTCTGCGATGTTGAAAAAGAGACCGTAAAAGATATTGTCATCAGGTCCGGGAAAGTCTATCTTTTCGTCATGGCGCTTATTTTTCTCGGCGCCGGGTTCAAACCTGTTATTGACACGTTCGTTGTGAATATTTCGTATAAAGGCCTTTATTGGATCAACCTTTTCTCGTCGGTCCTGGATAACGCGGCGCTTGCTGCGGCGGAAATAGGGCCGGGGTTACAGGCCGTCCAGATAAAGGCGGCGATACTGGGGCTCCTTATCTCAGGCGGAATGCTGATCCCCGGGAATATCCCTAACATCATCTCGTCCGGGAAACTAAAGATAAAAAGCACCGAATGGGCCGCCTTTGGCCTGCCTGTCGGGATGGCTCTGATGGTGGCGTGTTATTTTTTTCTGAAATGATATTGCAGAAACGCTAAGGATTGGATATAATTTTGTAGGGGCGAGTGTCTCGCCGAAGGCGAGCCTACCTCGCCCCTACCTCAATTTAAAAAGGAGAAAACATGTCAACCCATGCAGTAGTTATCACAGGAGAGAATTTTAAAGCTAAGGTACTCGAGTCAAAAAAGCCCGTCATCATAGACCTCTGGGCGGAGTGGTGCATGCCCTGCAAGATGATAGCCCCTACGATCGATGAGATCGCCAAGACCTACAAGGACAAGATAGAGGTCGGCAAGGTCAATATCGATGAATATCCTGAGCTTGCGACGGAACTCTCGGTCATGAACATCCCCACTGTCATATTCTTCAAGGACGGAAAAGAGTCCGGCAGGGTCGTCGGCGTAAACACCAAGGAAATGTTCGAAAAGAAGATAACGGCGTTCTTCGGAAAATTGTAAACGGTTTTTGTGGGGGCGAATAATTATTCGCCCCTACACGCCGTTCCGGGAAATATTGATCACGTCTTCCCGCGCCCTCTCCTTGAACACGTAGGCGCCTAGTTTTTCATTCCCATATACCGGGCAATTCACACAGAAGGGCGTATATCGTTTATCCTTAAAAAGCTTCCGCAGTTTCTTATATACCGGACCGTCCCATATCTCGTGGAAATCCTGGGTCTTAAAGTCCCCGGCGCACCATTCCCTGAAAGAGAACCATGTGCACGGCGTTACTTTGCCGTCAGACATGATGTCGAGAGACTCGAACGGCATCCGGCAGTGAGGTTTATTGATCATGGGGTCACTGGGCATCTTAGAGGGAAAGTTCATGGGCAGGTTGAGGTCGAGCTTGAGTTTTTTGGCCAGCGCGCGCGACCGGTCAAAGATACGGTTCGCCTTTTCCGGTATATGAACAAGGGACTCATCGAAAATATCCAGTTTTGCGAACGGGATCAGATGGTTCGCCCGCACTGAATCCGCGCCGAGCTTTTTGGCAAGCTCAAGGAATGCGGGAAATTCATCGATATTACAGCGCATGAGCGAATAGTCGAGATAGAGGAGCGGTAGGGGCGAATGATCATTCGCCCCTACGCGTTGCGTTTTTTTCATTTCCTGCAATAGCTTTACGTTATCCAGCCAGCGTTCGAACGAAGCGCCTTTTCTGATAGACTCATAGGTCTTTTTTGTGGCCCCGTCTATAGATACATCCATTACGGTAATGTTCGCGTCGATAACGGCCTTTATCTTTTTTTCTGTCCAGAGCTGGGCGTTTGTGACGATCTGCGTTAAAGGGATACGATACGTTTTGGTTATGGCGAGAGCTTCCGGGAAATGCGGCACCATGAACGGTTCCGCCGAACATGACAGGTTCACGGATAAGGCTTTTGGGAATACCTGTCCGGCTATTTTTTCGAACAATGGGATGTCCATGACGACCGGGCGGTCTTTTTTTAGGTCCAGCGAAAAATAGCACATCCTGCATCGCAGGTTGCATTTATTATTAAGGTCCATGTAGACGCGCAGGGAACGTTCTTTTGAAGGCATGGCATTCTCCGGATGAATAATGATTATATCCGCGTGACGGGAAATTGTAAACACACTTCTTTTACACAGCCGATACACTTCTGTTACCTAATTATATAAAAAATAATCCATACTAGTTATATGAAGAAAGTACTGTTACGCATGGTATCCGAAGTACTGGCGGTTATATTTATTATAACCACCCCGGGTTATTCCCTGGCGCCTGTGCCCGGCGCGTGGAACGGCCGGGTGATGGCTGATTTCGCCGGGAAATATTATCAAAATTTTATCAGGGTAGCGGCTACCGATGAAGAGTCCGAACTTCTCAGGCATAATAATGCTCCATGCGTGATCCTCTCGACGTACGGCACACAGAATTATCTGGTCTCCAAAAACCTTGCCGATGATCCGGTATCTTTATACCGGGAGATCGTTAAGACCGAGATGTCGGTAATAATGCAGATACTGGAGAAAGGGACCCTGAGCAGGGACGGGATCCCTACTCAGGAAACTCATACCGCGCAGTATGAAGCGATAAAAAAAGAGGTCCTGGCGGTCTGTCCTTTTACCGCAGAGAATATCGATCGTTATACGCCTGCGGCCAAGGAGAGCGGCATTTCTGAAGACCGTTTTGTCTGCCTGGTCGCTGGAGAGGCATTCGCAAGATGGATCATCCGGAAAGAAGCCTTTGGCGGGGCAGCGGATGTGCCTGGGGAATGGAGCGCGCTTGTTGGTTTGATCGATACGTCTGCGGCTGACTGGATGAATGCCGGATTTCTGGATCGCTTTTCCGGACCGTCAGGCCGGGCAGAGTTCATATCCGCGGCGATATTCATGGGACAAAGGTTTTACGATATTATTGAATACCGCAAGGCAGGGGAAGCCCCGAAAACATTGCTTGACCTTATGCGCGATGGGTACTTTAAAAAAAGAGAACAGGAAAAAAATAGAAAAAAATATGGCGACACTAAACGCCCCGGGTATTTAAGCTTCTCTGGATTTGGATACACCGACAGGGTAGTCGCATCCGATCTTAACGGCCGGGACTCTTTTACAGCGGATGATATGCGTGCCGCCGGCATCGTTTCAGGGATAGGCGAAGTGCCGGGTGAAGGTCAACTTGACGATCTGGTGATAGAGCGTCTGGGGCAAGGCAGATACCGTGTGCTGCCGCATACAAGTATCTGGGAGATCTACCGCCTGGTAGACCTAAAGCATCCTACACAAGATACGGACGCGAAGAATTGGAGCGAAGGCACTCAGTTTAATGGAAAGACGACCTACGTAAAAACAATAGAACCCGAAGAGACACAGCTTCATCTGTACGAAGCTTTCAAGAGGATCACTGTTTCAGGTCTTGCGGATGCCTTTGAGCTTGTAGGCATGCTTTATGCTATGAGGAATTATTTCATAAGCCCGCACGAGAAGGGTAAGAACATGACGGGTGACGTGGTCGATGATGTGTTGGTGCGGGCGATGCCTGATATTGCCTCGGCCTTGTCCGATGCCAAAGATTTTATGGACGCTATGTTCCTGGAATGGAAACTGTGGAGGGCTGTCTCGACTTATGAAACGCTCTATCATATCAACGTATACTGTCTTGATTATGGGCAGGACGTAAGCTTTGACCATACCGCCTGGGTAATGAAACGGCCTGTGTTCTCGCTGTATAAGGATGCCTTTTCGAGCCCCGAAGATCTGAGGCTATTTGTCAGGACGGTCGCGGAAGCATTACGCGAAGACCCTGCCCTTGCGGAGACCTTAAAAGACGAAGATGCCCTTATCGCGTTTATGTCTGAGAAGATACGCGATATACAAAAAAAGGGACCGGACGTTGTCAAAGAGAAGAAATGCCTTATTTTGAACGGCGATCAAATGTTATGGGAATACGATCCTTCCTCATCGACAGGCGTCTGTGTAACAGAAGCCCATAAGGCGTTCCACCAAAAAATAGCGTCGCTCTCGGAACAAGGCGTCTCTTTGGTCTTGGTGACAAGCGCGACTGTTGAGGCTATTGAAAAGATATTGGCGGACATCGAAGGAGAGACCATCCTTCGGAGGGAACATTTTGGGATGATCTTGGGTTCTTCGGGCGAAGGCGCCGGCAGCGGGAAGGTGGCGCCGTTGATAGGAGATATAGAAGAGCGGCTGAAACTTGTGAAGGAAAGTTTCGTGGTCTTTACTGTCGATCCCGGAGAACGAGAGGCTTTCGCCTCCCAGTATCCGGCGATACTTGCCCCTGTGCTTCCAGCCGATCTTTCGCAGCTGCCCGGATTTTTGGATGGGCTGAACGCGTTCCGAAAAGGGGGTATTACCCCTGAAGATAAGCTGCGCAGCGGATTCAATGCTATACGCGAAGCTATGGACAGGGCGAGCAGATCGCTTACCCCTGATGAATTTCGCAGGTCGCAGGAGATCAAGATAGACGTCCGCGAAGCCCGGCAGGAAGATATCGCCAGAGTATCGGAACTTACGAAACGTACGAATTCATATACTTTGACCGGTCGGCGTTATGAAGAAACAGATGTTGCCGCGATG
>Ga0172375_10007406_pt1 | contig 15058 bp, 11 predicted proteins | sample LakKiv1m_FD_114537 | JGI IMG/M metagenome (GOLD analysis project Ga0172375, IMG submission 114537) | Freshwater microbial communities from Kabuno Bay, South-Kivu, Congo - kab_092012_11.1m | ecosystem: Environmental > Aquatic > Freshwater > Lake | place: Democratic Republic of the Congo... | reverse complement strand
TTCATATTCTTAAGCTCTACCTTTGTCCCCAGGCCTTCACTGCCTTTAGGCCTTATAGAAACATTCACATCGCAGCGCAAAGACCCCTTCTCCATATCGCAATCAGATACACCCAGGTATTCGATAATGCTTTTCAGGGATGTCAGGTATTCATATGCCTCAATAGGCGTGGTTATATCCGGTTCAGTAACTATCTCTAAAAGAGGGATCCCTGCGCGGTTAAAATCCACCAGGCTCTTGTCATCCTCATGCATCAATTTACCGGCGTCTTCTTCCAAATGCGCGCGCTTGATACGGATCCTCTTTTGAACTCCTTCCGGATAAATATCCAGGAATCCGTCTTTGGATACAGGCAGGTCGTATTGCGAAATCTGGTAGTTTTTAGGCAGGTCGGGATAATAATAATGCTTACGGTCGAACTTTGTATATTCCTGCACCCGGCAGCTAAGCGCCAGCCCCACCTTAATAGCATACTCCAATGCCTGCCTGTTTAAAACCGGTAACGATCCCGGAAAACCCAGGCATATCGGGCAGACCTGCGAATTAGGCGCGCTGCCGAACTCCGTAGAGCAGCCGCAAAAAGCCTTACTCTTAGTTTTAAGGTGGATGTGGACTTCTAAGCCAATGACTGCCTCGTATTCCATAACTTATAATTTTGGTTTTTCTAAATGCCAGGAGGTGCTTTGCTCATAGGCATAGGCGAGCCCAAGAAGCTGCTCTTCAGCAAAAGGCCTGGCTAAGATCTGTAACCCCACCGGCAGCCCTTCTTTAGTGAATCCGCAAGGAAGGGAGATTGCCGGGACCCCGGCTAAATTAGCCGAGATAGTATATATATCCGATAGGTACATCTTTAAGGGATCCTCTATCTTCTCTCCTATCTTAAAAGCAGCAGTAGGAGAAGTAGGGGTAATGATGCAGTCAAAGTCCTTAAAGACTGCGTCAAAATCCTCTTTTATCAGGGTCCTTACTTTTAATGCCTTCAGATAATAGGCATCATAATAACCGTGAGAGAGGGCAAAGGTCCCCAAAAGAATCCTCCTCTTGGCCTCTTCTCCAAACCCCCTGCCCCTGGTCTTCTTGTACATCTCTATCATTGCCTGGGAAACTCCTTCTTCAGCTTTAACCCGAAGGCCGTACTGCACGCCGTCAAACCTGGCGAGATTAGAGCTGGCTTCGGCAGTAGCGATGATGTAATAGACCGGCACCGCATACGCGGTATGCGGCAGGGATACCATCTCTGTCCTGGCGCCTAAACTCTTTATCTTCTCCAGGGCCTCCTGGACCACTTTCTTTATCTCGGGGTCCAGTCCTTCGACAAAATATTCTTTAGGTATAGCGACCCTCATCCCCTTTATATCTTTACCCAGCGATTTTACGTAATCAGGGACTTGCGTATCAACGGAAGTAGAATCATAAGGATCATGCCCGGAAATTACTTTTAATAAAAGCGCGGCATCACGCACATCTTTTGCGAGCGGACCGATCTGGTCAAGACTGGAAGCAAAGGCAATCAGGCCGTAACGGGAAACCCTACCATAGGTAGGTTTTAACCCCACTACACCGCAAAAAGCAGCTGGCTGGCGAATAGAGCCTCCGGTATCAGAACCCAGGGCAACTATAGCTTCATCAGCAGCTACCGCAGCTGCTGAGCCTCCGGAGGAACCGCCGGCAACAGTATCCAGGCCCCAGGGGTTATGCGTCGGTCCGAAGCAGGAATTTTCCGTAGAGGAACCGAAGGCGAATTCATCCATATTAGACTTCTCTTCTAAAATCACTCCCCCTGCTTCTTTTATTTTTCTGATAACCGTAGCATCATAAGGAGGCTTGAAACCTGCGAGGATCCGGGAGCAACACTCTGTATTATGCCCTAGCGTACAGATATTATCTTTAACAGAAACCGGAATCCCTTCAAGTATGCCGCTATTTCCTGCAGAAACTGATTCCCGGGATTTAAGAGGAACGCTGCGGCGCGGATAAGCCTTGACCTTAGGATCAACAGAGGCAATTCTTTTGCGCAGCGACTCCTGTATATCGGCTGCCGTAACCTTGCCGTTGTTCAAGAAGTCAGTGAGCTCGTGTGCGGTCAGTGTGTATAATTCCATTAGTCGATTATTTTTGGGACAACAAAAAAATCCCCTTTGCGCTGGGGCGCATTCTCCTGGGCCTTGCCTGCAGGAAGAGACTCTCGCTCTTTGTCCTCTCTTAATACATTGCTTACGGGCAGGATATGGCTTGTGGGATTAATCTTTGCGGTATCAATACGGTTAAGGTTATCGATAAACTTAAGGATATCTTTAAGCTGTTCCGACAATTTCTCTAACTCTTTTGTTTCCAATTCAATACGCGCTAGGTGCGCTACATATCCAACGACATTCTTATCTATCGCCATCTCTTTCTCCTGCTCATAATTGATTTTTAATGATAACACCCTTTGCCGGAAAAGTCAAAGAATATTAGGCGGCCTTATGTTTCCTGGCCGACTATGCAGAAAATTGTAGACAAAAGCTTTAAATTATGTACAATATCATAGTTAATACGCCGGGAGAAAAGTGGAATACCTTACAAAAGAGAAAAAACCAAAATACTACCTGAATAAAAAGGGCGAGTTTATTATTGAGAACTACGCTTTCTCAAAGCCCTTCGCGAACTTCTTCCCCGGCATTGCCGGTAAATACGGTATACCGATGTGGGTCTTCTATGTCAACCGGGGACAGGGTATTATCAGCGCCGGCACAAAAGATAAAGACCACGCAATCCTGGAGTTCTTCCCCGCAAATAAGGCCTGGCAGCTTGCGTCTTTACGAGGATTCCGCACCTTTATCAAACTCTCAGGCGCCAGAAAGACCGACTTCTATGAACCCTTCCATAACGGCTTAGCGAACTTAGGGTACAACATCACCAACCAGATGTGTATCACTTCGCATGACCTGCGCCTGAAAGAGACCAATGCCTCTTTGGGCCTGGAGACAACAGTAGAGTATTTTACCATACCCAACGACTCTTATGCAGCCCTTGCGCGCATTCTAACCATAAAAAACCTGGGAAAAAACGCTAAAGAAATCCAGCTTCTTGACGGCCTGCCCCAGATAATCCCCTTTGGCACGGCCAACCTTTTTTTGAAGAAACTCTGCCGCACCATAGAGGCCTGGATGAATATCAAAAACCTGGATAAGAATGTGCCTTTTTACAAGCTGGACGTAGACCCTACTGACAGACCTGAGGTAATACATATAAAGGAAGGGAATTTCTACCTGGCTTTCCAATCCGACAAAGAAAAGGCTAAGATAATAAAACCGCTGGTTGACCCCTCCTCCATATTCGGTTCAGTCAGCGATTTCTCCTTCCCGAGCGAGTTCTTGGCTGTAAAGAATTTTACTTACCCTGAATCGGAGATAATCCAGAGCAAAACCCCCTGCGCCTTTTCGCTTATCAAGAAGGAATTACCCGCAGGCAGCGAAATAAGGCTTTACTCCCTGCTTGGGCATATGAGAAGCCTCCAGATGCTGAATGCCTCGATACCGCGGATTGCCAGCAGGAGCTATCTCTCAAAAAAAAGGGAAGAAAACAAAAAGATTATCGAGGAGCTACAGAAAGATATGCGCACAGAAAGCAGCTCTGCCGAATTCAATCTCTACGCCAAACAGACATACCTGGATAATATCATGCGGGGAGGATACCCCATTATTTTTAAATCAGACCACACGCCTTGCGCCTTCTATCTCTACTCCCGCAAGCACGGAGACCTGGAAAGGGACTATAATAAATTCCACCTGCAGCCCACCTATTTTTCCCAGGGCAACGGCAACTACCGCGATATAAACCAGAACCGCAGGTGCGAAAACTGGTTTACCCCTGAAATTAACGACGCTAACCTCATCTATTTCTTTAACCTGCTGCAGACTGACGGTTTCAACCCGCTGGTAGTCAAAGGCATCAGCTTCAGGCTTAAAGACGCGGGAGAATTTAAAAACCTGCTTAACAGCCTGGTTTCCCAAAAGGATAGCGTTACCCTCATCTCCTGCCTCGCCAGGCCATTTAGCCCCGGAGAGGTAATCTTCTTTATCGAAGGAAATGAGATAAAATTAAACGTCTCTTACGACGAATTCCTCAACCTCCTGCTCTCTCACTCCGTAAAAATACAGGAGGCTGAACACGGAGAAGGCTTCTGGACCGACCACTGGACGTATAATCTTGACCTCCTGGAAAGCTACCTGGCTATCTACCCGGAGAATCTAAAAAGCATTCTCTTCCAGAAAAAGGCCTTCACCTTCTACGACAACACCGAAATAGTTAAACCCAGGGATGAGAAATACCTCCTGCTTGACGGAAAGGTAAAACAACTGCATTCCGTATGCCCTGATAACGCAAAAAGAGAGCTGATAAAGAAAAGGGCCTCCGAGCCCCACCTGGTAAGGACAGATTACGGCAAAGGAGAGATCTATCAGACTACGCTCATCAATAAATTAACCTGCCTGCTGGTAAACAAATTAGCCTCCCTGGATCCTGCCGGTTGCGGAATTGAGATGGAGGCCAATAAACCGAACTGGTATGATGCCTTAAACGGCCTGCCCGGGCTATTCGGCTCTTCTCTCTGCGAAACCTTCGAATTAAAGAGGCTCTTGTTATTGATGCGCTCGTACCTGGAAGGCGCGGGAATAGAAAAAGTGTCGATCAGCGAAGAGGTGCATGGTTTTCTCCTTGGCCTGGATTCGCTTATCAGGGAATGCCTGGATGACCTGGCGGGGAAAAACTACCTTTATTGGAATAAAAGCTACCGGTTAAAAGAAGAATACCGCAATAAAACCAAGCTCGGATTAAGCGGCAGGGAGCTTGAGATTTCCAGCGTTGATATGGTCTCCCTGTTAAATAACGCCCTGATAAAAATAGACGCCGGCATTGCTAAAGCTAAAGACAAAAAGAAAGAGCTTTATTATTCTTATTTTATCAATGAAGTGGCGGAATACGAAGCACTTAAAGAGCCCTTTGTCAGGCCTACCAGGTTCATACAAAAAAGGCTGCCGCTTTTCCTGGAGGGGCAGATGCATGCCCTTCGCCTGGCTGATAATACGGATAAGGCTAAAGAAATATACCGGGCGACTAAAAACAGCCCGCTCTTTGATAAGAAACTTAAGATGTATAAGGTAACGGAATCCCTGAAGTCTATGCCGCAAGAGATAGGCAGGTGCCGGGTATTCACTCCGGGGTGGCTGGAGCACGAGTCCATATGGCTGCACATGGAATACAAGTATTTGTTAGAAACTTTGAATAAGAAACTCTACGCCCAATTCTTCCAAGATTTTAAGAATATACTCATCCCCTTCCAGGACCCGCAAAGATACGGCCGCAGCGTCTTAGAAAATTCATCCTTCCTGGTAAGCAGCGCATTCCCGGATAAGAAGCTGCACGGGAACGGTTTTGTAGCACGGCTCTCCGGCTCAACAGCGGAGTTTCTGCAGATATGGCTTATCATGAATCTAGGAGAGGTGCCTTTCCTGCTTGATGCAAAGAATGAGCTTAACCTGCAGTTTAGGCCTATCCTGGCTGGCTGGCTTTTTACCAAGGAGGAGTGCACTTATAGCTTCAATTTCCTGCGCAAAATAAGCGTAACCTACCATAACCCCAAGAGAAAAGATACCTTTGGTAAATCGGCTGCCAGAATAAATAAAATCATCTTCAATGACGCCTCAGGAAAGAATATCCAGATAACCTCAGACACCATCCCTTCCCCCTACGCTCTCCAGATCCGCAGCGGCCAGATCAACAAGATAGACATCTACCTTAAATAACCCCCCTCTTCTCATTTGCGCAATGTGTAAATCTATCAATTGTGAGCTTGAAATTTTGTAAAATTGTGTTATACTTCTATTGACAATTAGGAACACCTTTGTAAAAGGCAAACTAGCAGTAATGCTGGGGCGCAAAGCGACAGTGCTTGGCACAGAGGTGCCAAGTAGGCTGCGTTGCCAAAGAGGCTTAGGGACCCTAAAGCACTCTTTAGGGTTTTTTGTTGACTTTAGCTATCCTTAAGCCTACTTAAGCCCTGGCCATATAACCGGGGTTTTTTATTGGAGATAAAATGACTATCCAGCGTGTAGTGACATTTTTAAACCGGGATGAGGTGGATTTCCTGGATAAGCTTGGCAAAGACGCACTCTTCTCTACGGGGTTAAAGGTCTCCCGCGCCAAGCTTATCTCCTGGATGATAGATTTTGCCAAGAAGCTGAACTTGAACGGGGAAAACATAAAATCCGAAGGTGATTTTGAAAACAGGATAGTTAATCTTTTAAAACAAAACGAAAATAGTCCCCACCTGCCACGGTAGGTAAGATTTCCCGCCGCCAAAGCGGCGGGAACGATACCTTGCGGGGATGTTAACGGAGGTGTGCCTTGAAGAAGAAAGTATTGAAATCAGCGGTCTCCCTAATCCTGCGCCTCTCTGCGGTATTGACTATATTCTTAACGCTCTCAAACCTGGATTTAGCCCTGGCGGAATCGATCACTCTAAGCGTTTCCTGCACCATACCGGCAATTGCGGGAATAAACGCTCCTATGATTGAGCAGGAATCCACAAGGCTAGCTACGGATGAAAAGAACACTGTCAACGGACAAATTAATGCTGCTCAAGACCAAATGCAGGAACGCTCTCCTTCAATGCTGCAGGCAGAAAAAGAAGACCAGCTACAACAAGGCGCTAAAAGCATGCCAATTCTTATCAAAACCCTTTATAGCCGCTAGTATTATTCGCTAATTCTCTTCAGTGGGATATGATGGACAAAGGAGACGCCCTCAAAAAGGGTGAGTTCCTTTGTCAGGGAGGTTTGTGGCAGGTAATAGACCGGGATGCTCTCCAGGTCTAAGGTAATGGTATGTTCGCCTACTGAAGCGTGCAGAAAAGAATATCTACCCTTATCATCGGTGGTCGCCTGACTTCCGTCTTCAAGACTTAAAACTACCCCTGAAACACCCTTATCGTTAAGGTCGTATTTTCCATCTTCATTAACGTCTTCGAAGACAAGCCCGCTTATCTCAGAACGCGAGATTATGCCAAAGTCCGCCGATACGGTGCGGTTATGGGCTATGGAAATTTCCTGAGATATGGGGACCGTAACCACAAAACCGGCAGGCAGTGTCGAGGCATCCAGGGTAACATAGGCCTTACGGCCCTTTGCTTTCTTAAATTTATAATAACCAAATATATCCGTAATCTGAAACTTATCTTTCCCCAGGTAAATCTTCACACCCTCTACCGGAGCCTCATCACGCTGCCTGAGGCCGTCAGAATTTAGGTCCTTAAAGATATATCCTTCTATATTGCCTGCGGATTCCCAGGCCACCCCGGTATCCCAGAGATAGCGCATCCCGGCATTAAAATTAACATCAATGCGCGGGGTCACGCCTATATTATCCGCCCAGGAATTACGCACGCTGCAGGAACCATAGATCTCCTTATCAGGAGTCGGCCTGTAGGATATTTGCGAGTAGCCTTCCAGATAATCTTCCCCGGAGAGAAAACTCAACGCAGAGCCGGCATCCTCTTCATCGTGCCAGGTCAGGCGGAAATTGCCGTGGAGCGGCGTATTCCAGAATTGCCCTGACCAATCCAAACCTGTATCGTAAACGTTAGGCGTAGCCTTGGCTCCGGTATAAGTTGCCTTAAGCCAGTTCATTTCGCGGCTTAGATAATAACGCAAATCTCCAATAAGGCTAAAATTTAAAGACGCATAAGCCTTATCGTTAATATAGGACGCGCTTGGCGAGCCATAGCTTTTATTATCCTGCCGATTGTAGCTTACATAGGTATTGATTTCTCTGAAGAAATTAAACTTCTTGCTAAGGCCCAGGATATCCGTCTGATAACGCGACTGTGAAATACTACCCAATCTATTTTGCAGGTTATAGCTGAAGCTTAACGTAGCAGAAGGGTCTAGCTGATAGGCAGTCCCCCAGTTAAATGACTCGTTAAGGCGGTTAGGATTATCTTCGGCAGGAAAAGCCCTGTCCAGATATACATCTAACATAGCATTGGTACTTAAATTCTCCGTAAGCCGATAGTTCAAATTAAGCGAATTACCCAACTCGCCGGAGCGCGAGCCTAGGCCGCTGATAGTATAAAAATTCTTGTCAATATTCCTGAATTCCGAAGAAAGGCTTAAGTTTGGGTGGGTATAACGCGTCCCTACCGTATACGCAACCCGCTCATTATCAAAGGCCAGGTCATAGTTAAGCCCCCATCTTTCGAAGTTCCACCTGCTTGAGGTATCATATACCTGCTTGGGCAGATTAATATCGCGCTCTCTGCCCCAGCCATGCGCTACTGAGGCGCTGTAGGTCTGCGTCTTGGTCGGTGAATAGGCAGCGTTAAAACCATTCAAGAAAGAATTCCTTATTTTAGACAAGCCGGGAGAAAGATTGCCGTATTTTCCGCCGCCTTCCCTGCCCCAAAAAGCGGTATATTTTATTTTTTCATTAAAGGCCGGAGAGGCCAGCATCCCGCCGCGTAACCCCCCTCCGGAGAAAGAAAGGTTGGAAAAAGGAGAAGAGTAGTCAAAACCCTGCAGAGTAAAGCCTTTAAATGGCCCGATACTGCCGTCAGTCAAGGCAAAATGCAAATAGGTCATGTCTGTAGTGGTTGTCAGGCTGCGCACGGTAGTCTCTGACTGCAGATTTCCGTAAGGGGTCTCTCCGGTTAAGCTCAAACGATGCCCCCAGCTATAACTGGAACGATTCAAGGTCCTTAGCCTTCTGCCGGTCTCAAAAGAGGACCAGGTCAGGTCATAGTCCAGTTTAAAATTACGCGACTCTTCCTCTTCCTTGAAGAGCATCTCATCGTAAGTAGGGCCTTCGGGCTCCAGGGGGGTAATTAGAAATTCTATTGTCCAGCGGTCATTTTCATCCCAGACATGCACATAAGTATAGCCTATATCGCCTGCAGTAGCCAGGAGCTCATCAGGGCGCTTCTGTTCTACAATTAAAATATCCGGCTCAATTACCAGGAACCTTTGTATATTTTTCCCTGCTATGATTACGCTTGTACCCTGGCTGATTTCTATAGGCTGAGGAAGCTGGCTATAGGTTTCATCCAGTTTTATTATCGCGGGCAGCTGAGCTGACTTAGAAACAGCTTCTCCCGCAGCAACTCTAAGAGGAGCGGGAGAAACCACCTCTCTCCCGGCCGCAGAGACTCTCGCGGGAGAAGTCACTCTTGCTTTGGCCGCAGAGACTCTCGTAGAAATCATCTCCCTTTCTAATGCTGCTATGCCTTCGGTATCTTTGCCTAAAGGAGGCCCCATCACAAAAGCAGGCTGGGCTTGGGGGTAAGCGATCGACTCTTCCTTGACCGCCCCCTTTTGCTTAAGCATCTGGATATATTCGAGGGCTGGTTTATAATTGGGCTCCAGGATCAGCGCCTGCATGAAGGATTGCAAGGCCTCTTCATACCTGCCTTGCTTGTAAAATTTCATCCCTGTCTCACAAAGAAACTCCGGCATAAGGCTGCCGGCGCAAGCCTCGGGAATAACAGAGGAGCTTAAGAGCGCGGATAAAAAGAAAATAATAAATATTTTCTTAATCATTAATCTTTCTGCCGCAGGATTTTAATCTCACCGGAATCATCTTTTGTAAATTCAACCTCTTTCACCAAAGGCTTACTTTCCTTGATAGCATAATTAATCAATAACGTATATGTCCCTGGGGATAAATCCCCGGGGAGGCTTACCGTAAAAGAAGCCTCTTCTCCTGGAGGAAGGTATCTTTGGTGTTCTACCCTTCTTACGACCAAACCCTTAGCATTCATAATATGGCAGGAGATTTTAGAGATTAATAGTACATTCCCCTCATTTAAAACCGAGCCTTGCATCCCTTCTTTAACTACAGAGATATCTCCTATCTTCGCTTTTTTATTTTTATTTTTTGTTTCCAGGAAAAAGAGAGGGCCTGTTCTTACTTTGACGCTTAGCCCTACCTCTCTTCCTGCCCCGGTTGTCTTCGGTACCGCCGAACCCCTTTCAAGAAAAAGTATGCCGTAATAACCGCCTTCTGCATCCGCAGGGACATTAATAGTATAAATAACAGGGAATTTTCCTAAAGCAGGGAGAATGAATTCGCTGGGGGTGACGCTCGCCGATCCTCCAAGAGACCAGGGCGTTGAACCCAGGGGCCTGGGCTCTCTTCTCCCGTCAAAAGGCTCAACATATGTCCAGTCTTCAAAATACGCCTTTACTAAAATATCCTTATTAGAGGTATTTTTAAGCACGATAGAACCGGTTATCTTTTCTGAGGGTTTAACGATTAAATTTACTTCCGCCTTATCTGTTGTTACTTGGGCAAAGGCTAAAGGCGTTACATTCAAAATTACTGCCGATAAAATTAGAAATAAAAATTTTCTTTTCATCTTACCCCTTTAGATAGAAAGGGGGGGCATACACCCCCCCTTTCATCGCTTTCAAGAAAACCGCATTATACTAAAGAAATTGTGACTGCACCTGAGTAAGTTCCTGTTATATCCGAAGGAGAAAAGATTTGAGCGCCAGCAGGATCTACCGGAACAGCAGTCGGGTCAAGGGTTACGATACCCACATACATCCTTAACCAACCTCCTGTAATAGCTGACGTAGGAACAGTATTTCCGTCTTTAAGCAGCTTCTTTTCAATTACCGCATCAGTAGTTTTATTTAACTCCCAATCACCCGGAGCTGCAAAATATGTTCTACAGTAAGTGATTGTAGCTTTATCGCCTAAACCTGAAGTAGCGCCAGGCGGCCTTACATCTGATCCGTAAGCCACAACAATTGACTTTCCGCTAGGCATACCACCATCCGGAAAACCTATGTCTATGGCAAAGTAGTACTGCGGCAGGAATACTGACCATGTCCTGCCCATTGGATCTGTTCCTGTCTTCAACGATAGTGTCCCAAAGGCTAAAGCGCCACCCGGGGCAATCGCCCACGTATCATCAGTAGGGGTAGCAGTTCCCTTGGAATCTATCTGGCTGACCGCAGCTGAAATGTCAGTAGCTACGTTAAGCAGAGTAGAAGCTGCAATCGGAGCAGGAGCAGCCAAGGCAACCGAGCAAAGAAGTAAAGATAAACCTGCACATACTGCCAAACTCAAAATACCTAGTTTCATTTTTTGTAACTTCCTTTTTAGTTTGATTCTCTTACAAAAGATATTTTTATTTTTTTTTCGGCACCCTTCCTTTCTGACTTCCTTCTTAAGTTTAATTTATATTAGCCTTTTTGAGCAAAAAAAAGCAGGGTTGACCAGACCCTATAATTCCGATAAAGAATATGTGATCTTTGTAGAATAATCGCCTGACTTTATATCCCTGGATACTGCCAACTCGTAGATTATCTTAAACTTATCCGAAGAACCTTTGTTATCCGAAACAAACAAAACCATATAGCCCTTCTTTACTGCCTCCGGCGCAGGGAATTTCAAAGTGCCTTTTGTATCCATCCCTTCGGTGTAGAGGTTAAAATATTTTGACCGGATTACTTCTCCTGCCTTATTCACCAGCTCTGAATAGGCATTCTGGGTTACCTGATATTGCTTACCGGTATTGCTCTTTACCTCAACGATCATCTCGTTCTTCTTAGGTTCGTCAGTAGGCCGCAGATTAAGGAATTCGATTACCCCTCTTTGATTCTCAGGATAAACCGTAATGTCAAAGATACGCGGATTCTCTACTTCAAGCGCCAGGGTATCAATAAGCTTCGTTTGGGCAAAGGCGCTGCCTTCCACCAGATACTTTATGTTTGTGCGGTACTTACCTGCTTTCTGCTGCAGGAGATCGCCTAATTTATATTCCAGGATAAAACTGTCTGCCTCACCACCCGGGCTAGAGGTATAGATAACCTGTTGGCGGTTAGAAAGGGGCGTATCTTCATTAATCGCCCTCCCTCTCTGAGCCGCATCTGCCTTAAAAGTTACTGCCTCCCAACTTAAGAAGTTTCCTTCCGCAGAGATCGGCTGCTCATTTACTAATTGCAGGATCCTGAATGAGTTACCAAACCCGCCCTTTATGTTAAAAGCTATGGCGCAAGAACGGTTATCCTCTTTATCAGCCTGCAATGAAATAACCTTTGAGCCTGTTGGAGTCTTAATCTCTATCGAAGACTCGATCTGGAACTCAGCTGATATATCCATTACGACCGTAACCGGCTCCTGCGTGGAATCAATAGGTTCCAGGGTGAAGCCTAATCTACCTTTATAAAGGCCCGAGACGATGTTCGCTGAAGGCAAAACACCATAAACCAGGGTAAAAGAATCGGGGTTTCCGGCCCCATTGGAGGTATAAATTATCTGCCTGCTTAATCTTAGCGGCACCTCCTGCTCAACGTTAATAGTCCCGAAGCCATTGCTCCCCCTGATCCCGTAAACTACAAAACAACCCTCCGGAAGACGGGCGCCTTCCAGGGTAGAAAGAGGCTGAAGCAAGATGTTGCTCAGGCGATACTGCTTGGCAATATCTGAAGTAATCCTGACCGTAACCTCCCGGTTTACCCTATCCATGTCAGGAGTAATCTTATCAAATCTTATATCATAACCACCCTGATAAGGGTTGACGGATAAGGAAAATACCGCATAAGCATCCCTTGAAATAACGAATATGCCGTATAAAACCAGGATTAAAATCAGCCCCCTAAAACTATATTTTCTCTTCATTCTCTAGTTAGCAACGTATATCACAACTATTATATATTATATATGGTTACGGCTATTTGTCAATCCTTTTTATCCCTCTTGCCCTCTAAAACAAAAAACCGGACTCGCTCTTAGCAATCCGGCTTGAAAGACCTACCGTGGCATATCCTGATTTACCTCTAAATCAGGACGTGCCGGATTCAGGAAAGATTTCTACTTTTACTTTAATTCTTCGACTAGAACCTGGCCATCCTCCCCGATTTCTATAGCTGCCTCTTTAGTTATAGCAGCCGGCTTAGCTATGCCTGAACCTTCCAGGGCCTTGGATATATCTATGGTCATGATTAAGTCGTATTTCCCCTGAGGTAGTGGTTCTGACCAGGCAGCAGAAATGATCGCAGAATCTCCGGGAAAGGTATAAACTTCATTAAACTCTCCCCTGGCATAAACCATGCCTTTTCGATCTATAATAAAGAACGTGCCTTTGGTATTTATGTCTACGTTGCCGATATTGCTTAAGCTTGCGCTGATATTAAATTTATTCTTTTCTTTGCTTACCTTTAAATCGTCTATTTTGAGTTTGCGGCTTACGGTGCCCTCCGGCTCTATGTAAAAAAGCGAGGCTACCCTTACCGCAACGTTGACACTGACCCCTTTTTCATCCTCATTAGGCTCATTAATAAACCCCTCAAAGAACAGGACCGCATAATGGCCTCCTTTTGCATCAGGAGGGACTTTTACCGTATAATTAACAATCTGCTTGCCATAAGCAGGCACAGTGCATTCCGAAGGAGAAAATGTAATCCAGCTGGCAGCGGATAACTCCGTAGTGCCTGCTGGCCTGAAATCCTTGGTGCCATCGCAAACCGGCAGATAAACCCAGTCTTCGAAATACGCCTTTATGCTCTTGGGGTCGGCGGAGAGATTGTATATTTTAATGGTCCCTGTTTTAGAGCTCCCCGGAGCAATGCTTAAACGTATCTTAGCCGGTTCTATCTGCGGGACATCGCCAGCTGATAAAGGCAAGACAGAAAGAGCAAAGAAAATCAATGTTGCTATAAAGACAGGCGTTGCAACTCTCCTAAAAGTATAGGTCATATGTTTATTAAGGAAGTATACTTTGGACTTCGCCAATATATCAGGACATAACCTTCCTTAATATTCTATAGCCTTTTTCAATTTAGCGCAATAACTTTTTACTCCAAAGCCTTCGTTAAATCGCCGCTATAGTGATAGTCACTGACCCCGAATACGTCGCTGACGGCTGACTCAGGGTTATAGGCGTATAACCAGGAAAAGGCAGTGCTCCGCCTGTCCCATACGGAGGCAAGCTGTAGAAAGCACGGATGATCCTGTTAGACGCTGCTGTCTCGCTGGTGTAAACGACCTTGTTAGTCGCAACTGCTGAACCCGCGGCACCTAAGGTAGAACCTGTAGGCTGTGCGCCTTGAGGGTTACCAGGCGACCATTCATCCGCTGCTGCATAACCAGGTGTAAGTCCAAAACTTCCGGCGGGAAGCGAGTTAGCGCCACTGACCAGGCCTGAACATGTACTCCTAACCTCATAGCGATGGCCAAAGCTGGTGGTGAATATGATCACACAGTAGTATTTCTTGCTGAACCATACGCCTGCGTCGCTACCATCGTCTAAGGTGTGAGTCAACGGCCCAAAGGTCATGTTTGTTACCGTAGTACCTGTCCACGGATTCTGGTTGGGTGTCGACAGCTCCTTGATTACCAGGGTTAAATCCGGGGTACCATTAGGGACCTGCGCAGACCCTGCGATATTCGTGGAAGGCGCGGCATAACAAGGCAGAACATTAAACAAACCTACGAGCACTGCGAGCAATATTAAAATAGTCTTCTTCATCTGTATCACCTCCTTCTTGGTTATTTTCAGAACTGTTATCCTTTTCATTTCTCACTCCTTATTTCGTTTTTTCCGGCCTAAAAAAGACAAAAAGCCGGATTGACCCTTTAGTCAATCCGGCTTAAGATACACGTGGCATTCCTGATTACCCCTAATCAGGACTTACCGGACCATAAATGGCTTACTAAATACTTTTATAAAGTATAACCTAGACCTTTAGCTTTGTCAAGGTTATTTTTATCTTTCTTAAGGCTCTTGCTTCATCCACAATGTCCTGGCTAAACCCAGGAAATCTTCTTTTGCCAGGCGTACCCCTACTCTCTGTTGCTGACCGTCCTCCAGGGGCTTTGCCCAGATCACCTCTCCCTTTGTGTAAAGAGGCTCGTGATGATCCGGGATAATCAACCACATATCCAAGGGCGTATTAGTCGATAAAATTTCCCTGGTTACAAAACCTACGCCGTTGGCGCTGATATCGACCGTATCCGCTTCACCTTCGCTGCCTTTATTTAAATCCAGGAACTTAAGGTGAATCTTCATATTAAT
>Ga0172375_10007405_pt1 | contig 15060 bp, 14 predicted proteins | sample LakKiv1m_FD_114537 | JGI IMG/M metagenome (GOLD analysis project Ga0172375, IMG submission 114537) | Freshwater microbial communities from Kabuno Bay, South-Kivu, Congo - kab_092012_11.1m | ecosystem: Environmental > Aquatic > Freshwater > Lake | place: Democratic Republic of the Congo... | reverse complement strand
TTCTGGACGACGTTGGGTGAGGATCCCGCGCTGGCGGTGGCGCTTCTGGAGAAGCTGCAGGCGCTCCAGATAGTCGCCATTGATCAGGCAACCGACTGCCCCGCGCTCGGCGCGTATCTGCTGGACGATGACCTCGCGCATTGCGGCGGGCTGCTCGAAAGCCCCAGGTTCCTCCGGGCGCATGTCTTCCCGTTCTACAAACAAGTCGGGGACATTCTCCATCGCAAAGGTCTGCCGTTCATCATGCACACCGACGGCCGGATCAACCAGATCATCCCCGACTTGATCGCCTGCGGACTGGATGCGCTCCATCCCATCGAGCCGAAGGCCATGGACATCGCTGCGGTCAAGCAGCAGTACGGCGATCGGCTCGCCCTGTTGGGCAACATCGACGTGGATCTGCTGGCGCGCGGCGCCCCTGACGAAATTCGCACGGATGTGAAGGCGCGCATTCGCCAGGTCGGTCCGGGCGGCAGCTATGCCATCGGCTCGTCCAACTCGGTGCCGGATTAGGTGTCCGTCGGTAACTACCGGGCGCTGATTGAGGCGTCGCTGGAGTTCGGACGGTATCCGGTCGTTTAGCGGGGCTAGGGGGATTTCCAATCCTGGGAGGGGATACATGAACGGCAAGCAACGCCTCGTGGCCGCGTTGGCCGGGGAGAAGCCGGATCGGGTGCCGTTCGCGCCCAATATCTGGCAGTGGTATCATGCCAACGACTACAACGGCACACTACCGGTCGAAGCAGCCGAGGCGGGCAGTTCGGTCGCCGTGTTGCGTAACCTGGGCGCGGACATCTTCTCTAAGTTCGACAGCCCGCGACCCCAGCCCGTCTACCGCGACTGCGGCTACCGCTTCGAGTTCGCCGGCGGGCTGCCCAAGGGCCGGGCGCCGTGGAGCTCTTTTGGCGACACGTTTGGCGGCGGCATCATCCGCGACGAGCAGATCGAGACGCCGTATGGCACGTTGACGCACCGTTGGGAATATCGCGCCGAGACCGGCGCGCCCTTCGAGACGCTGCACTGGTGGAAGGAGTTCGATGCCGAGTACGCCGCAGTGCGTTACTGGCTGGAACACACTGAATGGCATCTCGACGCCGAGGCGCTCGCCGCAGGACTGGCGAACGTCGGCGACGACGGCACGATCATCTTCCAACTGCTCCCCAGCCCCCTGAAGCAGTTCCACTGGCTGGCCGGCCAGGTGAACGCCAGCTACTTCATCACAGATCATCCTGCGGAAATGCAAGAGCTGGCCGAAATCTACGCGGCGCGGTGGCTGGCTTACCTGGAAGAAGTGGTCAACCTGCCCGACGTCTGGGTGTACGAAGTCGCCGACAACCTGGACAGTCTCTTCTACCCGCCCCGCTGGTTCAAGCAATTCTGCGTGCCGACCATCCGCAAGGCGGCCGAGATTGCTCACAGCCGGGGCAAGTATCTGTTTATTCATGCATGTGGCAAGCTAAAGAGGCTGGCTCCGCTCTATCTCGAAGCAAGCCTGGATTGCGTCGAGGGGCAGGCGCAGCCGCCCATCGGGGACTGGTATCTGCACGAGGCGCGGGCGTTGAACGAGAGGCTGATCGTCTGCGGCGGGATGGCCGCGCCGGAGCAAGAACTGACCGGCCCGGATGCCGCCGCCCGTATTGACGCCTACGTGCGCGACCTGTTCGCTTCGATGGGAGACAAACGGCGGTTCGTTTTCGGGTCGGGCTGCAACACCTCGCCGCGCACGCCCTACTCGAACCTGGTGGCGTTTCGCGACGCGGCGTGGAGGTACGGCAAGCTCTAGTGGACAGATGCCCACATCGTACCCCATTAGCAGGAGTTCCCAATGGCAAACCCAACCGTCCAACAACTCTTTGACCTATCAGGCCAGGTCGCGCTCGTCACCGGCGGTGCACGCAACCTGGGGCGTGACATGGCGTGCGCGCTGGCCGAGGCGGGCGCGGACGTGGCGATCACCGGCCGCAGCCTGGAAGCGGCGCAGAAGACTGCGGCCGAGATCGCGGCGGAGACACCGGGTCGCAAGATCGCAGGCTTCGCGTGCGATGTGCGCTACGAAGACCAGGTGGCCGCGCTTGTTGACGCCGTGCTGGCCGAGTTTAGCCGCATTGACATCCTGGTGAACAACGCCGGCAACGTCGTGAGCACCCCGGACAACAAGCCACTGGAGCAGCGCCCCATCGAGGAATGGAACTTCACCATCGGCATCAACCTGACCGGCGTGTTTCTCTGCACCAAACACGTCGTCGCCAAAACAATGAAACCGGCCGGGCAGGGCGTCATCGTCAACATCGGCTCGGCGGCCGGGATGGTCGGCAAGGACCATCGGGTCTACAACGGCACGGCGATGGGCGGCGTGACGATAGACTATGCCGCGGCCAAAGGCGCCGTGATCAACATGACGCGCGAGATGGCGTGCTGGCTGGCGCAATACAACATCCGCGTGAACTGCATCAGCCCGGGCGGATTCTGGCGCAAGCAGCCGGAGAAGTTCGTGGAGGCGTACAACTATCTGGTGCCGATGGGCCGCATGGGGATTGACGGGAAGGAGATGAAGGGCGCGGTGGTCTACCTGGCCTCCGAAGCCTCGTCTTACGTCACCGGCATCAACCTGCCCGTGGATGGAGGGATGACCGCATGGTAAAACGATGGCAAGACCTCAGCGTGCTGATCGTCGGCTGCGGCAGTATCGGCAAACGGCATGCGCGGGTACTGAACGGCCTGGGCGTGCGTGACCTCCGCGCCTGCGACCCGGTGGCGGCGCAGCGAGAATCGCTGTGGGCGCAGGTACCGACCGCCAAAATGTACGAATCCTACGAAGCCGGCCTGGCCGACCGGCCTGACACGGTGCTGATCGGCACGCCCCCCTGGCTGCACGTGCCGCAGGCGGCGCAGGCGATCCGCGCCGGCTGCCATGTGCTCAGCGAAAAACCGCTCTCCGACTCGACCGACGGCCTGGATGACCTGGTGGCCCTGGCCGCGGCCGAAAACAAAAAAGTCATGGTGGCGCACTGCTTCCGCTATCACGATGGGCTGCTGAAGGCCAGGAGGGCCCTCGAAGGCGGTCGCATCGGCCGGCTGGTGTCGGTGCGCGCGATGGTGGGCGAGCATCTGCCCGACGTGCGCCCCGACTATCGCAGCCTCTTCTCGGCGCAGCACGGCGGCGCGTTCGACCTGATGCACGACATTGACCTGGCGCTCTGGTATGCAGGGCTGCCGGTGCGACAGGTGTATGCGCTCAGCGGCAGCTACAGCGACATCGGCATCGCCGCGCCCGACGTGGCCGAAATCCTGCTCGGCTTCGAGGGCCCTTGCCTGGCGACCGTCCACCTGGATTTTTTCCAGCGCCCGCGACGCCGGCAGATCGAGCTGATCGGCGCGGACGGTGTGATCATCGTCGAGTTCGCGGCCTGGAATCGCTGCACCGTCTCGACGTACGAAGCGGCGAAGGCCGCGTGGGAGCACGAGGAGTTGGTCACAGACCGCGACGACATGTTTCGCGCCGAAGATCGGGAGTTCCTCGAAGCCGTGGCAGAGGACAAGCTGATCCACTGCACGATCGCCGAGGGGCGCAAGGCAGTCGAAGTGGTGCTGGCGGCCATGCAATTGAAGACTGACAACTGACAAAGGAGAGGTTCCGCCATGAGGGCAGCCATCTACTACGGGCCAGGCGACATCCGGGTTGAGACTTGTGCCGATCCGCTGCCAGCGCGAGACAATCTCATCGTTGAGGTTCATTGTAGCGCGATCTGTGGGACGGACCTCAAGCTGGCCACGGTCGGCAACCCGCGGTGTCATCCGCCGCGTGTCATCGGCCATGAGTTGATCGGTCACATTTCCCATGTCGGCTCGCAGGTACGGGGTTTTGCCGTGGGGGAACGGATCACGCTGGCAACCACATTGGCTTGCGGAAACTGCCCGTACTGCGCCCGCGGCTTGGGCAACATGTGCCCCAACGCCAGGCCGATCAGTTACGACTTCGACGGCGCGTTCGCCCCGCTCCTGGCCATCCCGCCGATGGCGCTGGCGGGCGGCAACGTCATCAAAGTCCCCGACAACGTCCCGGACGACGCCGCGGCACTGAGCGAGCCGCTCTCCTGCGCCATCAACGCCCAGGAGCTGGCCGGCGTGAAGCCAGACGACCGCGTGCTGATCGTCGGCGGCGGGCCATTGGGCGCGCTGCACGCCGAAGTGGCAAAGGCGCTCGGCGCAGCGGACGTGATGATCGTGCAGCGGAGCGAGCCGCGGCTGTCGCTGCTGCGAAAGCTGTCCGGCGTCCGCGTGGTGGACGGCGGGGCTGAGGACGTGGCGGCGGTCGTCAAAGAACGCACCGACGGGCTGGGCGCCGATGTGGTGATCGTCTGCGCGCCGAGCCGCGAGGCGCAGGAGCAGGCGATCGGCCTGGCGCGCAAGGGCGGCGCGGTCAGCCTCTTCGCCAGCCTGCCGAAGGGCGCGTCCGACATCACGCTCGACAGCCGGGTCATCCACTACGGCGAGCTGCGCGTCGTGGGCGCGTCGGACTCGCGCCCCGAGCACGTGGCGAGCGCCGTGCGGATGATGGCCGATGGCAAAATCGCCTGGGAGCGCCTGATCACCCACCGGCTGCCGCTGGCCGAGATTCACGCGGGGTTGAAGCTGATGCAGGAGAAGCAGTCGCTGAAGGTGCTGATGTACCCGGGGCGACTGACACAGATAGCAGATGGCAGATAGCAGCGACTCTGGTCTATCAGCCGTCAGCCATCCGCCTCAAGGAGTGCTCGAGCATGTTTGAAGGTCAACTTGTCTTTGTCACCGGCGGCGCGACGGGGATCGGCGCGGCGGTCGTGGAACGGTTCGCTGAGCTCGACGCCGATGTGGTCTGCTGCTATCACCACAGCCGCGCGGGCGCCGAGGCGCTGGCAGCCAGGCTCCGAGCGAGCGGGTTGAGCATCTACCTGGTGCAGGCGGACGTCTCTGACAGCCGGCAGGTTGCGGCCGCGGTCGAGGCAACCGCGGCGCACTTCGGACGGCCGATCGGTGTCCTCGTCAACAACGCCGGCGACAACATTGATCCGCAGCCGGTGGAGTCCATGCCAGAGGAGCTGTGGGATCGGGTCATCGGGATCAACCTGACCGGGCCGTTCCTGCTCGCCAGGCATTGCATCCCCGGCATGAAGACGCTGGGCGGCGGGCGGATCATCAACGTCACCTCGATCTCGGCGCGCACCGGCGGCGGCCCCGGCTCGGCGCATTATGTGGCGAGCAAGGCAGGGCTTGAGGGGTTCACCCGCTCACTGGCGAAGGAGTTGGCGCCGTTCAACATCACCGTCAACGGCGTGGCGCCGGGCTTGATCTACACGCCGATTCACGAGCGCACCAACACGCCGGAGAGCCTGGAGCGGCTGCGGCAGACGATCCCGTTGCTCCGGATCGGCGCAGCCGACGAGGTGGCGCGGGTCGTAACGTTCCTGGCGTCAGCAGATGCTTCCTTCATGACCGGGGAGATTGTCGCTGTCAACGGCGGGATGAGGATGGATTGAGGCCAAGGTCGAGGTCAAGGTCGAGGTCAAGGTTAAGGTTGAGGTTAAGGCTGAGGTCGAGTCGAGGAGGGGTGTACGATGTCTGAGGATGGACTTGTTGATGCCAGCCGTTTGTTCGATCTGACCGGCAGGAGCGCGATCGTCACGGGCGCGGCGCGCGGGATCGGCCGTGCGGTGGCCGCAGGGCTGGCTTCGGCCGGCGTCTCGGTGGCGCTCGCAGACGTGCTGGAGCCGGGCCTGACCGAAGCTGAGAAGGCCATCGCCGCTCGCGGCCTCCGGTGCATTGCGGTGAAAACCGATATCTGCCGCGAGGAAGAACGCGCTGCACTCTTTGGGCGAGCCATCGCCGAATTCGGTCGCGTCGACATCCTGGTGAACGTGGCCGGCATCACGCGCCCCCACCCGTCGGAGGAGTACCCGGCCGAGGATTGGGATCGCACGCTGGCCGTCAACCTGACCGCAATGTTCCACCTGTGCCAACTCGTCGCACACGACATGATCCCGCGGCGCTCCGGCGCGATCATCAACGTCTCCAGCATCGGCGGCGCGCTGGGCTTCCCGAACAATCCGGCCTACCAGGCGTCCAAGAGCGGCGTGCTGGGGCTGACGCGGGCGCTGGCGACCGACTGGGCCAAGTACAACATCCGCGTCAATGCCCTGTGCCCCGGCTACACCCACACTGACATGACTGATGCCAGCTTCCGCAACCCGCGCACCAACGCCGCGCGGGCCAGCCGGACGATGCTGAACCGCTGGGGCCAGTCGGATGAGATGGTTGGGCCAGTGATCTTCCTGGCCTCGGACGCGGCGAGCTACGTGACCGGCGAGACGTTATTCGTGGACGGCGGCTGGCTCAACGCGGGGCTGACGGAGTGGCAACTGTGAGACTTCAAGACCGGGTCGCCGTCGTCACAGGCGGAGGAAGTGGCATCGGCGCGGCGATCTGTCGGGCGTTCGCGGCGGAGGGCGCACGCGTGGCGGTGACCGACCTGCGCCCGGAGGCCGCCGAGCAGGTCACCGCCGAAATCAGGCTGGCAGGTGGCCAGGCCGCCGCGTGGAGCCTGAACGTGGCTGACCGTGCCACGGTCGAGCACGCCGCCGCCGAAATCGCAACCCGATTCGGGCCGGTTGATATCTGGGTGAATAACGCCGGCATCTCACGAGTGATCCCTTTCCAAGAGTGCATGGATGATCTATGGGATCTGATCCTCCGCGTCAATCTCAAGGGGACGTTCATCGGCTGCCAGGTGGCGCTGCGCCAGATGCTCCCGCGCCAACGCGGCGTGATCCTGAACATGTCCTCTCAGTCAGGCAAGACGGGCAACAGCCAGTACGCCGCCTACTGCGCCAGCAAGTTCGGCATCCTTGGTCTGACGCAGTCGCTGGCGATGGAGTTCGCCCGCGACGGCATCCGGGTGAACGCGCTGTGTCCGGGGGTCGTCCTCACGGCGCTCTGGGACGAGCAGCACATCAGCGATTACGGGCGCAAGCGCGCCATGAAGCCGGAGGACGTCCGGCCCTATCTGGAGAGCAAAGTCCCCATGGGCCGGCTATGCGTGCCGGAGGACGTGGCCCAGACGGCGGTGTTCCTGGCCAGCGACGATGCCGCCTACATTACCGGGCAAGCAATCAATATCTCTGGCGGAAGCGTCATGCACTAGAGCAGAGGGATCCAAATGCCATTAGTTACAGACTATCATCAGGTCAAAGAGGCCTATCAGCAAGCTGCCGAGTTGGGGGTTGCGCTTCCTGTATTTTGCACCGAGGACCGGGAGACGCTTGAAGCGATTCTGGCCGCCGGGCTTGAGCTGGGTAAACAGATCGGGGTGGAGGATCTGCCCATCGTCCCCGCCTGGACCGTGCGCTATCCGGGGCGCGGTCAAATGACGCTGATCACGGCGTGCGGCAACCCGCGCCTGGGCACCCGACTCATGTTCGGGGATTTGCGCACCTTTATGGGAGCGGACAGCCCGTATCGAAAACTGCGTGTTATGCCGCACCTCGATCATGGTTTCCCGTGGTTGGACGGCGATATCATGGACGAGTTTGCCGATGAATTTGCCTCGATCATGTATGACGCCAGCGAGAAACCGTTCGAGGAGAACATCCGACTGACTGCCGGGTACGTGGAAAGGGTACGTGGCCGCGTGGTCGTCGAAGGCGCGGTGGACGAGATCTTCGAAGCAGGGTCCAGTGGCTCGAAAAACGAACCGACCACTGTCGAACAAGCGCGCAGGTTTTTGAGCGAGACAGGAGTAGACATCATCGTGCCAAATGTGGGCACCGAACACCGCGCGACGGCCGACCAGGTGCAGTACCGGTCCGACCGGGCGCGTGAACTCAGCGCTGCCGTCGGTCGGATACTTTGTCTGCATGGCACTTCTTCGGTGAAGCCCGGTGACCTATCCGGACTGCCGCGAGACGGTTTTGTCAAGATCAATGTCTACACGACTCTGGCCGTGCATGGTGGTCAAGCGGTGGCGCGGAACGTGCTCCAGCATCTGCGAGATATCTTCAGCGAGGCGCAACTGCATGAGCTGATACAGGATGGCACGCTGGCAGAGACCATTCTTGCTGTGGACCGCTTTGCAAAGGGAGCGCCGATAAGACCCAAACTGAATTGGGTCACCAATCCACCGCGTCGGGATGCCTGGTTTGCTGCCGTCAAAGCCAGGTGTATCGAGTTCTTGGAAGTATTCAACTACAGGCGATATGCCGGGTGAGAGGAGTTGTTCCCATTATGCTGACACCACGTGAACGCGTACTGTGTGCTCTGAGCCATGAAGAACCGGACCGCGTTCCGATCATGTTCGGCGGCTCAGGAGCGACCAGCATGCTGGCGCCGGCCTATGACCGCCTGAAGGCTCATCTGGGGGTGCACAGCGAGACCAGGGTGTCGTCCAGTCTCCATCAATACGCCTTGCTGGACGAGGAGGTGATGGTGCGCTTTGGTTCCGACTTCCGGCCGCTGGTGCCAGGGCCGGCCGTTTCGACCCTGGCTCGCACTCTGCCGGATGAGGCGGTGATTGACGACTGGGGCACCCTCTGGCAGCGCCGGCCCGGCATCCTGTATTTCGAGATGATGCAATATCCCCTGCGCAATGCCACCCTCGACGAGGCGCTGCGCCACCCCTGGCCCGACCTGGCGCACCCCAGCCGGTTCGCGGGGATGAGGGCCAAGGCTCAGGCCATCCGCGCCGGCGGCTATGCCAGCATTGTTTTGGCCGGCTTGGCTTCCTATGAAATCTGCCATCAACTGCTCGGCCTGGAGGCCTGGCTGACTATGCTGGCCGCCGAGCCTGAATTTGCGCACGCCCTGATGCGCCAGGTGACGGATCGGGCCTGCGCTATGGCGGCCCGGTTAATGGAAGAGGCCGGGGACTACCTCGATGTGGTGGTGATGGCCGACGACCTGGGCAGCCAGAATGGACCGCTCATGTCGCCCAAGACGTATCGCGCGCTGGTCAAGCCCTATCAGGCTGAGATCATTGCGGCCCTGAAGCGGCGCCACCCGGTCAAAGTCTTTTATCACTCGTGCGGCAGCATCTATCCGCTCATCAATGACCTCATCGAGATTGGCGTCGACCTGCTGAATCCGGTGCAAGTATCGGCCAAAAACATGGGCGACACGGCCCGGCTGAAAAGGGAGTTCGGCAGCCGGATCTCATTTTGCGGCGGCGTGGACACGCAGCATGTGCTGCCGCACGGCACCCCCGACGACGTCCGGCGCGAGGTGCGCCGCCGGATCACAGATCTGGGGCCGGGTGGCGGCTATGTTTTATCGGCCGTGCATGCCATCCAGCCCGACGTACCGCCGGAGAACGTACTGGCGATGTTTGACGAGGCGCAGGCAGCGGGGAAGTATCCGCTGACTTTGTAATCATGGACGACCCTGGAGTCGAGGCTTCAGTTGGTTTTGTTGTGCAAGCAGCAAACCGCTGACGGCTCGATTCCAGTGAAGATCACGATGTTCTGAAAGGAAAAACGCAACAATGAAGCACAGCGAACTTGGCGGCGTAGTCGTTCCGGCTATCACCCCGATAGACAACGAGGATCGGGTAGACGAGGCGGCGTTCCGCAAAGGGCTCCGGCGGCTGATCGCTGCCGGTGTTCAAGGGGTCTTCGTGGGCGGCTCGGCGGGCGAGGGTCCGCTGCTGACGGCGTACGAGTGGGAGCGCATGGTCACGATCGCCCGCGATGAGGTCGGCAGCGACGTGCATCTGCTCGGCGGCGCGATTGACACCTCGACCAGGCGGGTGCAGGAGAAGCTGGCGATCCTGTCCCGGCTCGGGTATCCGTACTGCGTCATCACGCCCACCTACTACATCACGCTGCGCCACCCCCAGGAGCATCTGCGGCTGTTCGGCGAGTGTGCTGAGAAGGCTCGCCAGACGCAAATTGTCGCCTATAACATCCCCTCATGCGTCGGCTCCGTCATCCCGGCCGAAATCCTGATCGAGGGTGCGCGACGGGGCTACTTCCGCTATCTCAAGGAAAGCTCTGGGGATTTCGACTACTTCCAGCGCCTTGTAACCGAGGGCCGCGAAGTGGGGCTGAAAGTGCTCGAAGGCGAGGAACCACACATTGCCAAGGGGATGCTGGCGGGCGCGGTGGGCATTGTGCCGGTCTGCGCCAACTTCGAGCCGGCCACCTATCTCGCGGCATATCGGGCCGGTCTGGCGCGCGATGAAGCTGCCCTGGTCGGCCTACAGGAACGCATCCTGGAAGTGCGCCGCGAGTTGTTGTTCGTCGGCCCGCTGTGGATCGCCGGCATCAAGTATGCCATGTCGCTCCTGGGCGTCGGTTCGGGCGAACCGGTTTCGCCGCTGCAACCGCTGACCGCCGAAGAGCGGGCAAAGGTTCGCGAATTCACGCGGCGAACCCACCCCGAGTTGGCATCAGACTGAGCCGGGCTGAAAGCTGCCCGGAATGACCAACGTTCAGACCGGGCAGCAACCCTCAATAGCGGCCTGCGCCCATTTGACAGGTGGCAACGGGTGTGCTAGACTTTCGCTGTAAACCATAAACGGTTAACAATTTTCTGTTTACTGTTTGATATTTTTCGCACCAACCCATATTGACGGCTTTCCTTCACTATGCGCTGACGGCATCCATCCTCACGTCCGTCCGGGAGAAGGCGTCATGTACAGCGAGAGCCTGGCTCAGATCCTACTGCCGACCGTCAAACGTTCGCTTTCCGACGAGATTGCGGACCGCCTGCGCACGGCGATCATGCACGGCCAGTTGGCCCCAGAGGAACCGCTGCGCGAGGCCGCGCTCTCTGAGTTGATGGGCGTGAGTCGCGGCCCGGTCCGCGAGGCCTTGAGCGATCTCGAACGCGAGGGGTTGGTCGTGGTGACGCCGACCGGGCGGACCTACGTAGCTCGCCTTTCCCGCGAGGATCTCGATGAGGTCATCAGCCTGCGCCGGGCCCTCGAACGGCTGGCTGTAGAATACGCCTGCATGCGGGCAACAACGGAAGATTTCGCCAAAGTGCAGGCCGTTGTGGATGACATGGCTGTCGTCATCGCTCGGGGGATCAGCGAAAAAGAAGCAGCGGAGCTTGACCTCCGTTTTCATGACGTGTTGTATCAGGCCAGCAGGCATCAACGTTTGCTCAGCTACTGGACCACGTTGCGACCCCAGGTTTATGTGCTCATGCTGAGCCGAAACGTTGCCAGCGCCGACTTCCGAGACGCCGCCGTTCGCGGGCATCAGGACATCCTGGACACGATCAAGACCCGCGACAAAGACCGGGCGCTTGCGGCGATCGAGCAGCACATGTTGTTCGCGTATAAGCTGGTGAGCCAGAGTTACGAGCGACCCAACCAGAACCCAGGCAATTGACCGACCGATCAGGTGGCCGCACCCGTAGCGGCACCCGGATTGAACCCGAACCTTCCATCCTTTTGCAACGGAGCAACGACACGATGAAACTCATCACCTTCGCTGATCAAGGCCAATACCGCCTCGGCGCACTGGCCGCCCCCGATGGGCACGAACGTGCCTATGACCTGAACCGGTTGGAACCACGCCTGCCGGCGGACATCCTGACCTTCCTCGAGGCCGGCTCCGCAGCATTGGCCCTGGCGCAGAAAACGCTGGCGGCCGTCACGCCGGAGCAGGGCTTGAACCTGGCCGATATCACGCTGAAGTCGCCGCTCCCGCGACCCGGCAAGATCATCTGCATCGGCCAGAACTATCTCGCGCACGCCCAGGAATCCAACGCCTCCGCGCCGCCCTTCCCCATCATTTTCGCCAAGTACACCAACACCGTGATCGGCCACGGCGAGCCCATCGTGATCCCCAAAGCCGTCCAGAAGCCGGATTACGAAGGCGAGCTCGGGGTGGTGATCGGCAGACGCGGGCGCAATATCCCCGAAGCGCAGGCACTCGAGCATGTCGCCGGCTATTTTCCGCTGAACGACGTCAGTGCCCGCGACTGGCAGAATCGCACCAGCCAGTGGGTGCTCGGCAAGACGCCCGACACCTTCTGCCCGATGGGGCCGGCGCTGGTCACCGCCGACGAAATCCCGGATGTCCAAAACCTGCGGGTCCGCACGCTCATCGGGGACGAAATCCTGCAGGATGGCCATACCAGCCTGATGATTTTCTCCGTCGCGCACCTGATCGCGGACATGTCGCAGGTGATGACGCTGGAGCCGGGCGATGTGATTGCCACCGGCACCCCGGCGGGGATCGGCGCCGCCCGCACGCCCCCGCGCTGGCTGCGGCCCGGCGACGTGGTGCGCATCGAGATCGAGAAGGTTGGCGTGTTGGAAAACCCCGTAACCCTGGAGTCGTGACAAGAGGCGCGTCGGCAAGCCTGCGGATTGAGCGGGGCACCGACGCGAGCACTGCGCCCTTTCGTTCACATCGGGAAGGAGCTGAGCATGGCACAAGCAAAACGAGCCCCCTCTACGCCGGGCTATAGACCGCCGCTGCACAAGGTGCTGCTGAGCATCCCGGAGATCGGCGTCGTCGTTGCCGTCGTGGTGTTCTTTATCGCTTTTACACTGGCCGACAAGAGCATGGCAAGCCCGGAGAACCTGCAGCGCATGGCGCTGCAGGGCAGCATGGTCGGCATGGCCGCCTTCGGCATGAGCTACCTGATCATCGTGGGCGAGATTGACCTCTCCGCCGGCGTGACGGCTGGGCTGGCAGCGGCCATCTTCGGGCTGTGCCGCGCCAACCTGCATTGGCCCGAAGTCATGTGTGTCCTGGCTGCCCTGGTGGTGGCCGCGTTGGTGGGCCTGCTCAACAGCTTCGTCGTGCTCAAGGTCAAGATGCCGTCCTTCTTTGCCACGCTGGGCAGCAATTTCCTGGTCTTGGGCTTGACGACCTGGCTCCTCCAAGGCGCATGGATCTACATCGGAGACATCATCCCGGGCCTGTCGACTCTGGTCAAGCCTTCGCCCATCTTCGGCTTGCCGTGGGTATTCATCTTCTTGCTGCCGGCGTACGTCGTTGGGGATCTGTTGATCCGCTTCTCGAAGATCGGCCCCATTCTCACCGCCACCGGTGGCAACCGGCAGGCCGCCGAGATCGTGGGCATCAACGTGCCGCTGGTCAAGGTCCTCTGTTTTGTGTTCGTGAGCGTGTGCGCCGGGATGGCCGGGCTTGTAACAGGCGCCTACGGGGGAACCACCGACACAGCCCTCGGGGGTGACTGGATGTTGTGGATTATTGCCATCGCCATCATCGGGGGCGGCAGCCTGCGAGGCGGTGTCGGCAGCATCATCGGTGCCCTTCTCGGCGCGGCTTTGGTTTCGACCATCCGCCTGGGCATGGCCAACGCCCGGGTCTACTCGAATGCCCAAGGCATCGTGATCGGCACCGTCCTGATCGTCGCCGCCATCCTGGACGTCATCCGGCGCAGGACCGCTCAGTACTAGCTGAAGTGCATGCGTCGGAAGGAGAGCCAACATGGAGTCCTCTCGGAACGAACACAATCGGTCTGCCGCCGGCCTAACCATCAGGCGCGCCCTACGGGGCCTGACAGGACAGCAGGAAGCCACCATCATCATCCCCTTTTTCCTGGTGCTGTTCTTCTTTTATTCCCGTAACGAGGCGATGCTGAATCACATTACGATCGTCTCCATTCTGCGCACCATGGCCTTCCCGGGGCTGATCGCGATGGGCCTGGTTCAACTGATGATCGCGGGCGAGATTGACCTCTCGACCGGGGCCATGATGAGCCTGGGCGCCGTCTTGTGCGCGAAGCTGATCCGGGATGTCTTCGTGCCGGCCGGCATCCCCTATGCCGTGCCGCTCGGCGTGGTGTGTTCCCTGGCGGTGGCGCTGCTGGTAGGCGCGCTGAACTCGCTGCTATCGGTCAAGATCGGCATCCCCTCCGTCATTGCCACGATCGGGACACAGTTCATCGTGCGCGGCGTCAGCTACTCGTTCAGCAACGGCCTGCCCATCTATCCGCTGCCGCCGGAGGTGGCCATCATCGGTCGCTGGAAGCCGCTCGACGTTTCGTTTACCTTCTTTCTGATGCTGGGGCTGTGCGTGGCGGTGCACATCCTGCTGACCCGGACGCGCTGGGGCTCCGCGCTGTTTGCGACCGGCGGCAACAAGGTGGCCGCCCAGGTCTGCGGCATCAACACCGACCGGGTCAAGACCATCTGCTTCATGCTGACCAGCCTGCTGGCGGGAATGGCAGGGATGCTGACGATGAGCTCGCTGCCCCTGACGCCGGGCGATCCCATTATCGGCCGGTTTCTGGATCTGGACGTCCTGGCCGGCATTGTCATCGGCGGCGTGAGCTTCTTCGGGGGGCGGGGGTCGGCCATCGGCACTCTCTTCGGCGTCATGTTCATTCAAATGGTCCGCAGCGGGATCGTGATCGGCCACTTCAATTCCTACTTGCAGCAACCCGTGCTCGGTTTCCTGCTGATGATCGCTGCGGTCGTCGATGTGATCCGGCACCGGCGGACAGCCTGAGCGACGGCGTCGCTGGTCCGGTGCCGCCTGGGAGCGGCCCAATCCGGCCCAGGTCAAAGTGAATCGGCTGGAAGAAGGCGAGCGCCGGTTGCCGCCCGCCGCCTGATTTCGGCTTGAGCTTCTGGCTGCCGTGCCCTTCGCGGCAACGGAGCCGGGGTGGCACCCGAAAGGAGGTGAACGCAATCGCAGAAAGCCAGGTGTCGTCTCTTGCTATCGGGACAAAGAAAGTCACACATTCGGACACTTTCCAAGGAGGATAAAAATGTCGCGGAAATTGCTGTACCAAATCGTGTCGGTGATCGCGCTCCTGACTCTGCTCGCGGGATGCGCCGCACCTACCCCGGTAACCGTGGTCCAGACCCAGGTCGTCGAGAAAAAGGTCGTCGAGACCCAGGTCGTCGAGAAGAAGGTCGTCGAGACCCAGGTCGTCCAGGTAGGGGCTACCCCGATTCCCGAGGCCAAGGGCGTCAACGGTCCGTTCTACTTCGTGCAGAGTTCGGCGTGGCATCCGGTGCACCAGTTGATGCAGCAGTCGTTCCTGGACGGCTGTGCGAAGAACGGTCTGAAGTGCCAGTTGGCGACGACGGATGAGAAC
>Ga0172375_10007402_pt1 | contig 15061 bp, 15 predicted proteins | sample LakKiv1m_FD_114537 | JGI IMG/M metagenome (GOLD analysis project Ga0172375, IMG submission 114537) | Freshwater microbial communities from Kabuno Bay, South-Kivu, Congo - kab_092012_11.1m | ecosystem: Environmental > Aquatic > Freshwater > Lake | place: Democratic Republic of the Congo... | reverse complement strand
TATGAATCATAAAATCGGAATACGCCGAATTAAATATATTGTTCGTATATACCTCTGCGCTCCATGTTTTCGTATCGTATCCCAAAGAAGCATTTGCAATGACATAACCCTTTTCTTGGGTAGTATTGGCAATATCATAAAACCGTTTCCCCATATAGGTCAATGAGGCTGTAGTGTACCAATTCGTATCCAATTTATATTTTCCCCCCATCGCGATCGTCATATCGGGAACATCTATCACATGCTTGCCGGAATAATCTACGGAGTTCACAACAAAATGATCGTATTTGGATTGTGTAACACCAATACTGCCATACGTATCAAAAGTATCCGATACGTATTTTAGAGTAGATTCAAATCCATAACTGTACGCTTTATCCGCAATGAGCGTCGTTGTCGCTAAATAATCATTGAAAGTAATCGTACGCAAATCGTACATACGATTATAGAAAAATGCGTTCTCCATACTCCATGATGCATACGCTCCATTTTTATACCCCAGTTCTAAACTCTCCGTAATCTCGGACTTATAAGGGACCAATGTCGCCCCAGGACTACGATAATTATATCCTCCGGCACGATACCCCTTGGAATAGGTTAAATAAATATTTTCTTGATCCTTGTCATAAGAGAGTGAAAAGGTAGGCAGCCAATGTTCTGAGATAATTTTTGAAGAGAGCGCAGACGTATAGCCCGTATAATCACGGGTAAAATCACGTTTGGTTTGCTGATAACGTAGTCCGGATGTAAAGGAAAGATTACTGTTTAGTGCATAACGCATTTTTCCGAATAACGCTATATTCGTATCAAGATTATCTAAATTATTGGTATTGTTCAGCGATGGAACGGAAGGAAATATTTGATTTTCAAGGAAATTAAATCGTAATTTATCACTGTAAAATCCTCCAAAGACATAATCAAATTCTTTATAAATACCGTTAAGACGTAATTCTTGGGATATTTCTTCGATATTAATATCCATGGAGTCATCCATCGCGATATTCAAAACACCCAACTTGGCTATATAATCATTTTTTTGTATCGATTGTCGTCCGTAACTGGAAACAGAAGTTAAAGAGGTATTATTTTGAAGATATTTGACCGTCAATGAAACTAAATCGCTATCCATTTTTACTGAATCATTTTTAGGCTCATTGTCTATATTATAGGGGTTAGCTTTTGTATCGATTTTAAATGCTGTCCCTCCGTCGTCCACTTTTGTTTTTGTATAATTTAACGATATATCCAGATGCGAAGTCGGTGTGTATTTCAACTTTGTATTCACACTCGTCAAATGACGATAATCCAACATACTATGTGTTAATGCATTCGTGATGTAACCATCAGATCGGCTATCGCTTATTGAAAAAGAAAATCCCCATTTGTCTATACTGGTCGGACCACTTATCCGTCCATACAATTTTTTGGAATTATACGAACTATAATCGATAGATGCTTCTCTCTCCAAAGTATAGGTTATCGGTTTTGTATAGATATTGATAACACCCGATTCGGCATTTTTACCAAAATCAGTCCCTTGAGCTCCTTTAAAAACTTCGATACGATTTATATTAGCAATATCCATCGTCCCAAACCCATAACTAAACGGTATAGGTGCATCGTCAAGATAGATAGCGACACTTGATTCAGTTGTAACATAATTAACAATACCACGTATAGTAACTGTAGTATCCGAGCGGTTGCCGAGACCTGAAATATTTGTATTTGGTAAAATTGAAGAGAGATTTTGAATAGAGTTGATTTTACTGATCAATAGCTTATCTATATCTACGATATCAACACTAGCGGGAATATCGATCATGGCTTCATCAAGCTTTGAAGACTCAATCACAATAGGATCTAATTCAAGGGCATAGACAACTGATCCAAGTGCAATACTATAAATCGCGACAAGCTTCTTAACCATGCAAACAACCATTCCATAATATTTATTAATATAGAGTCATACCTCTTAAATGTTGCATATTTGTCGCATTGGGTACAGCGAGAGTATATAAGGAAGCTTGGACGTTGAAATGTCGTTTTAGAATCAATCTCTATAAGGGAAATTTTTATCTCGTTTCATTTCCTCAATAACCGAATCTATAACTCTTTTTAGCACCAGTGCTTTATTCAATCCATCTTTATTTTTACTCAAAACGATATCACCGCTCAACAGTAAAGATTCTATTCCATTGTGAATTTTGATCTGATCTATTAAGATAATCTCTTCTTCGTTTTCAAAGGCAATAAATGATTTGTTTTTCATAGTATCTTTCTTCAGGTGTTAATTATTTTTATCTAACTGGAGTCTTTTGGCAAATAAAAATCGTTCTTTATAATAGCTTTTATCAATTGAATCAAATTGAACTCGTTTAGCTAGGTAAGAAGCATGAATCATTTTCCGGTTTCCGGCATAAATAGCGACATGAGACGGAGCGGTTTTATAGGTACGATAAAAAAGAAGATCTCCTGCCTTTAATTCATTCAACCCGATTTTAACACCATAAAAAGACTGCTTTAATGCACTTCGTGGTAGTAATACCCCAAGATTTCGATACACTTGCTGGGTAAATCCTGAACAATCCATCTTTAATTTTGAATTATTTCCAAAACTATATTGTGATCCTATATAGCCTTTCGCGTACAAAATAATTTTCTCATTTTGCCTTATACTCTTTTGAGCTACGATATTATCTTGGCATATTGGAGATATAGTCAATGGAGCTGATACATTTATGTCTTTTGCATCTTTGTTAGATAATTTATCCATCAACATATTCATCTTTTCAGGAAATAGAATATTCTCTATCGATTCACTTTTTTTCTTTTCAGCTTCATATTCTAAAAAATTATAATTATTAGCATCTGCCTGATGGGCTTCAAGAAGACAATTTAGGGTTAGAATCAATATTAAAGTATACTTAGCGGCAAACATAACGTATTCAATTTTCCAATATCCTCATGTATTACCGTTTTACTGTTTCGGCGGCAAGAATCTTTACTATTATAATAAGTATGTGTTGCAACTCTGTTGCATTAATTATCTCTGCAACGAACTTCATCTGATCTTCTTTTTAATTCATTCTATGAAACTTAAAAAAAATGATGTTTTGCAACATACTTGCGACAATAAAACGAAATAATTGTGTCATTGTTATTTTTTTTCAGAAAGGGTGGACGTATGCAATTAACTTATAAATCATTACATGTTGCGCGCAGTATCGTTGCATCATCCTTTACTGAAACTTCTCTCATATGCATTGATTCAACTCCTATTATTTATACTTTTTCTCTTCAAGGCGAATACGAAAAACATGTCAATTTAAAAAGTTTTGAGTCTTACCTTTACCGATATGGTCATAGTATCGCTTTATCTGATGATGGTAAATACGCATTATTAGCTGATTCAGATAACCATAAAGTACTATTGGTCAATCTTGAAAAAAACAAAGTGATATCGCATTTAAAATGTACTACACAGCCTGACTTTTGCATGTTTAGCCATGATACTCGCTATCTTGTTATCGCCAACAGCATTGGGAAATTAAGTGTCTACGAGATCGAAACTATGGAAATTATTTTTGAAAGCCCTTTCCCCGATGGAATTTCAACCGTATCTTTTGCTGATAACGGGGTAAGTCTGGTAGTTGCCACATTAGATAAAAAAGTCTATCTTTATAATTTTCATAACAAGAAGCTCATTAAAAAATTCTCAGTAGACGCGATAGTTGAAGCTTTTTCATTTTCCGAAAATTCTAATCAAATTGTTCTGTTTACACGCATGGGCAATACTTCCGTAATTAACATTGCCATGAATCACATTTTTAAAGCTGATTCATTTTCGGAATGGCCGACCATAAGTGCCCATCGACCTAATGGACAAATAGTACTGTTAGGTACACGCAGTTCATCTCTTTTTATCTATACCGCATCCAACGGGGTACAAATCGGAAGCATTACTCTAAACAACTGGGGCATTTCTTCTATTAATCTAACGGATAACAATGTATTTATTGGCTTCTCGGATGGTGCCGGTATGATACTGGATATGCAAACAGAGATAGAGTTCTCCATAAAAGCGCTCGAATCAAAAAACTATGCACAACTCTCTATGATCGCCGCTGAGTCGCCGCTAATTTTCATCAATAAAGCGTTATGCAAATCAATAGAAACCCATTATGAAGAGATATTCGCCTATTCTCCCGCTTCTGCGGAAGAAAAACGGGGTTTTGAAGCATTGGTTTCTATAATACTTTCAGATGATAGCAAACGGGTAAATTTACTGACATCACTATACACTTCAGATAAAATTGTTCCTTTTATGGAACACATCTCAAACGGAGAAGTAGAGAAAGCCTGTTCTACTGCACACGAGTCACCGCTGCTTCGTCAGCTTAGAGAGTTTAAAGAGCTTCGTACCAACTGCTGTTCTTATCTCATAAAAGAGCTTAGACTTTTAGAAAATGATCCCGATACCTTTAAAACCTATATTGAATCCATATCTCAAGACGTTTCACGATGCGCACATTGTGCACACAGTATTTTGCCTTCACCTGAAAGCTTGGAAGAGGGATACAAACAGCTCACATCCAGCCTATCCGCTAATAATTTTTCAGTGATTACTGAGATTACTGAACGATATCCTATTTTGCGTCAAACGCGTTTATATCGCAGAATGATGAACTACGGTGAAGCATTAATTGATAAAACATTGTTGATGTTGAGTTCAGGGAATATCTTGGAGGCCGATAAATTCGCCGCCAACTTGTCTCGAATTAAACCATTCGCCCTGACAGGTCAGGATTTTAAAAATCAAATTAAATCCTTTGAAACCTTTATCAATGCCTGCCAAAACAAAAATCTCCAGCAAATCTTTTCGATAGCTACAGAAAACCCCGCTCTTCGTACTACCAATGAGTTCAAACAACAGTTGCTCCAGTATCGCAATACGGTTCAAACACCTTCGTTGGCATTGGCCTATAAAGGGGATGTGCCGCAAGTGATCTCCCTTATCGCCCCTTACAGCACAATTGCCTATTTTGAAGAAAAAAATATGGTTCTTCTAAAAACAGCATTGATTTGTGAAATAGAATATTATGCCCCGTTTACAGAAGAGCAACAATTACTTGAAAGTTATCATAACTGTTTTGGTTGGGATGAGCACTATGAGAGAGTCTGTATATCATTCGGGATTGTTCCAAACATGATTCAAGCACTCTCTGAAATCACCGCTGAGTGTAAATCAAAAACGACTTTTTTAACTGGAGAACGCAAACTTCGCAGTAGCTTAAAAGAAGGAGAAGAGAATTGAACCATACACTAAACAAAGATACTGCCAAGCAACTGAAAGAGATAAGTTATGAGATGAGTCTGCTTTTAGTAGAGGATGATCAGGCATTAATTCAACAGTTAAAACAGTTTTTATCCCGTTTTTTTGGAAGTGTTGATATCGCGAATAATGGGTTGGAAGCCTTAGAACGGTACAAGAAACGCTCCTATGATTTGATTATCACGGATTTAACCATGCCACTGATGGGCGGGCTTGAACTGGCATCTAAACTTCGAACCATCAATGAAACACAAAATATTTTTGTCTTATCCGCCCATTCTGAAAGTGAAAAACTAATAGAGCTCATTAATATCGGAATAGATGGTTTTCTCCTTAAACCTATCAATATGAATCATGTTATTACGCAGCTTCTTAAAATCTGCCAAGCCATCTATGCCAATAAAATGCTTAACTATTTTAGTAACTTACTGGAAGAGACAAATGCAGAATTAAAAGCAAGCAATGCAGAACTCGAATCCGCATTAAATGAGGTTTTACGTCTTAAACGTGACGCAGAGAGTGTCAAAAAAACAACTTTGACCCATGAGAACGAATATATTACTTCTTCTCAACCCTCTAGAGCGTTAAATGATGAAGAACGGATGATGCTGTATACCCGAAGTGAAAAATTAAGCGCCATAGAATTTCATACGGCATACCCATTTGAGCTGGATAAAACCAATGAAGATTTAGAGATCTTGGAAGATCATTTCAATTTGGTTCTCATGAAAGCAGATAAAAGTATTAACAATGATACCTTGCGTGATTTAATCAAAATTTTACGCAATTATGCAAAAGTGATTGAGCTCATTCCCCAATTCGGTGCCCTTGCATTTGGTATTCAGCAACTGGCACGAACCTTTGAATCGACACAAGATCCGACTAAAGTCCAATCCATTATGCCTATGCTCACTCTTTTATTTGACAATCTCGAGCAATGGAGGCGAGGAATCTTTTTTTATCGTAATGTCGAAGATATCCATTATATGGACAATTCACTGATAAGCGATGCACTCAGTTTACAGGGCATATTGGATAACGAGCATGCATCATCAAACTCAGATATTGAGTTATTTTAAACAATAAAAGGAAATAAATGAAACAGTGGCTTCAACGGATATCCGTTAGTAAAAAACTTGGGCTAATTATGGTGCTTTCGGCAATCGTCGTGGGATTTGGTACGATCTTTTTTTTGATTGCGACCACATCACTCGGAAAACAGTTTGAAATGTTTGAAAAACAAAGTTTCGAAGGGGTAAAAGCGGTACTTGAGACTGAAAAAGAGCTTAACTATTTTTCGCGTGTTACACGTGAAATTATGCTCGGAGGCGACTTAGATGAAAATCTAAAAAAACTGGATGAAACGCATAAAAAAATCTCCGATTTGTTCATATTGATGGAAAAAACAAATGCAAACGATAAGCAAAAAAAGATTTGCTTGCAGGCTAAAAAAGATTCTCTCGTTTTTATCGACTCATCACGCGATTTGATGCATACACTCAAAAATGGAAAACATGATCTAAAGAAAATGTACCATTTCTACCACAAAAACTTTTCTCCAATGGCAAAAGCTTCGCGTAACTCAATGAAAATGTTGGTAGAAGCAAAAATGAATGAGGCTCAAGAGTCGCAAAACTCCTTTAAAAGTGCGATATCATTGTGGGGCACTTTAGCAGCGGCCGGAGGCTTTGCGGGGGTCATTGTAATGATCGTCATCATGATGCAAATCTCATCACAAATCAAAAGTTCTCTTTTAAATACCCAAAACGGTTTATTGGGATTTTTTAACTTTTTAGCGGGCAAAGAGAGCACGGCTAAACCTCTTCCGAATCTTGGAAATGACGAATTCGGGCATATGGCCGTTATGATCAATCATAATATCGAGTTATTGGAAGTTAAATTCAGCGAACAGCAAGAAGCGATTAAACAATTTGATATGATCTGTAAAAATGCGGGAAAAGGGTTTTTATATCATCGTATACATAAACAATACGCAGATAACGGTCTGAATAACCTCACCCACTCCCTCAACAATCTCTTGGATGAAATTGAACAAAGTTTTACAAGCTATATTACTATTTTGATCGATTTCGCTCAGGGAAATTATACTACTACTACTACTACTACTACTACTCAAGGCTCTTTCGCATCAATTGCTCAAGCACTTCAAGCCGTATCCGCTTCTAACAGTGAAATCTTTGCATTGATTTCAAAGTATTCACTAGAATTTAGTCATGATGCATCAGTTCTCAGCGAATCGGGAGAAGAGCTCAGCACCAGTGCAAACGAACAAGCTTCCAGCCTCGAAGAAACCGCTGCCGCGATCGAAGAGCTCACTTCCAATGTTTCTGCTAATGCGGCCAAAGCAAACGATATGACTATCCTAGCCAAAGAGGCCAAAGACGCTGCGGAACACGGTAATACGATTGCCCGTGAGAGTTTGAATGCTATGAACGAAATCGTCAGCGCTACCGAAGCCATCAACCAAGCGGTAGAGATCATCGATAATATCGCTTTTCAAACCAATATACTCAGTCTCAATGCAGCCGTCGAAGCTGCAACTGCCGGAGATGCGGGTAAAGGGTTTGCCGTTGTTGCCCAAGAAGTGCGTAATCTCGCAAATCGTTCCGCTGAAGCTGCACAGCAAATTCAAGAACTAGCACGAACCGCTCGTACAAAATCACACGGAGGATTAGAAACTTCTCAAAACATGATGGACAGTTTCAATCTCATTTCACAAAAAATCGTCCTCACCGATGATATGGTACGCGATGTTGCCAATGCCAGCCGAGAGCAAATGGCAGGGATTAGTCAGATCAACGATGCGGTAAGCCAACTCGACCAAATGACCCAACAAAATGCGAAAACCGCCAATAACGTTGCCAATATCGCCAATGAAATTTTAGATAAAACCCAGCAATTCGAACAAATGGTTTCTCGCGTCAATTTTGATGAGAAATACAACCGCCAAAGCTGTGATGCCGCTCTAATTTTTGATATGGCCAAACTCAAAATTGATCATATTAATTTTAAAGAAAATAATTACAAACAGCTTAAATCTTCCAATGCCGTGTGGACAGTAACCAACCATCACGACTGTAATCTAGGAAAATGGATTGATGCCCATTCACATGAACCATTTGCACAAACCCAAGAGTGGCAAACACTCCTCCGAGTTCATGAAAATGTCCACAAAGGTGTACAATCTTTTGTTGAAGCCGAAACCGCCGGTCATGCTATAGAAATGATAAATGGAATAAGCCAACAACTTGAGACAGCAACACAAGGTGTCTTTGACGGGCTTGACCATATTAAATTTGCTAAATGTTCACATTAAAGGATAAATAATGAAAACAGATCGTAATACTGCCTCCAAAAATGAAAAAATAGAGATAGAAGAGTTGGATGAGACGATGATCGATTTAATGTCTCGTCTTGGCAATATACCGATAGCCGGGGAAAAAAACAGTGACGTTTTAAAAGCACTTTTTAAAGAGATGGATGATTTACAACAAAAAATTTATCAACGGATGGATGAAATTAACCAAAAATAATTTTGCAACACAAATGCGACACTAAGCTATTATCATCTCACATTATTTTAGATGTTAAGGAAGCTCTGTGTCGTTATCAAAACCGTTTATACTCACTCTACTCTTATCTGGCGGATTATTAGCCGACAACGTACCTCAAATTCAAAAAATCATTTTTGAGGGAAACCAAAAAATTGCCGCCAAAAAACTTCATCACCTCACACTAGGGTATCAAGGCAAATCGCTTGATACCAATACTTCCAATGCAATCGCCGAAACAGTTGAAGCATATTATCGAAAAAACAATTATGCACTTGCCTACGCAAGCGTTGAAAAAATCGATGTTCAATATAATTCTGTTGTCATTTCCATAAAAAAATACGCCGATTTTAATGAGCGTGCAATTGGCGAGATGAAACGCAGCCCTTTGCATGAGGGTGCAATCAATCAAATCTTTTTTACAGGTAATGAAAAAATTTCAACCTATCTTTTGACACAGCAAATAAAACCAATGATCGGGAAGAAAAATACCCCAGAAAACATAAAAAGCGTTCTCGAAACGGTTCAAAATTACTATCGCGCTCATCATTATGCATTAGCCTATACCGAAGTAAATAAAATGGATGAAAAAGGCATTTTAACCGTCGCGGTAAAAAAATACCCGAATTTTAAAGCCCGTTATCATCGTGAAGGGGGGCTCTAAGCCGAAATATCACGTTCAAAAGCAGTTTGCACCACTCACTGCTTTTTCTTTTTCCGCACATGCATCGTTCGCCCTGAGCCTGTCGAAGGGTGTTTAGTTTATGGTTCGACAGCCTCACCACGAACAAAAAAGTAGGTTATACAAGAGGTCTAGATACCCCGTAAAAGAAGAAACCGTTCTTCTGCAATCGCCATTGCACTTATTTCATTCATATCTTTGTAGATATTAAGAAGCTCTTCAGCGTGTTCTTCAATCAACTGATTCAATTTAATAAGCGCTTGAATATTATCTTGTGCTTCATACAAAACGATTTCTTTATCTTCTACTTTTTTAATGACACGATACAACATCTCTTTCATCCTTCAAAATAAAGTTTTTTCGATCTCATGAGAATAAATTATTATACAAATCCAATGTTGCATATATGTTGCAAACCAACTCTAATGCCTTGGCTAAAATCCTATTAAATTTTCTAATATCAATGCAACACAATTGCAACACTAAATATGTAAAGTTAGCTACTTAATAATCCAAAAGAGAGATTTCTATGGCCGAAAATATATTTGAACAGTTAAAAGATGCTATTAATGATAGAAAAAAACTGGATCGAAGCATGGAAGATGCTAGCTCTGAGATAGAAAAGATCAATGCGCAACGGGATGAATTGGATGTCAAAATCGATAATCTTTTAAAAGAGGCTCTTTTATCAAACATTTTCTAATCAAATATTCGAAAATCAACACGAAAGTCAACTATGATTAATACTAATATAGAGTATCTAGATACAAAAAGCATTTACACTTTGCAACAAAAAAACGGGGAACTCATTTTTTCGATTGATACTCCGCGAAACTTTTTGCCATATGGTCAAACGTTTACCATCATCACCATGAATCTTGAATGTTATGAAAACAACATAGAGAGCCTCTTTAGAGACTTAATTGATACATCTTATAGTTTTGAGCCGATTGATGAAATATTTGGTAATCAAAAACTAAAAGGGTATTGTGTTTACGCAATGAGTTTTGATGAAGCGATGAGCATGGGAGATTACTCTTCACGCAATGCTATTTTATATGCCGATCAAAATCGTATCGGTTATTACGATAAAAAAACATACACACCACTTTTTGAAATTTCTTTTGTAAGCTAATTTGAAAAATATAGCTTTGCAACATAGATGCAACTCTATACCAGTAATGTTTTATTTGTTATCCAACAAGTGTCGTTTGACACACTACAAATAGGAGTAAAAATGCGTAACTTAAGCGTTAAACATAAATCTTTATCCCAAAAAAGGGGCGTAAAGTGTTCAAAGGATATTGCATTTACGGAATCAGTTTTGATGAAGCAATGTGTATCGGAGAATTTTCATCTCATAATTCTATTTTATATTCTGATCTGAATCATATCGGGTATTATGATAAAGTCACTCATTCATTGATTCAGTAATTTTTTTTAGGATAAAACATCCCTTTTGCAACATATATGCAACAGTGAATTTGTACAATAGTGTATCTGGATATCATGAAATAGTTGAGGAGTTTAGATAAAATGAAATATACGATTTTCAAAAAATGACACCCTTTTATTTGAAGTTCAAACGGAAGCCAAGGCGCTTAAATTACTCAATCAACTGATTGAAGAATATGCCGAACAACTTGTTCTTAAATATCCCGATATTAATGATTTTGAAGCTTTAACCGTTGCGGAAGAATGTTTTTATATCCATATCGATAGTTTATAAAATTAATAAAAAATTTCAGACACCTTACTCGACCGACTCAGCTTTGAGCATATTAGGAAATCAATGATTCTATTTTCACACATCAAGCGTTCTTTTTTTATACTTATATCCATTATCCCTTCTCTATTTGGATTTGATATCGTATTAGATATCAATCAGGCTTCCAAACAGCTATCTTCTACTCTTAGTTCCTCTTGTGAAAGCGGATATGCGTATAATCTAAATTTGAGTCACTATATTATCGCGCACACAAAAAACAATGTATCAGCAGAAATGAAAGTCAGTAAAAAAACTGCAGCAAATTTAAACGATCCGTATCTTGTTAATATGCATAAAGATTTACTTATAGGAATACATCATGGTTCCGTACAAAATCAGTATCTTCAACGAAATAGTTTTGGATGCCCCTTCAGCAAACAAGGTTCAGGTTACACTATTTTTGTGTCCAGAAAAAATCCTTATTTTTCAAAATCTTTACTCTACGCAAAAATCCTAGCCAATGCATTGAAAGAAGAAGGGTTAAACCCTTCACTGCATCATACGGATCAGATAGCAGGTGAAAATCGAGAATCTGCAGATATACGCTTAGGTATTTATTTTTATGATGATTTAGCTTTGCTTAAAAATTCAAAATTCCCGGCTATAGTTCTCGAACCCGGCGTCATTGTAAATCCAGACGATGACATACAAGTCCGCAGTAATGTTTTTAAATCTAAAATTGTAAATGCTCTTTCCCAATTAAAATAATTGTCTATAAAATCGTATCGACGAGAAAATGCAACATACTTGCAACTTATTAGTTGTACTGTTTTAGATGCTATCTTAGATTTAAAGGAGTATTATGCAACGTCGTTCATTTTTAAAATTTAGTGCTATCAGCACACTTGCAGCAAGCACTGCATTTGCTAATGGATTAGAGCATGGAAGCACAGAGAGTGCAGAGCATATTCAAGCCGTAGCAACTAAAATGTTCAATGAAATCGTAAAGTCAAACGATTACTATGTAAAAACAAAAGGTGCAGATTATTTCAAAAGCATTACAGCGGGACAACACCCTCGCGCAACAGTTGTAGGGTGCTGTGACAGCCGTTTTCAATCGGGTGTCATCGATAGTACCCCTGAAAATGATATCTTCGTTATCCGTAACGTCGGTAACCAATTCATGAGTAACGAAGGTTCGATCACTTACGGTATCGTGCACCTACATACTCCACTACTTCTTATTGTGGGTCATACACGTTGTGGAGCAATCAAAGCTGCTATGAGTGATTACACAGCTGAAGATTCATCATTACGTAGCGAAGTAGATGGGTTAGCTCTTTCTATCCGAAAATCGGTTCTCAAAGGAAATGATATTGAACAATGGGGACAAGCCGTTGTTAGCAATACCAATCAACAAGTTCAATACAGTATCGCAAAATACAAAGATATCGTTGAGAGCGGGAAACTGACCGTAGTAGGTCTCGTATATGACTTAGCCAATGATTTTGGAAAAGGCGCTGGACGTCTTCATATCACCAGTGTAAACGGTGAAACAAACCCGGAAAAACTCAAAGATATCGCATTGATCAAAGCGGTGATGTAATTATGAAAAGATTCTCATTAGCACTGCTATGCGCAACAGGGCTGAATGCTGAGATTTATATTTACAATAGCCAAACAGAGCAACCTCTCGCAATCGCAGACAAACCATTCATTACCTCTCATGAGATTGGTAATCTTGTTTTTGCTGCTAGCAGAGGAGATAACGGTGAAATCAAATCTCTAAATACTGATGGTATTCCATTGCCGACAATGGAACTTATTAGAAAAAAAGTACTAACCAAAAGTGCCCCTGCATCAAAAGCAGTAGTTTCTATACCAGAAAAAAGACCTGCTCCCGTTGTTACCAAAGTGAAACAACCGAGCAAAGAATCCCATCCCACTAAATTCAAACTCTAAGGAAAAAACATGATAGCCAATCTATCGCTAAGAATGAAAACATCCGTTTTAACTTTAACTGGACTTTTATTCATACTTATTACAAGTTTTATCGGTTACAACGGTATTTCTCATCTGAAAGGCGATGTCACAAAAGTGCATACCGCCGTTGTTATGTCGCAAGAACTGTGCAGTTTGACCGAATCGTTTCAACGTATCCGTATCAATCTACGTGATGTGGCGGAAGCTACCAATCAAGAGGACTTTATAAAAGCGGTAAATACAATCAAAGAACTCCGTGAAACAAACAAAGTAAATGTTGAAACAATGGAAAAAACGACAAAGCTTCCGGAATTTTTGGCACTGATCAAAGAATTAAATGAGTTTCGCAGTCAATACGGAGCCATAATTGATCGAGTAATGACTCTCAAAGCACAAGGACAAAGTGCTGAAGCAATGGCTATTATCAATACCGAAGGAAAGGCTAAAGCTCTTCATTTACAAGAGATCATTGATAAAATGGTGGAGATTCAGAAAAAATCTTCTGACGATGGTAAAGCTGCTTCTGAAGATGTTTATCAAAGTAGTATTTATGAGATGTTTGGCGCTGTCATTGTAGCTATTATTATCGCTACGCTTCTGAGTATGATGATTATCCGTGTGTTGAACAGCCAAATAAATGCCTTTCAAGCGGGATTAAACTCATTTTTCCGCTTCCTGAACCGAGAGACGGCAAAAGCGGAGACGATCAAACTCGATTCTCAAGACGAGTTCGGTCGGATGGCTGCAGTTATCAATGAAAACATTGTTAAGATCGAAGAGGGATTAGCTGCAGATGCAGCTGCAATATCCAATTCAGTAGATGTAGCAAACAAAGTTAAGGCCGGCTATTTAAATACTTCGATTACATTGACTCCGAATAATCCTCAACTAATCGAATTACGAAATGTAATCAATGAAATGCTTGCAGAAGTCAACAACAATATCAAAACAGTATTAGACACTTTAAATGTTTATGCTGCTAACGATTTTACCGCTTCTGTCAACAAAGGCAAATTAGAAGGTGAAGTAGCTGGGTTGATGGACGGAGTTAATAATCTCGGTAATGAAATCACCGCTATGCTCACCGCATCTCTTCAAAATGGTGTCGATCTTCAAGGAGATGCAGGAAATTTAAAACAAGCGGTAGAGTCACTTTCAACAGCGAGTAACGAGCAAGCGGCAAGTCTCGAAGAGACCGCAGCAGCGATGGAAGAGATGACGAGCAATGTTCAAAACAATGCCCAAAAAGCAAATGATATGGCCACAATGGCGGCTCAGACCGATGAAAGTGCTAAAGAAGGTGCAGCGTTAGCCCACAGAACGGCAACGGCTATGGGTGAGATTCAAGAAGCTACTACCTCTATTAATAATGCCGTAGCGATTATAGAAAATATTGCTTTCCAAACCAATATCCTCTCACTTAATGCTGCGGTTGAAGCAGCAACGGCAGGAGAAGCAGGAAAAGGGTTCGCAGTCGTTGCCCAAGAGGTACGTAACCTGGCGAATCGTTCTGCCGATGCAGCCAAAGAGATTAAAGCGCTAGCCGAACAAGCGGCAAGCAAATCCAGCGAAGGGATGTCAATCGCCAATGAACTGACACGCGGGTTTGAAGTAATCGCCGGTAAGATCGAGCAAACGACTATGTTGGTTCAAGATGTGAGCAATGCTTCTCGTGAGCAGATGCAAGGTATCGGTCAAATCAATACCGCTGTCACTCAGCTCGATCAAATGACCCAAGAGAATGCAAAAATAGCCGCTGAAGCAGACACGATCGCAAATGCAAC
>Ga0172375_10007398_pt1 | contig 15064 bp, 26 predicted proteins | sample LakKiv1m_FD_114537 | JGI IMG/M metagenome (GOLD analysis project Ga0172375, IMG submission 114537) | Freshwater microbial communities from Kabuno Bay, South-Kivu, Congo - kab_092012_11.1m | ecosystem: Environmental > Aquatic > Freshwater > Lake | place: Democratic Republic of the Congo... | reverse complement strand
CAGGATAGCCTTCACCCGCTCCGTCATCTTCTCGGTCGGCTGAAGCGCGATCTGGTCATTGATGTCGACCTGAAACGAAGGCACGTTCACGGGCTTCTGGTTCACTTTCACATGGCCGTGCCGGACGATCTGCCGGGCCTCGGCTCTTGAAGTGGCAAAGCCCATGCGGAAAATCACGTTGTCCAGACGTCTTTCGAGCATCGATAGCAGCGATGCGCCCGTGACACCCTTGGACTTCGAAGCCTTACGGAAATAAAACTTGAACTGCTTTTCCAAAATACCGTAAATCCGCTTCACTTTCTGCTTTTCGCGCAGCTGGACGCCATAGTCCGAAAGCTTTTGACGGCCTTGACCATGCATCCCCGGGACGTACTCGCGTTTTTCCACCGCGCACTTGGGGGTGTAGCAACGTGTGCCTTTCAAGAAAAGCTTCGTTCGTTCGCGCCGGCACAGGCGGCATACGGAAGCCTTATAACGCGCCATCTTAGACTCTCCTCTTCTTCGGCGGACGGCAACCGTTATGCGGGATCGGCGTGACGTCTTTGATCATGCTGATCGACAGCCCCGCGGCTTGAAGCGCGCGAATCGCCGATTCGCGGCCCGATCCGGGTCCTTTAACGTATACCTCGACCGTTTTCATCCCGTGTTCGATGGCCTTTTTGGCGGCCGCTTCGGAAGTGATCTGCGCCGCAAACGGCGTCGACTTCTTCGAACCGGAGAACCCCGACGAACCGCAGCTGGCCCACACGACCACGTTGCCGTTCTTGTCCGTGATACTCACAATAGTGTTGTTGAATGTCGCAAGGATGTGCGCGACTCCCTCGCTGACGTTTCGGACGATCTTTTTTCTCGATTTAAATTTCTTACCCTTAGCCACTTCTTAACGCTCCTTTGTTTGGCTCTCGCCGCCGAATTTACTTTTTGTCGGCCGCGGGCTTGGCTGCCGCCGGTCCTTCTTTCTTCCTTTGCGCGCCGATCGTCTTCTTGGGTCCCTTACGGGTCCGTGCATTGGTACGCGTGCGCTGACCGCGAACCGGCAGGCCTCTCTTGTGGCGCATGCCGCGATACGATCCGATATCCATCAGGCGCTTGATGTTGGTGCTGAGCTCGCGACGGAGAGCGCCTTCGGTTCGGTATTCCTTGGTAATGATCGTCGCCAGCCGAGAAACTTCGTCCTCGGTCAAATCTTTGGCCCGAACGTCCGGGCTAATGCCCGCCTGTTTCAGGATCTTGAAAGCCAAGGGCCTTCCGATACCGTAAATGTAGCTGAGAGAAACGTTGATCTTCTTTTCTTTCGGGATGTCGACACCGACGAGTCTGGGCATCTTGCTTTATCCTTGTCGTTGCTTGTGTTTCGGATTCGAGCAAATCACCCGGACGATCCTTTTGCGCCGGACGATTTTGCAATTGTCACAAATTTTTTTTACGCTGGAACGTACTTTCATAGTCGCTATCCTTTACGTCTCAGAAACGATTCTGTTTATTTCACGCGGTAAATGATCCGGCCGCGGGTCAAATCATACGGTGACAGCTCAAGCATTACCTTGTCGCCCGGGAGAATCCGGATGAAATTCATCCGCATCTTGCCGGACACGTGCGCTAACACGCGATGTTGATTCTGTAATTCCACTCGAAACATCGCATTGGGTAACGACTCGACCACAACGCCTTCTACTTGTACCGCTTCTTCTTTCGGCATCGAAACCTCACAACGTTAGGTAACGATCTCCGCTTGTTCAGCGCCAACGAGAACAGTGTCCTCAAAATGCGCGGACCGTTTACGATCCCGAGTGACCACCGTCCACCCGTCGGAGAGCACTTCCACTTCGTAAGTGCCGAGATTCAACATCGGCTCAATGGCTAACGCCATTCCGACTTTGAGCTCGGGCCCACGATTGGGCTTTCCATAATTCGGGACCTGCGGCTCTTCGTGCAAATTTCGTCCGATGCCGTGCCCCACAAACTGCCGGACGACGGAAACTCCCGCACGTTCGGCATAACTTTGAACCGCCCACGAAATATCCGTAAGCCGGTTACCCTGGACCGCCTTGGCGATCCCTTCCGCGAGGGCCTGCCGCGTAATCTCCATCAGCTTGCGACTTTCCCGGTCGATCGTACCCACCGCGAACGTCCTCGCCGCGTCGCCGTAGAACCCGTCGAGCTTAACCCCGACATCTATCCCGACGATGTCGCCTTCCGCCAGCCTTCGCTCACCGGGTATCCCGTGAACCACTTCCTCGTTCACCGACGTGCAAATACTCGCCGGATACCCAAAATATCCTTTGAATGCCGGTTCCGCTTTGTGATCGCGGATAAATTTCTCGGCATTTCGATCCAATTCTTTCGTCTGGATGCCGGGTTGGATCTGAGTTTCAAGTAGCTTCAACAGACCGGCAACGATCTTGCCGGCTCGCCGAATCTTTTCGAGATCAGCCTCTGTCTTTAATTCCACTACCCTGCTTCAGACCTTTTCGCTCAAAAAGATCCTGCAATACGCGGCTGAGCCGCTCAACGTCCAAATCCCCGGACACTTCTTCCAGCAAACCGTTTTTCAGAAAATACTCGATCAGCGGAGCGGTTTGTTCTTCATAAACCTTCAATCGATTCTCGATCGTCTCGACGCGGTCGTCGGGACGCTGAACCAACGTGCTTCCGCACGCGTCGCAAATCCCTTCGGCCTTGGGCTTGCTGTTGACGACGTGGTAAATTCGGCCGCATTGACCGCAAACCCGACGCCCGGAAAGTCGTGCCACAATGACCGAGACGCTGGTTTTGAAATAAAGTACCAGCTCCAACGGCATCTTCATTTGCCCCAGTGTGCGATCCAAGCTTTCTGCTTGAATCGGCGTTCGAGGAAATCCATCCAAAATAAATCCTTGTTTGGCGTCGTCCTTCTGAAGCCGCTCGGCCACCAGCGCAATCACCAAGTCATCGGGAACCAACGCGCCTTTTTCCATATACCCTTTGGCTTTCACGCCAAGCGGCGCTCCCGCTTTGACAGCTTCGCGAAGCATGTCCCCCGTCGAAAGATGCGGAGAAGCCAACTTCTTTGCCAAAACCTGAGCCTGCGTTCCCTTACCTGCGCCCGGAGGCCCCAACAAAACCAATCTCAAGATAATTCCTTTCGTGCGACTGACCGTCGCGTCTTTTTTTTAAAATGCAGCTGCGCGACGCCCTTTGATCCGGCCGCGCTTCATGAATCCTTCATAATGTCGCATCAAAAGCTGAGATTCGATTTGTTTGATCGTATCCAAGCTGACCCCAACCACGATCAAAAGCGCCGTGCCGCCAAAGAAATCGGCCACCTGAGCGGGAATATTCATCCATTTCCCGATCACATCCGGGGCAACCGCGATAATGGCCAAAAGGATGCCGCCCGGCAGCGTGATGCGATTGATGATGTATTCAAAATATTCGGTCGTCGAAGCTCCTGGGCGAACCCCGGGGATGAAACCGCCGTATTTTTTCATGTTGTCGGCCACATCGACTGGATTAAACGCGATCGCCGTGTAAAAATAGCTGAAAAAAACGATCAAGAACACGGTTAACACGGTGAAGAGCGTTGAGCCATTCGTCAATGTCTGTGACACCTGCTGAATGAACCGATTCGGAACGAATACCCCGATCGTTGCCGGAAAGAGAATGATCGACTGTGCAAAAATGATCGGCATGACGCCGCCGTTATTCACCTTGAAAGGAATGAAGGTCGACTGACCGCCGTAAATTTTACGTCCCACTACACGCTTGGCATATTGAACGGGGATTTTCCGCTCTCCTTGGGTCAGCCACACGACAAACACGATGGCCGCCACCATGATCCCGAACATGATGATCACTTTCAGCGGATCCATCTGGCTCTGGCCGGCGGTTCCGCCGCGCATGAGCTGAACGATCTGGAAAATGGCCGTGGGAACGCGCGACAAAATACCCGCGGTAATGAGCAGGGACATTCCGTTGCCGATGCCCTTTTCCTGGATTTGTTCGCCGAGCCACATGATGAACGCCGAACCCGTGGTCAGTGTGAGCATCGTCAGGATGCGAAACGACCAACCCGGAAACTGCACGATCTCGAGGCCCCCGAATCGCGCGGGATTCTCGATCCAGAGAGCGATGAAGAAAGACTGAATCAGCGAAAGGGCGATCGTTCCGTAGCGCGTGTACTGGTTGATCATACGACGCCCCACTTCCCCTTCTTTTGCCATCTTTTCGAGCGCGGGAATCACGACCGTCAAAAGCTGCATGATGATCGAGCTTGAAATGTACGGCATGATCCCGAGCGCGAATATCGTCAAACGATGGATCGCGCCGCCCGAGAAGAGATTCATGACCCCGAAAAGGTTGCCCCCTTGGGTTCGTGCTAAATTATCAAAGAACATCGCCAGCTTCGCGCCGTCCACGCCGGGCGTCGGAATGAACGTGCCAAAGCGATACACCGCGATCACTCCGAACGTAATCAAAATCTTCTTTCGCAGATCCGGGATTTTGAGCGTATCGGCGAACGCGCGCAGCATTAGGCTTTACCGCCCTTTTTGGACTTTTCGGCCGCCTTGGACTTCTCCGCGACGGGTTGCGCTACGGCTCCGAGCACTTCGGCTTTTCCGCCGGCTTTTTGAATTTTTTCCTGAGCGGATTTGGAATACGCATGGACCTTGACCGTCAACGCGTGTTTCAGCTCGCCGTCTCCGAGAACCTTGACCTGATCGCTTTGGACCATGCGCGCTTTTTTGAGCGCATCCACGGTCACTTCACTGCCTGCGGGAAACTCATTGAGTCTCTCGAGCGCGACAATCGAATAACGAGGCTTGGGCGTAAACGTGAATCCACGCTTAGGAATCCTTCGAATGAGGGGCATCTGGCCCCCTTCAAAACCCGGACGCACTCCGCCCGAGGCGCGGGCATTTTGACCTTTTTCGCCGCGACCGCTGGTTTTGCCGTGGCCGGATCCCCGTCCGCGACCGACAACTTTCTTACGTTTTTTTGACCCTTCGGGCCGCTTCAGTGCATCAAGCATTCGTTTGACTCTCCATCATTTTTTGAAGTCCTTCGGCGGTCGCGCGTACAACGTTGATCGCGTTGTCCGACCCGAGAGATTTCGTCAGAATGTCTTTAATCCCCGCCGATTCGCAGATCGCGCGTACCGCTCCACCGGAAATAACACCGGTTCCCGGCATCGCGGGCTTCATCAGCACTTTGGCCGCTCCGAAGCGTCCGATCACTTCATGCGGAATCGTCGTTCCTTTGAGTTGCACGCGAAACATGTTTTTTTTAGCCTGAAAAATTCCTTTTTTAATGGCGTCCTGGACTTCGTTGGCTTTACCGAGAGCAAATCCGACCTGGCCTTTGAAATCCCCGACGACAACAAGCGCGCTGAACGAAAAACGCTTACCGCCTTTGACGACTTTGGCGACGCGGTTGACCGCAACAACTTTTTCCGCAAAATCCTGTTGCGTTTCCTGCCGTTGGCGGCGATGTCCGCGCGATTCTTTTTTTTGAACCGGGGCTCCAACGGCTTCCTCTACTACGGTTACCGCGGCGACTTCTCCCGCAGCCGGGGCTTCCGAAACCAAAGCCTTGCCGGCTTTCGGTGCGGGCTTCCCTATTCCCTTAGATTTAAATTCTTTATTTTCCACGTTCCTCTATCCCTCAGTTGATGCGGTTAAAAGGACAAACCGTGTTCGCGTGCCGCCTCGGCAAACGCCTTGACGCGCCCGTGATATTGACGGCCACCCCGGTCAAACACGACTTTGCTGATTCCTTTTTCTTTCGCCTTCTCGGCAACGAACTTTCCGAATGCGAATGCGGCCGCCACATTTCCGGCGTGTGCTTTGCAGCCCTTTTTGAATTCTTTGTTGGCCGTCGATGCGCCAAACAGGGTCACATGCCGCATGTCGTCGATGATCTGAGCCTGCAGATGTTGCAAGCTCGGGCACAGCGCCAAACGCGGACGCTCGGCATCGCCGCTCACTTTTTTACGCAAACGATAGTGGCGGATGATTCGGTTTGATTTTTCTCGAATTTTTGGTTTCATGCGATGACTCTTCTTCCTTTATTTGGTGACGGTCTTACCCGCTTTGCGGCGGACCACTTCACCCACGTAGCGAACACCCTTGCCTTTATAAGGCTCGGCGCGATACACTTCGCGGATTTTCGCGGCAAAGTGACCGACCAGAACCTTGTCGATTCCTTTGATGACGAGTTGTGTCGGTTTTGGCGCTTCAACCGTAAGGCCTTCGGGCACGTTAAAAACAACCGGATGCGTAAAACCCAGCGAAAGCGTCAGGGTTTTGCCCTGAATCTGGGCTTTGAACCCGACACCCTCGATTCCCAGTTCCTTTTGGAAACCGTCCGTCACGCCTTTGATCATATTGTTGACGATGCTGCGGCTCGTTCCGTGAAGCGCGCGGTCCGTCTTTAAATTGGTTGACCGATCAAATACGAGATTTCCGTCCTTCAATTCGGCTTTGATCCTGGGGTTCAATCCAAACGACATCTTTCCTTTCGGGCCCTCGACCTGGACCTGGCCCTGATTCAGGCTCACTTTGACGCCCTTGGGAACACTAATCGATTTTTTTCCGACGCGTGACATGGCTCACCAAACCTTTAAAAGGATTTCGCCGCCGCAATTGCGACGCTTGGCCTGATCGCCCGTCATGATGCCCTCGGACGTAGACACAACGCAAACGCCCAAACCGTTCAACACCGTGGGCAGTGCCTCTTTCTTCGAAAAAACTCGAAGTCCGGGCCTGGAAACTCTCTGGATACGGGTGATCTTGCGCATCGACTCGCCTTCTTTACGAAGATACACGCGCAAAACCCCTTGCTTGCCGTCGTCAATACGACGGTAATCGTGAATGAAACGCTCGTTCTTCAAAACCTTCATGATCTCGCTGAGCATGTTCGAAGCCTTGAGATCGACGCGTTCTTTATTGACTCTGTTGGCATTGCGGATGCACGTGAGCGCATCGCCGATCGGATCTGTTAAAGACATCTCGTTACGTTTTCCTTTTTTGCGTTACCAGCTGGCCTTGATCATGCCCGGGATCTCGCCTTTCGAAGCCAGCTCCCTGAGGCAGATTCGGCACAGCTTGAATTTCCGGTAATAGCCGCGAGTCTTGCCGCAGTTCATGCACCGGTTGTAGGCCTGCGTTTTGTATTTCGGAGGCCGTTGCTGCTTGATCATTAACGATGTTTTCGCCATGGATTCCCCGTCTTAAACTGCGACCGGCTTGGCCGGCGTTTGCTTTTCCACGCGCGTGCGGAACGGAACCCCGAACAGGGTCAAAAGATCATAGGCCTCGTCTTTCGTCTTGGCCTTCATGACGATCGTTACATCCATGCCCTGGGGACGCGTGATTTTGTCACTTTCCATTTCGGGAAAAATATTCTGTTCAATGATCCCGAAGCTGTAGTTCCCTGCCTGATCGAATCCTCTCGGACTCAAACCTCTAAAATCACGTACGCGCGGAAGCGCGACGCGCGTCAAACGCTCGAGGAACTCATACATCGGGCGCTTGCGAAGCGTGACGCGGCATCCCACGGGCGATCCTTCGCGAATTTTGAAATTCGACACGGCTTTTTTGGCGCGCGTGATAACCGCGTGCTGACCCGTGATCATCGAAAGCTCGGACTGAGCCGTCTCAACGATCTTGATGTCTTCGGCGCCCTTGCCAACACCCATGTTCACGACGATCTTTTGAAGCCGGGGCACCTGCATGGGGTTGCTGAACCCATACTTCTTCATCATTTCCGGCACGATCCGCGTGCGATACAATTCCTGCAAATTTGCTTCTTTGGTTGCCATTTCCGATTATCCTGATATGACCGATTTGGATTTTGAAGCGATGCGCTGTTTGGAACCATCCTCAGCCACTGAGGTTTTGATCCGGCAGGGTTTTCCGGCCACCGGGTCGATCAGCGCCAGATTGCACACGCGGATCGGAAGTTCTTGGCTCACAACAGCACCGTGGGGATTTTGCTGGCTGCGACGAAGGTGTTTTTTTGCCATATTCACCCCTTCGACGAGAGCGCGTTCAGTCCTCGGGAAGACCTGGAGAACTTTTCCCGTCTTGCCCTTATCTTTCCCACTCATCACTTTTACTTTGTCACCTTTACGAATCCTCAAACTCATTTAAATAACCTCCGGCGCGAGAGAAATGATTTTCATGAACCCTTTATCACGCAATTCTCTCGGAACGGGTCCGAAAATACGCGTGCCGCGCGGGTTTTTTTGGTTGTCGATGATCACCAACGCGTTCGAGTCGAATCGAAGCGTAGTTCCATCCGGCCGGCGAATCCGCTGCTTGGTGCGAACCACAACGGCCTTGACGACCTCACCTTTCTTAACTGACGCGTCCGGAGACGCTTCCTTCACGTTTGCGCTGATGACATCGCCCACATCCGCGACAAGCCTACCGGAACGGCCAATAACTCCGATGCATGAGGCTTTTTTCGCGCCGGTGTTATCGGCGACGTCCAACAGCGTTCTCATGCGGATCATTGTGCGGCTCCTTCAACCTTAGCCGAAGCGGACGGCGCCGGAGGCGGGGTTTTGGTTCGCTGAACCGCCTCGACTTCTTTTAAATCCGAGGACGACCCCTTGCCTTCTTGGTGGCTGAGCACTTCAACCACACGCCAACGCTTGTCTTTTGAAAGCGGACGCGTTTCGGCAACGCGCACCAGATCCCCCACTTTGGCCTGATTTTTCTCGTCGTGAGCTTTGAAACGAACACCCTTCCGGACAACCTTCCCGTAAAGCGGGTGTAGCGCTCTTTCCCGGGTCTGCACGACGATGGTCTTCTGCATCTTATCTTTGATGACCACGCCGATCCGTTCGCGTCTTAAATTTTTTCTGGCTTCTGTCTTAGACATGTTGCTTCTCTTTCTTCAATGTATTGATTTGCGCAATCTGACGACGAACCGCTTTGAAGCGGTGCGGCTTGTCGAGCTGCCCCGTCACCTTCATCTGCTCAAGTTCAAACAGTTCTTTCTCAAGAGCGTTTTTCTTCTGGTCGAGCTCCGGCACGCTGAGATTCCGAAGATCGCTTACCTTGGCGCGTGTCATATCATTTTCCTCGTGATAAATCGGGTGCGGAGCGGAATCTTCGACGCCGCGAGCCTCATCGACTCACGCGCCAAATCCTCCGGCAAGCCCTCAACCTCGAAAAGGATCCGGCCGCGCTTGACGACGCAAACCCACGATTCGACCATGCCCTTCCCTTTACCCATACGGGTTTCGGCCGGCTTCTTCGTAACCGGTTTATCCGGAAATGCGCGAATAAAAACTTTTCCCAGTTTGACGTTGCGCGAAATCGCAACGCGGGCGGCTTCGATCTGGACGTTCGTAAGCCATCCATTCTCAAGAACCTGGATCCCGTATTGACCGTAGCTCAATTTGGAGCCGCGCTGAGCAGCCCCTTTACGGCGACCCCGCTGGGTCTTGCGGTACTTAACTCTTTTGGGCATCAGTAACATTCGGAGTCTCCGGAGTTTCGCTTTCAGGGGCTACGCCCGTCTGAGCGGTTGAGTCGGCTGTTTCTTTCCTCTCCGCTCGAACCTCTTGTTTTTGAATAATGTCGCCCTTATAAACCAGGACTTTTACGCCGATCTTTCCGTAGGTGGTCTTCGCTTCGGAAAAACCGTAATCGATGTCCGCCCGAAGAGTATGGAGCGGAACCGTACCTTCGTGATAGCCTTCCGCTCGGGCGATTTCGGCGCCCGCCAAACGGCCTTTGGTTTGAATCTTGATTCCCTTGGCGCCCGAATCCATCGCTTGCTGCATGGCCTTCTTCATCGCTCGACGAAACGCAATGCGCTTCTCAAGCTGCAGCGCGATATTTTCCGAGATCAGTTGCGCATCAATGGAGGGATTCTTGATTTCGCGGATATTGATGTGTACTTCCTTATTCCCCGTAATCCCCTGCAGATCTTCGCGAAGACGGTCGATATCGGCTCCCTTTCTACCGATGATGACGCCGGGGCGCGCCGTGTGAATATTCACGCGGATCTTATCGCTGGCGCGCTCGATTTCAACTTTTGCGATCGCGGCTTGCGCAAAAGCTTTGAACACGTGTTTGCGAATTTTGAGATCCTCATGAAGAAATCTCGCAAAGTTTTTCTTGTCCGCGTACCAAAGACCGCTCCAGGTCTTGATATAACCGAGCCGGAAGCTCAGCGGATGTACTTTTTGACCCATTATTTAGCTCCTACCATTTTCTTTTTGGCGCCCTTGGCGGACGTTTTTGCGGTCGCAGGTTGTGCCTTCTCTTTCGCCGCCGTTTTAGGCGCGGCCGGACGCTCCGGCTGGCCGGGAATTTCGTCGAGCTCAATGATGATATGGCTCGTGCGTTTACGAATGACCGAGGCGCGGCCCATGCTTGCCGGACGAATCCGTCTCATGGAAGGGCCCCCATCGGCCAGAATCTTCGTGATTCGAAGGCGATCGGCTTTCACGCGGGAATTTTTATCCGCCGCATCGACGGCCTGTTTTAATAATTTTCCGATAATCTCGCCCGCACGACGGGGTGTGCCCGACAAAATGGCATAGGCTTGAAGAACCGTCTTTCCGCGAAGAAGATCGATCACGTACCGAGTCTTTCTCGGAGAAATGTGAACAAATTGAACGCTTGCTTTCGAAATCATGATTAGGTCAACTCCGCCGATTGTTTCGTGATGCCGCCATGCTTACGGAACGTACGCGTCGGCGAAAATTCACCGAGCTTATGGCCAACCATGTTTTCCGTAATGAACACGGGTGTGAAAATTTTTCCGTTATGGATCATCAGGGTCAAGCCGACGAAATCCGGCGTCACCGTGGATCGTCGCGACCATGTCTTGATAGGCTTACGATCGCGCTGCTTTTGCATATCGACAACTTTTTTCAGTAACTTTTCTTCGATAAACGGGCCTTTTTTAATCGAACGACTCATCGAGGTCTCCCGGTAACAATGAACCTTGAGGTGGTTTTCTTCTTGCGGCGAGTCTTGAGGCCCTTGGCCAGCTGACCGCTACGAGAGGTCGGATGCCGACCGCCTGACGATTTACCTTCACCGCCGCCCATCGGATGATCGACGGGATTTTTCGCGACGGCACGCGAAGCCGGACGACGACCCATCCAACGATGCCGCCCTGCCTTGCCGAGTGAAAGATTTTCATGGTCGATGTTGCCAATTTGGCCGACCGTCGCCATGCAACCGATCGGAATCAACCGCACTTCGCCCGAAGGCAAGCGCACATTCGCAAAGTCGCCTTCCTTGGCCATGAGAATTGCATATCCGCCCGCCGTTCTCACGATCTGCCCGCCCTTGTTGAGCTGGAGTTCGAGATTATGAATCTGCGTGCCTAGCGGAATTTCTCTAAGCGGAAGAGCGTTTCCGGGCTGAATTTCGGATCCCGAGCCGCTACGAACCGTCATTCCGACCGTCAAACCGACCGGCGCCAGAATATAGCGTCGTTCATTGTCGGTGTATTCGATCAACGCGATACGCGAAGTCCGGTTCGGATCGTATTCGATGGAGATGACCTTGCCATCGACTCCGAGCTTGTCTCTGCGGAAGTCGATTAAACGATAAAGCTTCTTGTGTCCGCCTCCGCGTCGACGCGACGTCAAACGGCCTTGCGAATTACGCCCCCCGCTTCTCGGAAGACTTTCGACGAGCCGTTTTTCGGGTCGTTTGTGCTTCGGTGAAATTTCGGAGAAATCCGAAATCTGTGTCCAGCGGAGCGACGGTGAAAATGGTCTGAATGAACGATTGCCCATAATGTTATCCTTTAAGCCAAATCGATTTTGTGGCCAGTTTTCAATGTCACGACGGCCTTTTTCCAATCAGGCGTGCGGCCGAGCTGGCGGCGAACTCTTTTGGCCTTGCCGGCCATAACCACCGTATTGACCGCCTGAACTTTTACCTTGTAGATCTCTTCGACCGCTTTCTTGATCTGAATCTTGTTTGCGTCCTTGCGAACGTCAAAAAAGTATTTATTCTCGGCTACTTGGCGCGATCCTTTTTCCGTTCGAAGCAGCGCGTGCAGAATCCCGTAAGCTTCACTCACCGGACACCCCCGACGACTTCTTGAGCCGCTCAACAAGACCCGCATAACCCTGTGAAGTCATGACGCATTCGTCGTGAGACACCACGTCGAACGCATTGACCTCATCGGCCGATTTGACGGCCATCTGGCTCAAATTTCTCGCAGCCAACATCAGATTCTCCTGCTTCTTATCCACCACGATGAGAGGTTTGGCGAGTTTGAGCTTTTTTAGAATCTCCGCGACCAACCGAGTCTTCGGCGTATCGACGGCGAGATCCTTGACGAACATCAGCTTGCCGCGCACAACCTTGTCTTTGACGGTTTCAACCACGGCCTTGCGACGCAAACGCGCCGGAATCAAATACGAATAATCTCTCGGCATCGGTCCGAACGTCGTACCACCCCCGCGCCAAATCGGCGAACGTCGTGATCCGTGTCGCGCTTGACCCGTCCCTTTTTGACGCCAGGGCTTCTTTCCGCCGCCGCGCACGTGCCCGCGATCTTTGGTAGACGCGGTACCTTCGCGTGAATTGGCCTGATACATTAGAACGGCCTGATAAATCACGTTCGTGTTGACGGGACCGTCGTTGAAAATAGGGTCCAGCTGGACCTGGTCGATGGTCTTTCCCGCCAAATCCAACACGGGAATCGCTCCGTTGGTCCGGTCTTCGGTTTTAACGGCTTTTTTGGGAGCCGTGCGTCGCGCCGAGCGCCGAATCGATCCCTTAGATGCTGTCTTTGCTTTCGGTGATGCTTTTTTCGTTTTTTTAGCTTCTGCCATGATTAAAATCCATGTTTATTTCTTTTTACCGCCGCCTGCCGCCGCTTGTTTGCTCGCCTTCAACGGATTCTTCTCTTTCTTAACCGCTTGGGCGACCTTCGGCTTCACACCGGCTGGTTGCTTGAGTGAACGCCGGATATAAAGAAGCGATTCACCCTTCCCGGGGACAGCTCCTCTTACGACGATCATATTTTTGGAAGCATCGACCTTGAGCACCTCAAGATTCTGAACCGTGCAGGTCGCGTTCCCCATATGTCCGGCCATTTTTTGTCCCGGCCACGTGCGTCCGGGATAAGTATTGGAACCCGCCGAACCAATCCGTCTGTGGTGCATCGAACCGTGAGAACCCGCGCCGCCTCTCCAGTCCCAGCGCTTCATACCGCCCGCAAAACCGCGACCCATCGTGGTTCCCTGAATATCCAAGAGATCGCCCGGCTTAAAAATATCGACTTTGATTTCCTGGCCGACTTCGAAATTTTCCTGCTCGGTCAACCGCACTTCGCGCAGCCAACGCTTGACGGGAATTTTCCCCTTCTCAAAAAAGGTCTTGAGGGCATTGCCAATGCGCTTGACATTTCCTTCGGCATAACCGATTTGGGCCGATTTATAACCGTGGTTCTTGGCATCCTTCAACGCCGTGACCACGCAAGGGCCCGCCTCAAGAACCGTCGCCGCGACAAAATGCCCCGACGAATTGAGGACTTGAGTCATCCCTATTTTTTTACCTAAAATCGCTTGCATCTTTTCCTCTTTACTTGATCTCGACGTCCACGCCGGCCGGCAAATCGAGCTTGCGCAGCGCGTCAATGGTCTTCGCGGTCGGATTCAGAATGTCTAGAAGGCGCTTATGCGTCTTCATGAAGAATTGTTCGCGCGACTTTTTGTCGATAACCGGCGAACGGTTTACTGTAATCAATTCACAGTCGGTCGGCAGCGGAATGGGGCCAGAAACCTTGGCTCCCGTGCGCTTGGCCGTGTCCACAATCTCGAGTGCCGACTGATCGAGCACACGATGATCGTATGCCTTTAAACGAATCCGGATTTTCTGCTGAGCGACCGTGGCCATGGTTACCCCAAAATCTCCGAAACGACCCCGGCGCCGACGGTATGGCCGCCCTCGCGGATAGCGAAGCGGAGTTCCTTCTCCATGGCGACTGGGGTGATGAGCTCGGCGGAGACCGTAACGGAATCGCCGGGCATGACCATTTCGACGTCTTTCGGGAGTTGGATCACGCCCGTGACGTCGGTGGTTCTGAAGTAGAACTGGGGTTTATAGCCGTTAAAGAAAGCGGTGTGACGTCCGCCCTCTTCCTTGGTGAGGATGTAAACCTCACCTTTGAACTTTTTGTGCGGGGTGATCGAACCGGGCTTGGCCAGAACCTGACCACGCTCGAGATCGTTCTTTTCAACGCCGCGTAGAAGAAGACCGACGTTGTCTCCGGCTTGGCCTTCGTCGAGAAGCTTACGGAACATCTCGATACCGGTGACGACGGTCTTTTTGGTGTCTTTGATGCCGACGATTTCGACTTCGTCGCCGACTTTGCAGATTCCGCGTTCGATACGGCCCGTACCGACCGTTCCGCGACCCGTGATCGAGAACACGTCTTCGATCGGCATCAGGAAGGGTTTTTCGGTTTCACGCTTAGGCGTGGGGACGTAATCATCGACGGCGGTCATGAGATCGATGATGCACTTGGACTTGACGGGATCCGAGGGGGCCTGAAGGGCTTCCAGGGCCGAACCGCGGATGACCGGGATCTTGTCGCCGGGGAACTGATACTTCGTCAGGAGCTCGCGGACTTCGACTTCGACCAGGTCCAGAAGCTCTTTGTCGTCGACGGCGTCGCACTTATTAAGGAAGACCACGATTGCGGGAACACCGACCTGGCGGGCCAGGAGGATGTGTTCGCGGGTCTGAGGCATTGGACCGTCCGCGGCGGAAACGACAAGGATGGCTCCGTCCATTTGGGCGGCACCGGTGATCATGTTCTTGATGTAATCGGCGTGGCCCGGGCAGTCGACGTGAGCGTAATGACGCTTCTCAGTCTGATATTCGACGTGGGAGACGGCGATCGTGATCCCGCGCTCGCGTTCTTCGGGGGCGTTGTCGATCGAATCAAACGGGCGCTCTGCAGCCAGACCTTTCTTGGCCAGGACCATCGTGATGGCCGCCGTGAGAGTCGTCTTGCCATGATCGACGTGACCGATCGTGCCGATATTGACGTGCGGTTTGTTGCGTTCGAATTTTTCTTTGGACAT
>Ga0172375_10007396_pt1 | contig 15065 bp, 8 predicted proteins | sample LakKiv1m_FD_114537 | JGI IMG/M metagenome (GOLD analysis project Ga0172375, IMG submission 114537) | Freshwater microbial communities from Kabuno Bay, South-Kivu, Congo - kab_092012_11.1m | ecosystem: Environmental > Aquatic > Freshwater > Lake | place: Democratic Republic of the Congo... | reverse complement strand
GTCCTTTGGCTATGGTTTTTCTTCGCAGCTAAATTATACCAAAGGACTTTTATCCCGGTGTGCTTTTTTTATCTTTTCCGCTACCCGCTACCCCGGTTTCAACTTAAATACGAAAGAAGGAAAATTTTACGTTCCTTGACGGCATAGAGCTTGGCAGAAAAATATGGAACCTTGATCATGCCATCTGGACCCTGCAGGGGCGGCACCGTGATATGGTACATTATGCCGACTACATCTACGACATCCCTGCTGGCAGAACGGATAAAACTTTTTTCGTTATAAAAGAAGGCTCGTGGAATGCAAGTGGCATTGAACCCAGGACCGTAGATAGACAAAAATTTGAAGAGTTCAAAACCTTATTTTATAAAATGCAGGGGTGGGACACGGCTACCGGTTATCCTTCCAGAGCGACACTGGAATCACTCGAATTAGGCTATGTTGCGGATGAACTCAAAAAAAATGACCGGTTAGGGGCAGATTAACACCGGTTAATCGCTTTATTTCCACTACTACATGGAACAGGGAGCAGCAGCATTGTTATAATTGCCGCCCCCTGTTTTTTTATATTTGTAATTTAAAGATTAACCTGCAGCCCTTTATTCTTCAGGTACTCTTTAACTTCTTTGATGCTGAAGATGCGGAAGTGAAACACCGAGGCTGCCAGCAGAATATCAGCCCCGCCCTTCACAACGCCCTCATAAAAATGCTCAAGCGTACCTGCCCCGCCGGAGGCAATCACCGGCAGGTCAACCGCATCGGCAATTGCCCGGGTGAAGGCAAGATCATAGCCGGCCTGGGTTCCGTCACCGTCCATGCTGGTGGGCAGAATAACTCCCGCTTTAAGCTTCTGGCATTCCTGTGCCCATTCAACCGCGTCCTTTCCGACCGGTTTGGTGCCGCCCGAAACTACCACTTCAAACCCTGACGGCATATCTTTGTTGCGGCGGCCGTCAATGGCAACAACGATTTTTTTAGAACCGAACATTCCTGCCGCATCCTGCACCAGCTGCGGTGATTTCACGGCAGCGCTGTTCATGGAGACCTTGTCCGCTCCTGCCGCAAGAACCTGCTCAATATCATCAATGTTTGCGATACCGCCGCCGACCGTTAGCGGTATATCAATAACCGACGAGACATGCTTTACCCACTCAAGCCTGGTTTTGCGGTTCTCAAGGGTCGCGGCAATATCCAGCATCGCAAGCTCATCCGCACCCTCCTGCTGATAGAACGCCGCATTTGCTACCGGGTCGCCGGCGTCCTTGATGTTCACAAAGTGAACACCCTTGACAACCCGGCCGTCTTTCATATCAAGGCAGGGCATGATTTTGATAACGCTCATGGGTGCTCTCCTTTAACAAACTGGTTGCATGACAAATGCGCTGACTGGATAAAACAGTGCAGCTGATGGTGGAAAGCTATCAGCTAACAGCTTTCCACCTATTTCGGATACACGCTCTTGTCTATCACGTCTTCCACGTGAAATATATAGGCCGTGCGCCAGGGCCATTTTGCAGGATTTTCGCCGTGGGCGGCGCATGCTGCCCGGTTGATAAAGTCGCGGATTAGCCCTGCCTTCTGCACCTCCACCGTGCAGTTCACCTGAAAATGAATGCCGGGCGGATAATAATAGACAATGGCGGCTTTTTTATTCTGCTGAATATTGTCCCAGGTTTTTCTGCCGAATCCCTCCAGCGTGCCGAGCTGCTCAAAATTTATTTTCTGCTCCGCCTCTTCTTTGGGGAAATAGAGATACTTGAGAGAATGTTTGAGACCGTCTGCAATAAATTCCGGATTCGGCGAATAGACCCACCCCTCCCCCTCATACCCGGAACCGAGCAGCTCCTGAATCTTCTGCCACCGCCAGGCAAGAAAACCGTCATAGGCCTCAATTGCTTCCTTAAGATAGTTCTCCTTCAGGTTGTAGCCGACGCTTTTTACGGCACCGTTGGGAATACAGTTTCTATCGCAGGTGACCAGCACCGGGTTGTTCCTGGTCAAGCCCAGGAACACCTCGGAGAGAGGTTTCTTTGCTCCCGCTACCCGCTCCACATAATCTTCTCTCAAACCGTAATAGAAGTGAGAAAGAAAGTCATTGGTCAGTTTTGTCATGAGTATTCCCTCACTTTTTTATTATCAGGAAACATTGTCTGCACACCCGCAAGGTTTTCCGTGGTGACTCCTGCGACAATTTCAGGCGAAGATTCCCTGCATCAAAAGACATGCCCCTTGCTTTTCATAAAGGTATCAAAAAGCAGCGTATCTTACAATATTTTATTACAAAGAGCGCCAGGGAAGAACCCGGGACTTAGCAGACCGTGCAAAAGCATCCGGTGAGCCGGCAAGATACGGCGGTTTTGAGAACGTGGCTTATAACAAGTGTGCACGCTCCGAAGCAAAAATTTTGCATCAGCATTTGGTTCTTCAGCTATAAAACAACTTGTCGTACTGCTGAATGCACCCCTTCAAAAGAAATTTTTCTCTAATTTCGATAAATAGCTTAATGTGCTGGTGCCTGTCACTAACCACCTCGACTATTGCGGGTGCAAGTGCATCAGAGTTCCGGGGTGGGAGTTTCAGTTTCTCCGCCCCACCATTTTTCTGAATGTTAATTTCAGTGAGTTAGTAATTTTTTGTACTGAAAAAACAAATGTGAGCCTATGCATTAATAGCTCTTGCTATTCACGAATAGACATGCTATTTATAAAATAACTTAAACAGTACACCGTTTGTTGAGCTTTTGAAATCCTGCAACTTGATTTGTTTCGCTAAAGTTATTTAAAACATACTAGTAGAACAAAACTAATCGCAACCATGGTATTTCGCTCACGCTGTGGTTGCGTTTTTGCATTTAAGAAGGGCGCTTCATTCAGGATGTACAAGATTGAATCCGCTATCAGCGGATAAATACAGACTCAAGAAGGGATTTATACAATGAAAAATGGAACAGTTAAATGGTTTAACGAGGCAAAGGGATTCGGCTTTATCGAGCAGACTGAAGGAGAGGATGTGTTTGTTCACTTCTCCGGCATCAACGGATCCGGCCACAAAAACCTTGCTGAAGGCGACCAGGTTTCCTATGACGTTCAGCAGGGCCCCAAAGGGCTTCAGGCGGTAAATGTAAGTAAGCTTTAAGCTTACCCGGTGACTCTAAAATTCCAATCTGCTGAGCGACAGATTGGAATTTTTTTTTAAACCGGCTGGTGACTGTACCGGACGGGGATAGAGACATAGTTCAGGGAAGAAATGCGCGGTGGCACATGAACATGAGTACAAACTGCTTATACGTGTAAATAGTTTTTACTAACCATACCATTCATGCTATGCTACCTCTATAAATAGGTGATACTATGGGTATAGACTGAATATTTATTGAAATTTCATCCCACTCTTTCCTTGTTTGCTTCTCTTCTTTATATACCCATCCTAACTCTTATTCCTCATAATGTTAGACAAGCCTCTTTTTTGCACGGTACTGAACCTAACGGTGCAGCAAGCAAAACTGATTTTAAAACATGTTACGGGCCGTACCTCCAGGCAAATTCTTATCAACCCCGGGAGACCTGAAACTTGAAGTTTAGCAGCAAGACGATTATCAGTCCCTTGCTCAATGTGTGGGTGCGCTTCCGCGAAAACGGCCTGACGCAAAAGCAGGCCGCCGATGAAGCACCGCTGCGAGCGGAGCTGCTCAGCAGCGACCAGATGCAGCAGCATGGCAAGAACCTGGCGGCATGGCACAAGGTGGTTATGAATCGTGCTCGGGACCAGCTTCTGAAAAGGCTGGCTGAGAATGAAGTGGTCCTGGTTGGAGCCTGCAATCTGCTGACAGCGGCAGTCAAAGCGAACCGCCGGATTGCTCCGGCCGGGGAATGGCTGCTCGACAACTTCTATCTGATCGAAGAACAGATCCGCACGTCCCGGCGGCATTTCCCCAAGGGATACAGCCGCGGACTTCCGCGCTTGCTGGACGGGCCATCGGCCGGACTTCCGCGCGTGTATGACATCGCGCTGGAAACGATCTCGCATGGTGATGGGCGGGTGGATACGGAAAGTCTTTGCAGTTTCGTAGCAGCCTATCAGACGGTCACCCCCCTGACGTTAGGCGAATTGTGGGCTATCCCCATCATGCTGCGCCTGGCACTGATCGAAAACCTGCGGCGCGTCGGGACACGGATCGCCGCCGACAGGACCGACCGGAACCGCGCTGACTATTGGGCGGACCAGCTGATGGAGACCGCAGAAAAAGACCCGAAGAGCCTGATTTTGGTAATCGCTGACATGGCACGGTCGAACCCGCCGATGGTGAGTTCGTTTGTCGCGGAATTTGCCCGCCGGCTGCAGGGTCAAAGTCCTGCTTTGGCATTGCCGCTCACCTGGATTGAGCAGCAACTGTCCGAGTCCGGGGTGACGATCGAGCAGCTGGTACGGTCGGAGAACCAGCAACAGGCCACCGACCAGGTTTCCGTAAGCAACAGCATCGGCAGCCTCCGGTTTCTTGGGGCGATGGACTGGCGCGAGTTCGTCGAAACGATGAGCGTTGTCGAGCAGGCCCTGGGTGAGGATCCTGGCGGAGTCTATGCCCAGATGGATTTTGCCACTCGTGATCACTACCGCCACATGGTGGAGAAGCTGGCCAAAAGCAGCCGGTTATCAGAAAACGAGGTGGCGCGCCTGGCTATCCAGCTGGCCCGCGAGGCCGCGGCCGGGAGCGGCAGAAACGATCGAGCGGCACATGTCGGTTTTTACCTGATCGACCGGGGATTGCCGCAGCTCGAACAGGCAGCCGCTGTGCGCCGGTCCGCCCTTGAGACGCTGCAGCGCCTCAGCGGCCGGTTTCCCGTGCTCATCTATCTCGGCACGATCACGCTGATTACGGCGCTTTTCACCGGAAGCTTACTGCTAAAGGCGCACGCCAGTGGCGTGCAGGATTGGCTGCTCGGATTGACGGGAATTCTTTCGCTGCTGTGCGCAAGTCAGCTGGCAATGGCGCTGGTGAACTGGCTGGCGACGCTGCTGGTAACGCCCCGCACCCTGCCGCGCATGGACTTCTCCGAGGGAATTCCGCCTGAATCGCGCGCGCTGGTGGTGATTCCGACTATGCTCAGCAGCGCTCAAAACATAGAAGAACTGGCTGAGTCGCTTGAAGTCCGGTTCCTCGCGAACCGTGACAGGAACCTGCATTTCGGACTGCTCACTGATTTCCGGGATGCGCCCGGGGAGACGATGCCGGACGATGAGTTGCTGGTGCGGCTGGCCCGGAAGAGTATCGAAGAGCTGAATAAAAAGTACCCGGGTGCAGCGGGCGACAGGTTCTTCCTCTTTCATCGCCCGCGTCGCTGGAATCTCCGGGAGCAGCTTTGGATGGGTTACGAGCGCAAGCGAGGAAAACTGGCAGAATTGAATTTGCTGCTGCGCGGCGGCTCAGGGGATAGCTTCTCACTCATTGTTGGCGAGACGGCCACCTTATCGAACGTGAAGTATGTGATTACCCTAGACACGGATACGCAGCTGCCGCGTGATTCTGCGTGGCAGTTAGTGGGCGCTGCAGCGCATCCGCTCAATCGCGCGCACTACGACGAAGACAAGCAGCGTGTCACTGAGGGCTACGGCATCCTGCAGCCACGCGTGGCCGTGAGCCTGCCGGGCATGAACCGGTCGCGGTATGCGCGGCTGTGGGGGGGAGAGCCGGGCATTGACCCGTACACGCGCGCTGTCTCTGATGTTTACCAGGACGTGTTCGCTGAAGGCTCCTTCATTGGCAAGGGGATTTATGATGTTGACGCGTTTGAACTGGCGCTCAAGGGGCGCCTGCCCGAGAACCGGATTCTCAGCCACGATCTTGTGGAAGGGTGCCACGCACGCGCAGGGCTGTTAAGCGATGTTATGGTGTACGAGGAATATCCGGCCCGGTACAGTGCGGACGTGAGCCGCCGGCACCGCTGGATTCGCGGGGATTGGCAGATTGCGCGCTGGCTGCTGCCCGGCGTTCCCGGCCTCGGCGCGCGCCGCCGGAAGAACCCGCTCTCGCTGCTGTCCCGCTGGAAGATTTTCGACAACCTGCGGCGCAGTCTGGTGCCTCCGGCGCTGACACTGCTGCTGCTGCTGGGCTGCACGGTCTTGTCGCCGCCCTGGCTATGGACGCTGGCCGTGATCGGAACCATCCTGATTCCTCCCTGGCTTGCCTCTACTCTGGAAACGCTCCGGAAAGCGGACGATGTGCTGCTGCGCCAGCATCTCGCCGCCACGGCCCGCTCAGCGGGCCGGCACTTTGCTCAGGCGGCATTTGCGCTCGCGTGTCTTCCCTTTGAAGCGTTCTTCAGCCTGGATGCGATAGTGCGCACGGCCTGGCGCATGCTGGTCACAAAAAAACGACTGCTCGAGTGGAGTCCCTCAAACGACCCGAACCGCACCAGTGGCGCGAACCTTGCTGCCTTCTATCGGATGATGTGGATCGCCCCCGTCATTGCCGTCTCCGCAGGGCTTTATCTGACGGCATCACAGCCGGCGGTGCTGGGCGTGGCGGGCCCCGTGTTTGGTCTCTGGTTTATCTCCCCCGCCATAGCCTGGTGGATCAGCCGGCCGCTCACTCGCCGCAAAGCGCGGCTGACCGCTGACCAGACCTTCTTTCTGCGAAAGCTTTCCAGAAAGACATGGGCATTTTTTGAAACGTTCGTCGGCCCAGAAGACCACTGGCTGCCGCCTGATAACTATCAGGAGCATCCCGCTCCCGTGGTCGGGCATCGCACGTCACCGACCAACATAGGCCTTGCGCTGCTGGCGAATTTGTCCGCATACGACTTCGGTTATATTTCGGCGGGGCGGCTGATCGAGCGCACTGCCCGCGCATTCCACACCATGGAAGGGTTGGAGCGACACCGGGGGCACTTCTACAACTGGTATGACACGCAGTCTCTGAAGCCGCTGCTGCCGCTCTATGTCTCGACCGTGGACAGCGGAAACCTCGCCGGCCATCTGCTGACGCTGCGGCCTGGTCTGCTCGCGCTTCCCGATCAGAAGATTATGGGAGCGCGATGGTTTGAGGGCTTACGCGACACCCTGGGGATTCTCGTGGACGCTGCGGGAGGGGCTGCTCCGGCCCAGCTCGCTCAATTGCAGAAGGATCTGGAGACTGCCGCCGATTTCCGGCCGGCCACGCTCGCGGCAATGCGGCTGTTCCTTGACCGGCTGGCGGCATCCGTTGCGGAAGTGTCAGCCGGCATCGATGCCGACACGAAGAGCCCGGCACCGTGGTGGGCCGATGCCCTCGGCCGGCAATGCCGTGATGCCCTGGATGAGCTGACGTTTCTTACCCCGTGGACAGTGCTTTCGACCCTGTCGGACAGGCTCAGCCAGTTGCGCGGCAGCGACACTATCCCGACGCTGCGCGAACTGGCACGACTTGCGCAGGAACTGCTTCCGGCAATCACGTGCCGGACCGGCGCTGACGCGGCGCCCGGGGACAGCGAGCGGCTTGATGAACTGCGACGGCTCATCACGGACGCAAGCTTTCGCGCCAGAGAACGGATTGCGGCCATCGAACGGCTTGCTGAGCAGGCAGGCGAACTCGCCCGCATGGAGTATGGCTTTCTGTTTGACAAGGCGCGCCAGCTGCTCTCCATCGGCTACAATGTTGGGGAGCGCCGGCTGGACCCGGGTTACTACGACCTGCTGGCCTCGGAAGCGAGATTGTGCACCTTTGTGGGGATTGCGCAGGGCCAACTGCCGCAGGACAGCTGGTTTGCACTGGGGCGCCTGCTCACTACCGCCGGCGGAGAGCCGATTCTCCTCTCATGGAGCGGTTCGTTGTTCGAGTACCTCATGCCGCTGCTGGTGATGCCGACCTACGAAAACACGCTGCTCGACGAGACCTGCAAGGCGGCGGTGGAGCGGCAGATCGAGTATGCAAAGAAGCGCGGCGTACCATGGGGCATGTCGGAATCCGGCTATAACATGATCGATGTTCATCTCAACTACCAGTACCGGGCGTTCGGCGTGCCCGGCCTGGGGCTCAAGCGCGGACTGGCAGAGGAGCTGGTCATTGCGCCGTATGCCTCGGCGCTCGCGCTGATGGTGGCGCCCGGGGAGGCGTGCCTGAATCTGCAGCGGCTCGCCGCTGACGGGCGTGAAGGGAAATACGGCTTCTATGAAGCAATCGACTACACCCCGTCGCGCCTGCCACGGGGGCAATCAAGCGCCGTGGTGCAATCCTTCATGGCACATCACCAGGGCATGAGCCTTCTCTCGCTGGCCTATCTGCTCCTGGACCGTCCGATGCAGCGGCGCTTTGAGTCGGATCCGATGTTCCAGGCGACCACGCTGCTCCTTCAGGAGCGGGTGCCAAAGGCCGCGTCGGTTTACTGGCACACCGCCGAGTTTTCCGACCTGCGCACAACTGCCGGCGCTCCAGAGACGCCGGTGAGTGTCTTCAGCAGCCCGGACACGCCGCTGCCGGAAGTACAGCTGTTGTCGAACGGCAGATATCACGTGATGATAACGAATGCGGGCGGCGGCTACAGCCGCTGGAAGGACATCGCTGTGACGCGCTGGCGCGAAGACAGTACCTGCGACAACTGGGGCTCATTCTGTTACATCCGCGACGTGACGACCGGGGAGTTCTGGTCAACCGCCTTTCAGCCGGCGCTTAAACAAACAGAGAATTATGAAGCGATTTTTTCGGAGGCGCGCGCGGAGTTCCGCTGCCGCAAAAACGGCCTGGACATGCACACGGAGATCGCCGTTTCGCCGGAGGATGATATCGAACTGCGCCGCCTCACTATCGCCAACCGCTCCTGGACGCGCCGCACGATCGATGTCACGAGTTACGCGGAGGTTGTTCTCACATCGTCTGCCGCAGACGCACTGCATGCGGCGTACAGCAATCTTTTTGTGCAGACCGAGATCATCCCCCAGCGGCAGGCGCTCCTGTGCACGCGCCGGCCCCGCTCCCAGGACGAGCAGGTGCCATGGATGTTTCACCTTATGGCTGTGCACGGGGCGGACGTCGGAGACATTTCCTATGAGACGGACCGCATGCGGTTTATCGGTCACGGCAACAACCTCGTCAATCCACAGGCGATGAGCGATGCAGCGGCGCTTTCGGGCAGCCAGGGCTCAGTGCTTGATCCGATTGTCGCGATCCGATATCGGATCACGCTCGAACCGAACAAGTCGGCAACGATCAATATGGTCTCCGGCATCGGTGAAACCCGCGACGCAGCCGTAAGCCTTATCGAGAAATACCAGGACCGGCGCTTCGCGGACCGCGTCTTTGACCTGGCGTGGTCACACAGCCAGGTGGTCCTGCGGCAGTTCAATGCCACCGAAGCCGACGCGCAACTCTATGGACGCCTGGCCGGCTCAATGCTGTACGCCAATTCCTCGCTGCGGGCCGATGCGAGCATTATCAGCAAGAACCGCCGCGGGCAATCCGGCCTGTGGGGCTACGCCATTTCCGGCGATGTGCCGATCGTGCTGCTACAGATCGCAGACCCGGCCAATATCGAGCTGGTACGCCAGCTCGTGCAGGCCCACGCGTACTGGCGCATGAAAGGACTGGCGGTGGATCTGGTGATCTGGAACGAAGATCACTCCGGTTACCGGCAGCTTCTGCACGACCAGATCATGGGACTCATTGCCGCAGGCACCGAAGCTACTATGGCAGATCGACCAGGCGGCATTTTTGTACGGCCCGGGGACCAGATAGCAGACGAGGACCGTATTCTTCTGCAAACCGTCGCCCGCGCTATCCTCAGCGACAGCCGGGGAACCCTGGCGGACCAGGTCAACCGGCGCGGCCCCGCGGAAGTAACCGTGCCGCTCCTGACCCCGACCCGAACCAGCCGCTCAGAGCCTCCGGCGGTCGCCGCGCTGCCGCGCCCCGATCTCATCTTCTTCAACGGGCTGGGCGGATTCACCCCCGACGGGCGCGAGTACGTCATTACGACCGCGCACGGGCAGGTGACGCCGGCGCCGTGGGTGAATGTGCTGGCCAACCCGCTCTTCGGGACCGTTATCTCAGAGAGCGGCCTTGCCTACACCTGGAGCGAGAATGCCCATGAGTTCCGCCTCACTCCCTGGGGAAACGATCACGTGAGCGATTCCAGCGGAGAGGGCTTTTACCTCCGTGATGAAGAGCGCGGCCACTTCTGGTCCCCCGCGCCGCTGCCCAGCCGCGGGGCGACGCTGTACGTCACCCGGCATGGATTCGGCTACAGCGTCTTCGAACACACGGAGCGCGGCATCCGCTCGGAGCTGTGGGTTTACGTGGCCCTGGACGCAAATATCAAGTTTGCGGTATTGAAGGTGCGAAACGAATCCGGCCGGTCCCGCCGGCTCTCTGCCACGGGTTATGTGGAATGGGTGCTGGGAGATCTGCGGTCAAAATCAACAATGCACGTGGTCACCGAAGTTGACCCGGTGAGCGGGGCGCTTTTTGCGCGCAACTCCTACAACACGGAGTTCGCCCGCCGGGTGGCCTTTTTCGACGTGGACGATGCAACCCGGTACGTAAGCGGCGACCGGACTGAGTTTTTGGGGCGTAACGGCACGCTGCGGAGTCCGGCTGCCATGACGCGAACGCGCCTCTCGGGCAAGGTAGGCGCTGCGCTGGACCCCTGCGCCGCGCTCCAGGTTGCATTCGATCTGGCCGACCGGCAGGAGCGTGAGATCATTTTCACGCTTGGCGTCGGACAGGATGCCGATGAGGCCGGAAACCTGGTGCATCGCTTTCGTGGATCTGCTGCCGCGCGCGGCGCGCTCGAAGCGGTGTGGCAGCACTGGAACCACACGCTCGGCGCAGTGCAGGTGGAAACACACGACCAATCCATCAACATCCTGACCAACGGCTGGCTTCTGTACCAGACTCTGGCGTGCCGTTTCTGGGCGCGGAGCGGATACTACCAATCGGGGGGCGCCTTCGGCTTTCGCGATCAACTGCAGGACGTGATGGCGCTTATATACGCCGAGCCGCACCTGGTGCGCGAGCACCTGCTGCGCTGCGCTGCCCATCAGTTCCCGGAGGGAGATGTTCAGCACTGGTGGAATCCCCCCTCGGGTCGCGGCGTGCGGACCCGCTGTTCGGATGATTACCTCTGGCTGCCGCTGGTTACGACCCATTACGTTCTAAAAACCGGGGACACCGGGGTGCTGGATGAACCCGTGCACTTCGTTGAAGGCCGCCCGCTCAACTCGGAGGAGGACTCGTATTATGATCTACCGGCCCGGTCTAAAAAAGCGGCCAGTTTGTACGAACACTGCGTGCGGGCCATTCTCAAGGGCCTCAACCGCGGTGCGCACGGCCCGCCGCTCATCGGCTCCGGTGACTGGAACGACGGCATGAACCTGGTGGGCGCGCAGGGCAGCGGCGAAAGTGTCTGGCTGGGATTCTTTCTGTATGAAGTGCTGATGCGGTTCACCGAGGTTGCCGGTGCGCGTGGTGACACAGCCTTTGGCGAGCGCTGCCGGAGGGAGGCGGAGCAGCTGCGCCTGAATATCGAGCAGCATGGCTGGGACGGCGCGTGGTATTGCCGCGCTTACTTTGACGACGGCTCACCGCTCGGGTCGGCGCGTAACCCCGAATGCCAGATTGATTCGATTGCGCAAAGCTGGTCGGTGCTGTCCGGGGCGGGCGCTGCCGAGCGCTCGCGCATGGCCATGGAAGCGGTGGATACGCGCCTGGTGCAGCGGGAACATGCGCTGATCCAGCTTCTGGACCCGCCGTTCGACACGTCGGACTTGAATCCCGGCTATATAAAAGGGTATGTCCCGGGCGTTAGAGAGAATGGCGGGCAGTACACGCATGGGGCGATCTGGGCGGCGATGGCATTCGCTGCCTTGGGCGACAGCCGGCGCGCGTGGGAGCTGCTGACCATAATCAACCCGCTGAACCATGGGATGTCTCCGGAGGGGATTGCGACCTACAAAGTAGAGCCATACGTAGTTGCGGCCGATGTCTATGCGCTGGCACCGCACATTGGCCGCGGCGGCTGGACATGGTACACGGGCTCAGCCGGCTGGATGTACCGGCTGATCGTGGAATCACTCCTGGGCTTAAGGCTGGAAAAAAACAAATTGCGTTTTGTTCCATGCCTCCCAGCGGATTGGACGGCGTTCACGGTGCACTACCGGTATCGTGAGACGGTCTATCACATTGTCGTCCTGAACACGCGCGACGGGAAAGGCGAGACGGGCGTGACCGTCGATGGGGTTGCGCAGCATGACAAGGCAATTTCCCTTGTTGACGACGGTCAGGAACACTCGGTCGAGGTGGTGATAAACACCGCAGGCAGTCAGAATAGTTAGTTGCTCAACCGTCAGGGTGCGTTGATGCAAAAAGCCGGGGCCATTGACGCCCCGGCTTTGGTGCGATATTTGAAAAGTTTTAACTCCTCCGGAAATTCCGGGTTCCGGATAGTTTCCTCGCATGGGAAGGCGTGGTAAAAAACCCTGCTGGATGAAGTATCTCCGCTCAACCGCACACACATTCATCCAGAAAGGGCTTCAGCTGTTCGACTTTTGCGGAGCGCCGTAATTTGCCCAGCGCTGCCTTTTCAATCTGCCGCACCCGCTCGCGCGAAAGGCTGAACCGCGCGCCGATTTCTTCCAGGGTATGCGCTGTCTCGTACCCCAGCCCGAAGCGCATCCGGATAACGGTGCCCTCAACAGCCGACAGGCATTTGAAAACCTTTTCCGTTTCCTCAGCGAACAAAGAGCCGGCAATCTTGCGGTCAGACAGGGATGTCGCCAGCGTGTCCGGTATAATTTCGTGCGGGCTCCGCGCATAATCGGCGGGCGCGGCATCAAGAGATACCGGCTCCTGCATGACCTGCAGGGCCTGACACACCAGTTCCTCCTCCGGCATAGATTCCGCTCCAATACCCGCTTCAGGGTTCTGCCGCGCAGCCTGCTTCCGGCGCTTTATTTTTTTCACTTTTTCATTCAGATATACCGGCACCCGTATCATCAGCGACTGATTGTCCAGCGAGCGGACAATGCCCTGGCGGATCCACCAGCCGGCATAGGTGCTGAGGCGGTAGCCGCGGCGGAAATCAAATTTATCGATCGCCCTGAGGAGCCCGATGTTTCCTTCCTGTATGAGATCAGAGAGCGGCATGCCGCGGTTGCGGTAATTTTTTGCAATGCTCACCACAAACCGCAGGAGCGACCGCGCCAGCAACTCCTTTGACTCTTTTGCGCGCTTTTCCTGCAGCACAAACTGCCGCAGGATGCGCAGCAGCATGCGGCGCTCTTTTGTTGAAGGGTTGAGCGTGACACCATCCCTGAGCCGGGCAACAGCGCCGTCCCGGTAAAGCTTGCGCAGGTTAAGCGCGCGCGCGGCGGCCTGAACGCCGCCGGGCTGGCGCGCCTGCTTGCTTGCGGCCTGCAGCGATTGCAGGAGCTCGTGCAGGCAGTCATCAGCCTGTATGCCATGGTTCTGTCTGCCGGCAGCGATCTTTTTCCCGGCAACAAACCCGGCAAAGAGCAGCAGCCATTCCCCGGTATACACCCGCTTCAGGGATTCTGCTTCCCGTGCTGACTGAGCAAGGGCGCTTTCCTCCTCCCGGGGCAGCAGCGGCAGTTTTTTAACGTCATCCAAATATGCTGCCGTGGCATCCTTCCCGCAGCCGGCCGGGTCGATTTCTGAAGACAGCGCAACCTCTGCAGCAAATAATTCAAGGGCGACGGGGCCGCTCTTTTCGTGCTGTTCTTTTTCCATTGTGTAGGGGTCAGGGGGATTATATCGGTTCTGTGCCAGCTGTATCTGCATGGAGTTCTCCTTTCCTCTTAAAACACGTCATTCATGCTGACTGCCGCCAGCCGTATAAACAGCGGCCCAGTCCAGTAATGGCTATTGTTTGGTGCGTATGTTTAACTGATTAATGCGGGTTTTTAATGCTGTTTTCAGGGAGCGAATTTCCACCCCGGTTTTACTCAAACTATACTGCGCCTGTCTTGCCGTAAGATTTCAGGATTATTACAAAGTGGTAATGATAAGATAAGCTGACGGAAGATGCGGTGCATCCGGGAGGGCCTTGGTTTCCCAAAACCTGAACTGGCGGCCAAGGCTTCTACAAAAGCAAGAAATAAATCTGGCCTCTTTTACCCTATGATGACTTCTTCAGAAAATGTGGCATTGGGCATTGATTACGGGGGGATACTGATAGCGCTATCAGTAAGCATGCATTTTGAGCAATGAACTGACACCACAATATATAGATGCAAAAAGGGCGGAGCCATAAATATGAATGAATCACTCCGCCCATTTAAAAAGTCTTACTAATTTTTTATTGATACGTTGGACACGGACTCGGTGAACAGGTCTGAGCTGGCCCGAGCATCTCTATGATTTCATCCTCTGAATAGGTAATTACTTTTGGTGCTTCATACTCCTTTTTCATATGGTCAATCCTCCTCAAAATTTATATTAATAGTTTTATCTTTATTTTGCAAATATCCCGAAAATCCACCTTGGCGTTGCCGATACCGGGCCGTGTATTGTTGATTTGCCGTTAAGGTCAATGTCCTCAAGTTTATACCAGTACATCATTCCATTTCGTGCAGTGCTATCCTCAAATTCATACGATGCACCCTGGGTGGCTGAGCCTTTGGCGAGAATTAATGCTGCATTGATTTTAATGTAATTCCCCTTATCTGATTCAAAGCGGTAGAGGTTGAAGCCTGCACTGTCTGTTTCTGATTCGGTTGACCATTCGAGAATAATCCTGTCGGACTTGGGAATGGCAGCAAACGAAGAAAGTTTGATTATGGTAGCAGGAACAGTAGTTGTTGTTACCGGTATCGTAGTTGTTGATGTTGTTGCAGTATTGTCATCCAATTTATTTTCATACCAGATAATCTGGTTTTCACCCATACCGGCAAGCACCACATCCAGGTCCCCGTCCCCATCCATGTCATTGAGAGAGATGTCCGCTGGCATAGAGATATTATCGCCTCCTTCGCTGAATCTGGGGGTCTGTTGGAAGGATAATCAAAAAAGAAGAGCATAGCTTGCCAAGTCCGTGTAAGATGTTTCCGCGACGAACCATCAAAACACAGACAAGAAAGCCATG
>Ga0172375_10007395_pt1 | contig 15066 bp, 9 predicted proteins | sample LakKiv1m_FD_114537 | JGI IMG/M metagenome (GOLD analysis project Ga0172375, IMG submission 114537) | Freshwater microbial communities from Kabuno Bay, South-Kivu, Congo - kab_092012_11.1m | ecosystem: Environmental > Aquatic > Freshwater > Lake | place: Democratic Republic of the Congo... | reverse complement strand
TATGTAAAGTAAGACGTTGAAAATGCTGACAGTCAAGCTGCTTCCGATAACTGACTGTGGCAACTTTGCATAACGATATGCTTTCCATAAAACAGTTTATGGAAAGCTTTACATAAACTGTTCAAGTGGATAAAACAACATCTGAAGATTAAGTCCTTCTGGGGAACAACACCAAATGCGGTCAAGATCCAAATATATTCTGCCATCATTGTTTACTGTCTTGTTGCTATAATCGCTTACAAATTGAAAGTTGACCGTACACTCTACGAAATATTACAGATTTTAAGCATCTCGCTTTTTGATAAAACGCCTCTAAAAGAGCTACTTACAAACCAAGATTACCAAGATGTCAAAGAACTAAATTGTATACAGTTGAAAATCAATTATATTTAAATGGACATTAGTGAATTTCAATATTAAATTCACACTTTTTGGAGGAAGGTACAAACAGTTCATGAGCAGATTACAAACAATGATTTACAATGCAGGGGCTATATTAAGCTTATCATTATCTTTTCTGATTGTTCCCAAACCCAAATAGAATCATTACCTTAAAAACTGAAGGTTCTTATCTGATAACTAACAGACTTACGATAACTCAAATGAAAGGAAAGTAACCTCAGAAAGGACGAGTAACAAATTTTTCAAGGCTCTATTTAAAAGCAAATATAGTCTAACAGGTAAAAATAGCTGTAAGTGTCAGCGTTCAATTATATACCATTTCTTCAGCAGATATTCTGACATTGTAACGTCGTAGTTACTATAACGGGCTGCAAAATCACCTGGACCTGAAGCATTGTCAAAATACAGTTTCCTGATAATTGTTATAATTTCAGGATTTTTTGCATCTATCGCCTCAATACTGTTCAGGGCGAAGTTTCTGTCACTCATTTTGTAAGTAACTGTATCGAGCAAAATTCGAGTGTATGCCTTTATTGCTGATTCTGTTTCTCCCAGCCCATAAAGTGCTTCGGCTGCCAGTGTTGCAACAGCTCCTGATCTGTCATTCGATGCAACTTTAAGTTCAGAAATAGCAGGCCTTGCACCATCTTTTAAAATAAGCAAACCTGTTGCCCCCCAATAGCGAATCGAGTTGTTCTTGTCGTGAAGGAGATCTACAAAGGTGTTCAAATCCTCTTTAGTGCCAAGTGCTGCAAGTTCTGAGGCACGTAAAAGTTCACCTAAAGGACATTCGGAGGAACGCATATAATCGTACATGGATTTTTCACCCATTAAATCTTCATACTCAGTTTCCGGGATCATTCCTACATCCCTTATTTCTAGTCTCCAGTCTTTTTCGGCTTCACGCATTCTTAATAATACCTTCTTGTATGCCGGGTTATTTGCAAGGTTATTTATTTCCCAGGGATCATTTTCAGTATTATAAAGCTCCTCAACAGGTTTTGTTTTGAAATACCGACCTTGAACCTCATTAGTCCTTCCTGACCGAAATGCATTCTCCCACGATAGCGCCGAAGGAGCATTAAAAAGATAATCAATATGCTGCAAGGTCATTCTGAAAGGCATGTAATTTCTTATATAACGGAATTGCTTATCCCTTACAGCCCTTACCAAATCATATCTTTCATCCATTCGCTGCCTTGACATGTAGACATATTTAGGATCCCTGGTTCTGAATTTGCCAAGGAATGCTTTTCATTGCATATAATATGGAGCAGGAATGCTTGCAATACTCAAAAGAGTAGGTGCGAGATCAACAAAGTTAACAAGGCGATCAACTTTGTCACCCGGCTTCTTTCCTGGAAACATGTGGTTATATTTTTGAGGTATTCTGATGATTAACGGAATTCTCGTTCCTGTTTCATATAAAAACCGTTTACTTCTTGCCAGTACACCTCCATTATCACCATAATACATTACAATTGTGGTTTCCGTCAGACCGCTTTCTTCAAGTTCTTTAAGAAGATTACCTACCTCCTTGTCCATATCTTCTATTTTGTCGTAGTACTGAGCCCAGTCGTGTCTCATTTCGGGAGTGTCGGGATGATAAGGTGGCAAAACGACTTCTGAGGGACTATGTCGTAACTGATCTGTCGGGATTTGCTTGTGAATACTGCTTTCATGACTTGTCATCAGGTTGAATACAGCGAAAAATGGTTTACCTGAAGGCCTATTTTTATAATGTGCTTTATTACTACTCTCGTCCCATATATCAGAAGGATTAATTCCTGAAGTATTGTAATCGGTTTTGGAATTATTGGTACAATAATACCCGGCCTGACGCAAATATTCAGGGTACGTGTGTACTTTTTCTGATTTAGGATAGTTGCTTCTCATGTTTTCATTACCGTTCGAAGCAGCATACGCTCCTGTAATAATAGTATTTCTCGACGGGGATGACACGGCGTTAGGACTATAAGCATGTGTGTATAAAAAGCCCTGACTGGCCAGTCTGTCAATGTTGGGTGTGGTTGCAAAAGAGTTGCCGTAACATCCTGTAAACATGGCGCTGTTGTCTTCGCTTACTATCCAAAGTACGTTCGGCAATTCAGTTTTTTCTTGTCTATTTTTTGAAGCCGGGAGAACTTGGGTTAATGCTATCAATCCAGCAATTCCATAAACAATTTTTTCCATGAAATTTATCTGCTATTTTATATTAAGTATTTGTTCAATTTACACTCATTACACCAGGCATTGTACCTCTCCGGTTATCAGTTTTCAGAACTTTTCCTGTTTCCCTGTCATACCAGTCAGGTGTAAGATCTTTGGGTGTTGTATCACCTGTATTTGATCGCCAGTTGTTCAATAAACTTCTCAGAACATTCAATTCAGATTGATATTTTGGTAATGATGCAACATTTATTAATTGTTGAGGATCAGCTTTTATAACATATAATTCTTCAGCTGGTCGGGGTACAACAAAAACATCTGTTTGAGCAGGAGTCAGACTTCCTTCGTCTCTGAGCTTGTTAAGTGCATGCTGGGTAGGAGAACTTTTTGAATCAGCTGGTCCGCAGTTTGTAAGCCATGGTCGGGAATTAAGAACATAAAGGAAATCCTGAGTTCTTATCATCCTTTCATGTGCCTCATAATCATGCCAGTTATGTTCCGAAAAAACTGCCGTTCTAATTTCCATAGAAGGGTTTTTAAGAACATCAACAAAGCTTATCCCTTGAAAATCCTCCGGAATATTTACTCCTGCCAACTCAAGTATTGACGGTGCCAGATCAATGGAACTTATAAGGCTTGAAGAAATTGTTCCTTTGCTCTTGATGCCTTCCGGCCAAAACACAATTAACGGAGTCTTCATGCCGCTATCGTATACTCTTGTTTTGCATCTGGGGAATGGACGCCCATTGTCTGCCATAACTATTATTATAGTATTATTCAATACACCTTGTCTTTTCAACTCCTCTTCAACTTTTCCAACATAATAGTCAAAACGTGCAATTTCGTTGTAATAGGATGCAATATCCTGACGTGTTTCCTGAGTATCCGCAAAATATGGTGGTATTTTTACCAGGCCCGGGTCATGAGTGATTCTAAAAGTATCCGCACCCCATGGACGATGGGCATCATGTGAAGCGAGCCAGAAAAAAAAGGGTTTGTCTCTTGGCCTTTCTCTCAGGAATCGTACCCAGTTATTTTCACCGCCATTCCCGTTATCATATCCGTTTTCATCTGTATAACGATCAAAAGCCCTGTGTACTGAAGGACCAAAATGCCATTTGCCGGCATGTGCTGTATAATAATTATTATTTTTAAGAAGAAAGGGGAATGGTATTATACTTTCAGGCAGTGGAGTATGAAGTTCCGCAGCACCATTGGAATGTGGATAGCGCCCGCTAATAATACTGCAGCGGCTCGGGCTCGATGAGCTTGCAGTTAAATATACATTTGTAAAACGTATTCCATTGCTGGCAAGCTTGTCAATATTTGGTGTTTTGACCACATTGTTACCGTAGCATCCAAAATCATCCTCGCTTACATCATCAGCTATTATAAATACAAAGTTTGGCTTTTCAGTTGCCTGAAGAAGCATTGGACTGACGAAAATACTTCCCAGTATCATTTTATGCATTACCCCTTTTTTCATAAAATATAATTTGAACAGGTATAATATGTCATTTTTCAAGCTGGTTTTCAACAGGAACAAGGGTTGCCTTGTGCTCCTCAAGCAATTTCTTCATTTCCAAAATTATTTCAGGATGATCTTTTGCGATGTCATACTTTTCTGATGGATCAATCATAAGGTCATAAAGAAGGGGAGTTTCGTGGATAACCCTCGGATCTGGGCCGTATTCTGACTGTGTTATAAAATGGGCTTTATAAGCTCCTTTTCTAATTGCAAATACGTCTACATCGCGATAGTACAGAACGACATCTCTTGGATTTGACCCAGTTCCAAATATAACCGGCGAGATATCATATCCATCATATACTCTGTCGGTGGGAATCTTCACATTTGCAAGGCTGCAGAATGTGGGAAGAAGGTCCATTGTGGTCGCCATTTCCATAACTACACCAGAAGGTATTTTCCCCGGCCACCAGAAGATTGTTGGTTCACGCATTCCTCCTTCAAATGTTCCTCCTTTCCCACCTCTCAGTAGGCCTGCTGAACCACCGTGTGTTTTGAATGTAAGCCATGGGCCATTATCTGAGGTAAAAACAACAAATGTGTTTTCCGCAATGCCCTGTTCTTTTAGAGTTTCAAGGATCCGGCCTACCGACCAGTCAATTTCCTCAATTACATCTCCGTATATCCCGGCAGCAGAGCGTCCTTTGAATTCAGCAGATCTGAAAAGGGGTATGTGAGGGAGTGAATAGGCCAGATAAATGAAAAAGTTATCCTTTTGGAAATCTTTTATTAGTTTAATCGCCTCTTCGGTATACCGGCGTGTGATAGTTCTTTGATCTGCAGGCCTTTCAACTATTTCCTCATTTCTCATCAGTGGGACATTGTAAGCCTGGTATTTTTCCTCTTCAGCCAGTTTAAAGTAATTAGTGGGGTCAATCTTATCCATATCATTGGAATAAGGAATTCCAAAATAACTATCAAATCCGTGATTGGTGGGAAGGTATGGGGGTTTGTGTCCAAGGTGCCATTTGCCAATAGCAGCAGTACGATACCCGTTATTTTTCAGAAGATCTGCAATTGTTATTTCGCTTGGCGGCAAACCACCTTTTGAATCGGGGAAAAGAACACGCCTTTTTTCACTACTCATGCCGTTACGTACCGGTAATCTTCCTGTTAATAAGGCTGCCCGAGACGGAGTGCTAACAGGTGCCGCAACATAAAAGTTAGTCCATCTTTGACCCTGATTTGCCATATTATCCAGATTTGGTGTCCTTATTGTAGGATTACCAAAAGCGCCAAGATCACCATAGCCCATATCGTCGGCAAATAAGACAATGAAGTTTGGTTTTGACTCCTTATCAGTATTAACAGGGAGTTCATTTTGCTGGCTGGCACACCCCATACATAGAATTCCGTTTAATGCCAGAATGCCTTTGTTTATGATTTTCATTTTATTGATTTTTTATATTATTCATCAGAATCTTACTTTGACTGCTTAAGTCAAGGTTTCTGCCAGGGGACATTTCCCGATTTTCTTATATGTTGAGACAGTTCTGATTTTAATTCCTGAAACTGTTTTACATTTTCCTCAAGCGGATTTTTTTCAAAGGGGTCTGACACTATATCAAACAGTTGGTAATTTTCGAACGGGGTGTTTTGCAATAGTTTATAAGATCCTTTTCTGACTGCATAGTAGCACTGACCTCCGTAAGTACCTCCTTCTCTCCTCATAAAGAATACGATCCTGTTATCCTCTTCTCCGTTGCTTTTCCCGAACAGACCTGGAATCAGGTCAATTCCATCAATCTGATGGGTCACCTTCAGACCTGCAATGGAACATATGGTTGGATAAAAATCCATTGTTAATGAAAGCCTGTCAGATTCTGTTCCAGGTTTGATTTTCCCCTCCCAGACCATACATGTGGGTACTTTTATTCCACCTTCAAACATTTCCTGTTTGCCTCCTCTCAAGGCACCATTTGAAGCACCACTGGGTAAATGGCCTCCATTGTCAGATGAAAAGATGATAATTGTCTTCTCTAATTCTCCTGATTCCTTTAAGGCATCGATAACTCTTCCTATATTAAAATCAAGGTGTTCTACAAGAGCAATGTTTTTTGCTCTTTTATCATCAGCATTCTTCTCACGTTTCTTTATTTTTTCAAGCCAGTCTGGAGGTGGTTGAATCGGGAAATGCGGAGCATTGTAGGCAAGATATAAAAAGAAAGGTTCCTTCTGCCCGGCTTTTTCTTTTATATAATCAATTGCCCAATTTGAAAAAATGTCAGTTGCATGTCCCGAGGGAAAAATTTCCGTCTGATTTAAACGCATGTAATTATAGCCTTGGCGAAGGTGAGTCCAGTAGTCGTCCATCATATCACCCAAAAATCCGTGGAAAAAATCAAATCCACGTTCGTTGGGTAGATTAGGCGATTCAAGTCCAAGATGCCATTTCCCGACAATTGCAGTTTGGTATCCTGCTTTCTTCATCATGTCGGGCAGGGTAATTGCTCCCGGATTTAGAAAGCCCCAATTATCTGTTTCATAAGTCCTTATAACACCAGGAACACCAACCCTGTCAGGATAACAACCGGTTAGCAGGCTTGCTCGGGTTGGAGAGCTGACAGTGCAGTTGGCATAAAAATTTGTAAACCTTACTCCATTTGCAAATAGTCTATCAATATTTGGGGTAGAAATATCTTTACCACCATTACACGATAGATCACCATAACCAAGATCGTCGGTAAGGATTACAATTATATTGGGGTTTTCCTGGGCAGATCCTAATATTGGGCACGATAAAAGACCGCCTATGTAAAGATTCCTTAGTATATTAAGTTTCATGAGCCTGTAAGTATTTAATAGTTTATATTATGATCAGAAATAAGTATAAGTTACTATTCAGCATAGGCCGGCCTAAGTTCGTTTGTCAGTTCCGAATCATGCGATAGAGCAAGATCTGTTAATTCTTTAACAATACCGGGATTCAAATCCGCAACATTTTTGACCTCACCGATATCAGTTGAAAGATTATAAAGCCATGGTAAAGGAGTTGAAGGTTTGGTATCGAGAAGGGCCTCTTTTAAAGGTTGTTTCCCAGCCCATCTTTCGCTTGGTTCAAGGAAGTGAAGTTTCCAATCGCCTTTACGTATTGCAGCCAGTTTGCCATCCCGTCCGTAATAGCAAAAGAAAGAATAAGGTGATTTTGCATTTCGTTCTGTCAACAGAGGTTTAATATTGTTTCCATCAATTTTCCTTCCTTTCGGAAGCGGAGCTCCGATTATGCTGCTCAGTGTTGGAAGAAAGTCCATCATGGTTGCCATCTCCTGGCAAACTACGCCCCTGCTTATTTTCTTAGGCCATCGGACAATAAGTGGTACCCTAAATCCTCCTTCCCAAGTACTTCCTTTTCCTCCATGGAGTGGTGGGGCAGCAACCCCGGAAGGACCGTTGTCAGATGTAAATATAACTATTGTGTTTTTCTCAATACCTGCATCCTTCAAAGCCTTGAATATCTCCCCACAACTCCAGTCGAGTTCTTCAATCATATTAAAATATAGCCCGTTTTGACTGTTGTGTTTTCGAAACTTCTCTGATGCAAACAGGGGAATATGCACTGCACTGTGAGCAATATATAGTAAAAATGGTCTCCTCTGGTTCATATTGATAAAATCAATTGCTTCCTTCGTGTAATTCTGGGTGATCTGATTATAGTCCACTTCATTGTTTTTTTTCAACAAAACATTATCACGGAAAAGATCAGACCTTCCATGGTTTGGCCCTGGCATTCCATAATAATAGTCGAATCCCTGGGAATTGGGCATTACTTCGGGGAGAAGTCCGAGATGCCATTTCCCAATACAGCAGGTTGCATAATCCTTTTCTTTGAATAATTCTGCAATTGTAATCTCGTCAGGATTAAGCCCACTTCTTGTATCAGGAGGAAGAACAGCAACATGAAGGCCAACCCGCTTAGGATAGCATCCTGTCATTAAGCTTGCCCGCGTGGGGGATGAAACACCTGCAGTTGCATAAAAACTGGTAAAACGAATGCCTTCCTTTGCTAGTCTGTCAAGGTTTGGCGTTTCAAAACCTTTTCCCCCATAGCAGCTCAGATCAGCATAACCGAGATCGTCGGCAAGAATGAACACAACATTTGGCTTTGTTTCGGATTCCGGACTAGCTGTGGCGACTGAAACAAAAGGGGATGAGATCAGACTTAACAAAGCACTGGATTTAATTATGGCTGGTACATAATTGTTAATTCTTTCAAGGTTGACTCCTATCATTTTTCAGGTTTTATAATCTTTATTAATATCTTTAAATATCTAAATGGAAGGACTATCCACATAATATTTTATATGTGGATAGTCAATTTCATATTAGCTTCTGCAGTGTTTTTTACCAACCCGGATTCTGGGTCAGTTTGGAATTTAATGAACGCTCACTGTCAGGAATGGGTAGAAGGTTATAGAATTCAAGATAACCATTCGGGAACTTGGTTTCAATAATGCTTCCCGTGTGATCCCGTACCTCCACAGGATATATATCACTTCCAATGTTCCATCTCCTTATATCCATCCAGTACAATCCTTCCAGAGCGAATTCGATCCTTCTTTCGTGCCTTAGTTTTTCACGAGCTTCATCCCTTGATAAGCCTTCAGGCAAAAGGGAGATCTTGACATCAGCTCGTTCGCTCCTGATCCTGTTTATCAGTGCAACAGCTTCTTCTACATCGCCTCCTGTCTCAATAATGGCTTCAGCTTTTGAGAGTATTACATCGGCGTACCGCAAAACAATGTTGTTGATTTCCGACTGCCCGGAAGGAGGAAGGGTTTCCATCTTGTCACATCTGTATTTGCGTGTGCTAAGATGCCTTAGCCTGTTACCGGGATGATTGAAAGCTCCTCCCGGGTAAAGGTAATTAGGAAAGCGGAATCCAAGGAAATACGACCCGGGTACCACAACGGTGAATTTAAGCCTGGGGTCCCATCCTTCATATGGATTGTCAAGGTTAATCACTGATTCGAGGTATTTCCCAGGAGAGCCGTCTATCCTTTCATATGCATTTACAAGATCTGGGGTCGGTACATAGCGGCTTCCTCTTGTCCAGCTTCCTGTTCCTGTTCCACAGTACTGATCGAGGAATGTACCCTGTGAATTTTCCCCTTTTATATACTCGACATCAAAAAGAACCTCCTGGTTATTTTCATTTTCCACTTTGAACAGCCCTTCGTAGCTGGGGAAAAGAGAATATTTACCAAGGGCATCAATCTCGTCAACAACCGTCAGAACATCATTGTATTTGCCCTGGTAAAGGTAGGCTCTCATTTTCATGCCCAGCGCGGCACCCTTGGTTGCCCTTCCCTTTGCGGGAGCATCAACCTTTAGTTTGCTGATGGCCTCATCATAATCAGAGATAACCTGGTCCCAAACCTGCTCCGCTGTTGACCTGCTTATAGTTTTAGCTTCCTCTGTGGTAATATCCGAGAGGATCAGTGGAACGCCTCCATAAGATTCTACAAGTAATGAATAGGCCAGACCACGTAAGAAATGACCCTCACCTTCATAGATTGCTTTAACGTCCGCATTCAGGTCAACATTTTCAAGGATTTTTAGCAAATAATTGGCTCTGAAAATAATACCATAGCATTTTTGCCAACGGTAAGTGACTACGTCCGCATCAGCAGATGTCAGCTGACCGTTGCCTGCTTTTGTAATCGGTGTGTTACCCCAGTTGAAGGCATTAGGTGTTGCTCCGTCTAGAACACCGAAACCAAAAAGCCCTTGATTATAAATCTGATCTTCCCGCATCTGGGCATAAACCCCGTTCAATGCAAGCTTAATGTCAGCCTCAGTCGTTGGAAAATTTGCAGATGTGATCTTGTCTTCCGGAAGAAAGTCGAGGTATTCGTCACTGCATCCGTTGGTGGATAATATCATAAATATAATTAATCCACAGAGAATAATATTTTTAAAATTCATTGCTTCAGAAATTAAGATTTATACCAAATGAAGTTATTCTCGGGACCGGGTACATATTGCTGTCTCCGGTGAAAGTATTACGTTCCGGATCCCAGCCGTCGTATTCCTTACTTACAATAGTAAAGACGTTCTGTGAATTGACATAAACATAGACACTCTGGAAACCTAATCTGGATACTGCACTTTGCGAGATCTTATACCCCAACTGAATATTCTTGAGTTTAATGAAACTTATGTCCTTTACCCAGAAGGATGAAACCTGGTTATCCCATGAATTGTTGTATCTGATTGCAGGAATATCTGTATCTGTATTTTGTGGTGTCCAGGAATCGCGCCACATTTCATTAATCGTCCTGTTTTCCCAGCCTATATTAGTAAGTGGATCCTGTGTGTACATGTTGGCCATTGCTACTCCCTGGAAAAGCAGCTTAAGATCGAAACCCTTATAGTTGAAACTGGATGTCAGGCCAAATGTAAGCTTTGGAATAGTATTCCCAAGTCCTTGTTTGTCTTCGAAACCAAGCTTTCCATCACCATTGACATCTTCGAATTTGAGTTCGCCAGCATGAGGTTTGTAACTGTTATTATTCATATGTGCCAAGGCCTCTTCCTGCGTCTGGTAAATTCCAATGGTCTTGAACCCGTAAAGGGTTCTGTAGGCGTATCCCTCTCTTATCAGGAAAGTCTGGTCAGGTGATTTTCCTCCCTGGAATTTCGTTACCTCATTATCAATATAAGTTAGGTTTAGCCCTACTGTATATGCGAAAGCATCAACCCCTTTTGGCTTACTAGCATAATTGACGGCAAATTCTATACCGGTATTAAGCATCTCACCCACATTTTCAAAAGGAGCTGTAAGACCTCCCATTAAGTTGGGAATTGGAAGCTGCACAAGAATATCTGTAGTGTTCTTTCTGAAAAAGTCAGCTTCAAAATTAAGCCTGTTGTTCAGGAATCCTGCCTCAACTCCGATGTCAAATGTTGAGGTTGTTTCCCAGGTTATGTTCTCATCAATCAACCTTGTTACGGCAGCTCCCGGGGCAAAAGCGCCGTTATAGCTGTAACTTAATGCATTATTTTGGTCTATAACAGTTAAATAAGGCCAGTAACCTGAGATACTCTGGTTGCCAAGCTGTCCCCAGGAAGCCCTCAGTTTAAGGTTTGAAAATAATCCGAGATTCTTAACAAACGATTCGTCAATCAATCTCCAGCCAACAGAAAAGCCAGGGAAATATCCCCATCTGTTTGCTTTAGCAAAACGGCTTGAAGCATCAGCCCTGAAGTTAGCTTCAAAGAGGTACTTGTTTTTCAACGCGTAATTCAGGCGGCCGAAATATGAAAACATCCGTAATCCGACCATATTACCCTCACCTTGGATGCCAGTGGTGCCTGCATCCACCTGTGTAAGTCCTTCCTTTGGAGGAGTGGTGCGGCGTGCGTAAACGTTCTGTATTTTTTGATGTTCAAGCTGTATACCTGCAATAGCAGATATGTCGTGAACTTCACCCAGCGTTTTGCTGTAATTAAATGTAGTAAACATCTGATTGTCAATTGAAGAGATCTGCCTTCTATTTGCCTCGATTCCCTCACGGTTGTAATTCTTTGTTATTGTCTCTACCCCGGTGCTTGTGTAGCCGAAAAGACTTTCATTCCATCTGTCAGTAAGGCTCCAGTTTCCTATTGATGCCAGTGTGGTAATCACCGAAAGATTTTTTGTGAGTTTTATTTCCGCTGAAGCATTGGCCATAAGGATGTCCGATTCATTTTTCGTCTGGCCGTTTGCAGCATCGATAAGGGGATTTCTGTTATCATAGAGCAGGTTTCCCTGGCCATCAATAGCCTGAACCGAACCGAAACTTCCGTCACTTGTATAAGGCGCTATAAAGGGAACTGCACCGTCGAGCATATCAAAGACACGACCTAGAGATCCATAGGTAATATCAGCATATGGTTCCTTAGATATTTTCCTGCTGTAGTTAAATTTACCGCTTACCTTCAACCATTCTCTTATATTGGTCTCAACATTCGCCCTAATCCCATATCTCTTACTGCTGGTAGTGGAAATCATACCGTTATGATCGAGGTAATTAAAGGAGAGGTAGGAAGAACTTTGTGCTGTTCCTCCCTGAATTGAGACATTATGCTCATGGATCACTCTGTTCTTAAATAAAACCTTGAACCAGTCAGTATTTGGGTACAGATATGGATCTGTACCATTCTCAAAGGCTGAAATCATGCTATCGGGGTAAACTGGGCTCGCCCCATCATTTGCAAGTGCAAGATTCGACAATCGCATATTCTCGGCACTGTTGCTGATAAGATGATATCTCATTCCAAGCTGTTGTACCCCAACGTAGGAATTGAGATTGACTTTCATCTTCTCATTGTTCTTTCCCATTCTTGTTGTTACAAGAACAACTCCATTTGCTGCTTTAGATCCATAAATAGCGGCGCTGGCAGCATCTTTCAAAACTGAAATGTTCTCAATATCACTCGGGTTGATCTGGCTGAAATCTCCTTCTATGCCGTCGATGATTATAAGCGGATTGGCATCGTTCAGAGTACCCCATCCGCGGACCCTAAGCTGCGCTCCGTCGCTCCCTGGTTTCCCTGAGTTCTGGCTCACCCAGATACCCGGCATACTTCCGCCAAGAGCCTGGGAAGCATTTGTTATGGGACGGTTTGCTATCGCATCATCATATTTTACTGTTGAAACCGCACCGGTCAGGTTGACTTTTTTCACCGTTCCATAACCGATCACAACCACCTCACTAAGCTGTTCCAAATCAGGCTTCATGGTCACATTCAAGACTGCCTGCCCTCCCAATGTTGATTCCTGTGATATGTATCCTATAAATGAAAAAACTAGTGTAGCATCGAGGCTTGGAACTGAAATAGTATAATTTCCGTCAATATTAGTCATTGCACCATAAGTGGTACCTTTTACAATGATATTTACCCCCGGCATTGGTTCTCCTGTCTCAGCATCAGTTACTTTTCCGGAAGCCTGTTGTTGTTGCGACATTACCTGTACTTTGCCCGGATCTTCTGCGAGGTAATCAGGAGCCAGGACAATCTTGCGGTCATAAATTGAATATTTTACATCTGTTCCAGCAAAAAGATTATCAAGAATTTCCTGAATTAATTTATTTTCTACATGAATGTTTACTTTGCGGTCAATGTTTAGCAGTTTTTCATTGTAGAGAAAATAGAATTCACTTTCATCTTCAATTTTATCAAGCACCATATTTAGTTCGGTTCCAGTAAAATCAAGCGAAAGCCTAGTTGTTTGGGAATAGGTGTCAGAAGCGTTTGCTTTCAGAATTCCGAGGATTAACAAAACGATAGCAAGTCGCATAGTTTTAAAGATTTGATTTAAAGAACGAAAGACCCCATCCCAGGGGATTTCAATTTTTTTCATAGATTTGAGGTGTTTTAAGTTTAAAAAATATCTGTTGATGTTTTTTGGGAAGCTGTTGGCGCGGCTTCCTTTTTTTACTGTTTTCAGGGGCTTTTTTCTTGTTCCATACTTAATTTTATAAATGGTTAAGGCAAAAACCTTCTATTTTTTCTTATAAATCAGTATTTCCTTTTTACTATAAGATCCATCAGTGGTTAAACTCCTCGGCGTTATTTTATAACCTATTGGTGATGTCAAAGCCAGTAACCTCAAAACCTCTTCGACCGAATCATCTTGAAATGCAGCATGGAACGAATATTTCTCAAGTTCTTCATCAGTTATGGATATCTTTACGTCATACCATCGTTCCAATCTGCGGACAACCTCTCCCATAGTATCATTTTTAAATACCAGTTTCCCATCAGTCCAGGCATGGTACTTATCCGGTACAACAAATGATGTTCGGATATTTCCGTTATGCAAAACCAATCTTTCGGATGGACTCATCATAATATAATTATCTGAACTGTCGGGCTTAAACTCTATTTTGCCTTCATCGAGGACAATTTCAATGCAATTTTCAACCGGATAAGCACTTAGGTTGAATTTAGTTCCGGTAACTTTAACTGTGGATTCACCTGCAGAAATATAAAAAGGATTTCTTGGATCACTTTTTACTTCAAACCAAGCTTCGCCGGAAAGAGATACCTGTCTTCTTTTAGTGAAAGGGATAGAATATTTAAGAAAAGAACCGCTGTTCAACTTCCCTGTAGTTCCGTCAGGAAGATTAAATGTAATTCTCGATCCAATCGGAGCATAAATTGTGGCATCAGATCCTGATCCGAAGTCACCTCGATCATTACCGTGGAAATATGAGAATAAAACTGCACCAGCCATGACTATTGGCAGAAGCATAATTGCTGCTATTTTCATATAAACCTGAGTAATCCTTCTAAAAGGCTTATGCTGTTTTTCCAATTCATTCAGGTGGATTTTATGATGAAGTCTGTCAAGTATAGGATCAAGATCAAGATTTACTTCATTTAAGCCGCTTTCTTTATTTATATTCTCCCAGTAATATAAGAGGTTTTGCTTTAATGATTCATTGCTAAATCCTTCTGAAAACAATTGGGCAACCCAGGCTTTTTCCACATTGTCTGCTTGTCCCTTTAAATAATCTTCAATTTTATCTTGTTCTTCTTTGTTCAGCATTTAGTTGAAATAATGTTTAGTTAATTTTCAAAATCTCTTAATGTGCCAGCTAAGTAATTCTTATTATTAGATATCTCAAACATTAAGACTTTTATTTGAGAGTATAAATTCATTAAAAACCAGGTTAAAAAGACTGACAGGTGTTACTCGAACATTCTATTGTTAGTAAAGATGAACACCTGTCAGAAAGCTTTTTACCAACTACCATACTAACTAACCAATTTTGTATTTTAATTTTTGCCATGCGATCATTACCTAATCTTAAAGTATCAATTCTGTGCTTAATTATAATGTAATACGAACAACCTCGCTACGTAACTTTGTTTCTGTAAAATTGATATAGAGGTGCAATAGACAAAAGAAAGTCACGGTTGATTATAGTTTAAGAGTACTAATCAAAAAACTTACAACCATGACTTTCGAAGAACGT